>Ga0209986_10002395_pt1 | contig 17176 bp, 17 predicted proteins | sample BlataG_FD_183168 | JGI IMG/M metagenome (GOLD analysis project Ga0209986, IMG submission 183168) | Deep subsurface microbial communities from Black Sea to uncover new lineages of life (NeLLi) - Black_00105 metaG (SPAdes) (version 2) | ecosystem: Environmental > Aquatic > Marine > Oceanic >...
AGCAACTTGAGGCGGTCTATCTCAGCTTAAATCCGGCTCAACTAAAGCGGAGCATCGATACCAAATTAGACAAGCTCTACAGGACATATGAAGGGAAAACGAGATCCCAGCAAGTCGACCCGATGAGGAAAGTAGTACCTCATACGGTTACATCTTTTATGATACAACAACCTAAAGTTGGGTTACCTGCTTAAATGATTTGACACGGATGGTTTGAGGCGGTCCTCGTGCCAGTAGCCAGGAGGGGCTGGGTAGAACCCAGCCCCTCCTGGAGAAGTTTTTCCTGCCAGAAAAGTGAGGCTTTAATTCTCCACAGTAAAGCCACCAGTCAACGTGCCACTTTGCCCGTCAGGATTGGTAACGGTAACGTCACGAGCGCCGAGTTCTGCCAAGTTATGTATCCGTATCCCCACCTTCAGTTCAGAGTCATTGACAAATGTTACCTCTTGTACTATAACCCGTTCCCCGAAAGCAACAGTAGCTCCATTCTGGAAGTTTGCTCCGGAGATTGTCACCGTTAGCCGGTCCCTCCTACTGGCACTGTTTGGATCCACATTATAAACCTTGGGAGCATCTCCTGGCGGCGGAGGTTCAACAGGCTCAACAGCAATACCGAGCCCCTCAACAACATATTTCATCTTGCAAACGACGCGGAATAAGTCAGCGCAGGCGATAAATACTCTTCTTCACATTCCCTCCTTGTCCCTTATGTTGGTTAACGCCACTATCTTTTTTATTCCTCAGTTTGTGCTCAGTACCTATTGCCCTTTATTGCTGGATGCTGGCTTGTCTGTCTCCAAAGACAGTAACGACGATAAGACCAGGCCCTGTGTGCGTGCCAATAACAGGACTGGCACGCGAGAGGTAAATAGGCGCTTGAGGATACTTTGAGTGGAACCTCTGGACCAACCTGTTGGCTTCGTCTAAGTCAGTGGCGTACTCTACAGCTAACCCTTCAACGTTGCCAAAGCTTGCGGCAAAGTTGTACAGGTAGTCTATCGCCTTAGCTCGGGAGCGTTCCCGGGCTAAGGGATGCACCTCGCCATCCTTCATGCCGATGACGGGGTTCACCTTGAGTAATGAACCAAGAAAGGCTTGCGCTTTGCCGATACGCCCGCCGCGCTCCAGGTATTCAAGGGTATCAAAGGCAGCGCACATATCTACCCGGCGCATGGTGTGACGGGCCACATCCAAAATTTCATCGAGGTTAGCTCCACTTTGGGCTGCTTTGGCAGCAGCAAGTGTTATGAAACCCTGGGCCATAACCGCCCATTGCGAGTCCAGAACCTCTACACGACATCGCTTCTTCATCAACCCTACGGCTTGTAACGCCACCTGATAGGTAGCGCTGAGCTTGGCAGTTAAACTGATAACCGCGATCTCGTTTGTTTTTTCGGCAAGAGTATTGTATGCATCAGCAAAAGCCGCTGGTGGCGGCACAGATGTCGCAGGCAGAGCCTTGTTGGTCCTTAGCTTTTCGTAGAACTGGTCAGGACTCAGGTCAAGACCATCGCGGTAGAGCTCAGTGCCAAAGCGGACAACAAGCGGAACCACGGTAATCCCGAACTCCTCAGCTACCTGAGGGGCAGGTCAGAGACGCTATCGGTCACAATGGCTACATTAGGCATGGATATTCTCTTTCCCCCCAGCACACAACCCAGACACTATCATTAGCTGCGCGAGAAAATGGCACTACAACGTGACGGGTTATCAGAACTGAGAAGAGCCATTGCTCCGGCTGCGATACCACTTCCAGTCGGTCAGTTCCGCCTTTGCCAGCATGCGTGCCAGTGCCACTAGATACAGCGCCCACATCATCGGCAGGCCCAGAATCCACCAGCTTACCATATTCTCCTGGCGGATATCCCCTATTATCATTCTGGACAATAAATACAGAAGACCAATCCCAGCCGCTGCTAGTATAGAGTGTGTCATCACACGCCATCCCTTTGGTGTTAGAAGCTCTTTTCTTGTCATCGCTCCCTCCTTGCCCTTCTACTAATATTATACCCCATGCAGAACATCATAAAAAGTGGGGAAAGCCGGGTCATTTTGAAATTGACAGGTCACGATTTAAGGGATAGGATTCAATAGATAGAGAAAACCAGGACAGAAGTGAGAATCCAATGCAGGCCGAGTTGATATACAACCCCTCTGGTGGACAGGTGGTCGTCAGGCACGAACTTGGCAACGTGGTTGCCTTTTTAGAGCGCTACGGGTGGTCTGTCACCTTGCGAGAAACCAGCAAGCCGTCGGAGGCGACCGAACTAGCCCGCCATGCTGTAAATAGGGGTGCCAGGGTAGTCATTGCCGCCGGTGGTGATGGCACTGTCAACGAGGTAGCAAATGCACTGGTGGGCACTGATACAGCGTTGGGAGTACTTCCTGTGGGAACGACCAACTCATGGGCACTACAGATGGGCATCCCGGCACTAAACCCAGTGCTTCCGGGCACACAGGCAGCCCGGCTGATTGCTGGTCTGGAAGAACGAATTGCACGCCCGTTGCCCGCCAACTATTATCGAAAGGTGATGTTGGATGCTGCTCGAGTGCTAATAGAGGGGCAAACCGTTGCCGTCGATGTAGGTGAACTCTCAGGTCGTTACTTCCTAATATCGGCAGGTATCGGGTTGGAAGCGACGATCGTGGAGAGCATGTCGCTGAAAGAAAAAAGGGCATTAGGTTCCTGGGCGTACGTGCTCACCGCAATCGGGTCAGCTTACCGATACCCCGGCACCGATGTTCGCCTCAATCTGGACGGAAAGGTGGTAATTGTCAGCACGCCGTTGATTGTGGTTAGCAATGTTCAACTCTACGGGGGCATGATAGCGATTGGGGCTAAAGCCTGCGTGAACGACGCCAAGCTGGATGTATGCATTTTCAAGGGAGATGGCTTCTTCACCTTTGTGCAGCACGCCATGAACATACTCTCGCACAGACACCTCAAGGACCCGAAAGTAGAGTACTACCAATGTCGTGAAATAGTTATCGAGACAGCGCGCTCACTGCCAGTTCACGTGGACGGTGAGCCTTTCACCAGCACCCCGGTCGCTATCCATACCGTGCCCTCATCGCTGAAGGTGATAGTGCCGAAGATTGTGCCGGCTAACTTATTTAGCCCGCTAACCTGCTCTTCACGTCGGCAAAAGTTTCAGAGCAGAGGAATTGGAGAGAACGGATATAAAAAGCGCCAGCAGTGAAAAGCCGGCGCTTCTAAATTTCCTGGTGGAGGCGGGGGAGACCCTAACTACTTCACACCGGCCAAAATGATTCTGAATATCCTACGTCAAAGAAGTGCTCTAGTCGTGAGATTTTCAGATTCCTGCGAATTGTAAGAAGTTGAATAAGTAACTATAATGAACACTAATGAGTACGGAAAAATCTCTGAAGATTTGGACGGCTGGCCCTAGAGAATTGCTCGACCATGCTTTTGAGCACCTGAACAAAGGGAGACCATTCGACTTTAGAATTGCTATGATAAGTATAGACAACGCGGTTGAGCTTGCAATTAAAACCTATTTAGGTCTTCCAAAGCGGATTCGTGGAACTGAAGGTCCACCAATTAAACGTCTACAAGAAGCCAGCTTAAGTTTTCCTACTTTGCTTGATCTTCTCGAAGAATTCGCCAAAAACAGACTCAGCGGTATCGAGCTAGGTGATATTGAGGTTTATCATAGACTTAGAAACACTTTATATCATGACGGCAATGGAGTTACCGTTGACCCAGAGTATGTTGATGGATATCTGCAAATTGCGAAAGTCTTATTGAACAATCTGCTTGGAGTGAGATTGGAGGCTGAGCAAACGAATCCTCCCAGTAGCTCACTTGGAGATTTAGTATCTAAATGGGCACTACTAGTTGAAGAAGTACGCAATTTACACGCTTTGCGTGTGAAAAAAGATATGCATATTAATGAGCCTGTCCTCCACACCGTGGATAGGTTGATAGCCAATGGTATTTTAGATAGTCAATTCCGCAGACAGATAAGGATGGTAAATGCAACCAGAAATAAGCTAGTACATAGCGTGTCCATGTCACTTAATGAAGAAAATATTAGTGGTATAGTAAGTGAACTAGATGAATTAATATCTCAATTAAGGAATGTAGAAAGTTAATTGGTGAGAACTGAGGCTACTATCCAAATACTGTGGAACAAGAACAACATCCTACCAATTTAGGTAAGTTACTAGTAAATTTCCAATCGCTTGAATTTGCTCTTCGGGCATTTCTTTGGGAAAGCGAAAAAGATGTTGGGCGAAATACCTCAACATATCAAGAGCTAAAATTGAATCAGTTGATAGAAGGTGACATGGTAGCCGAAGATGCATTTACAAACTATGACTCTCTGAATGTATTAATAGATAAATACAATCAAAACTCCAAAATATCATCTGCAGGATTAACCATTGACAAGTCTATCGTTAGCATTCGTGACGCAATAGCTCATGGTAGGGTATTTGGTGATACTCCTCAACCACCGATGACTTTACTAAAGTTCAATAAACCTAGCAATAAGCGTGTAAAAGTAATATTTAGTGTCCAATTGACACCAGAGTGGTTTCGTGAACAGTTATTTAAGACCCAACAAGCTACCCTAGTAGTTGCCAAAGCACTTGAGATGTTGCAGCAAGGCAAACTATGAAATACGATTACATTTTGATTTCTTCAACCTCTCCTCCTCCTTATCCATCACAAAATATTCCCGAAGGGCTGCCCAAATTGTCTTGGAGATATCACTGGTAAAAAGCTATTCCGTTGTGATGTAGAAGGGGAGATCGGGGTATCATCATCAAAGCCTCATCCAAATAAAAAACGCTAGCCGCAAAGGGCTAGCGTTGTCAATTTTCTTGGTGGAGGCGGGGGAGAGTTGAACTCCCCGTCCAAAAGAAGGTTGCCAGAATATCCTACAGGCTTAGTCAGCTCTTTTATCTCATCCGGCTTTCATCTGCTGACCGAGTCCAGCCAGACCAGCCAATTTTTCTTAGCCAACCCCTATCGGCATCAGGATTGGAGCGCCTCGATTTTTCTGAAACCTAATCCCAACCTTCGAAGAGAGCTCGGGTTAGATTGAACCGTTAAGCGTAAACAAGTTCCTCAGTTATTTTTTGCCACCTGTTTTATGAGGTTAGTGGCACCTCAGCCTGCAATTCTGTAGGCCTCCCCCTGTCGAACCCACGCGCCCCCGTATCACAGCCTGCTTCCCAGTCACCTCCTTCTATGCTTCAGCGCCCGTTCTATTTCCCTGTCTGCGTCCCGACGGGCGATAGCTTCCCTTTTATCGTAAACTTTCTTCCCTTTCACCACCCCCAGCTCCAATTTAGCCACCCCGTGTTTAATATACAGTTTAAGGGGCACTAAAGTCAAACCCTTCTGCACTACCTTGCCGGCAAGGATATCAATCTCCTTCCTGTGAAGAAGAAGCTTGCGAGGCCTGATTGGCTCATGAGTGTTATAGCTGGCAGCATCGTAGGAGGCAATGTGGCTATTATAGAGCCACAGCTCGCCATTTTCTGGCCTGGCATAGGCATCGCTCAGATTTACTTTGCCTTCCCGGATGGACTTAATCTCGGAACCCTTGAGGACAATTCCTGCCTCAACGCTCTCCTGGATATGATAGTTGTGGTAAGCCTTGCGATTAACGGTTATCACGCTAGAACCTTTCGCCATACGTCAATTTTAGCACCGGGACATAGAGTGAGCAATTCATGGTACACTCCCTGATAAACGCGGCTTTGTTTCTGAGATTGCCACGCACCTTTCAGGTGCTCGCAATGACAAAAAGCGAAGGACTAGCAGTAAAGATTCGAGTTGCTAAGCGACCGCAGTTATTCCTTTTTCTTCTCCAGTCCTTGTTCCCTGATCAGATGCCTTTGTGCGCCTAACTACCTCCTGAGCTTTACTGAGCACGTAGATCATGCCACCTAAGCACAAAAGGAAAATGCCAACGCTAACAAGACTCCAATCCATTTCTTCTCCCTTAATTGAACATTTAGTTCTATCACTAGATTGTATGTACAGGCTTGAATAAAGTCAATAGGATGTTGTGCGCCCCCAAAACCCATTTCGCAACAAGCTGAATTTACTAGAAGGATTGTCTGTTTTATAATGCAGTGGAGGAAAGAGAGGGAAGGGGATCTCACTATTATGTAGAACGCCATTTATTGAGAAAGGAGCTATGCCATGAGCCGAGTCAATAGATTTTACTTATTCATAACGGTCTTCTTGCTTATCGCTGCAATAGCTGGCGGTGTCACGCTGGCGGTGCAGCACAACAGAAACCAGCCTGTGGAAATCATCCTATCTCAAACAGAGCCTCCAGAGCTGAGCGGAGAGGTTTACATCGGCGGCGCTGTGTCTAACCCCGGCGTCTACTCTCTGAGAGAAGGCGATACCATACAGGCCCTTCTGCTGGATGCTAGCGTTGAACCCGATGCCAACCTCAGTCATGTCAAGCTCTATATTCCACGGGAAGGCGAAGAACAATCTCCCCAAAAGATAGACATCAACCGGGCCGAACCCTGGCTCCTCCAGGCCCTGCCCGGGATAGGTGAAGTTAGAGCTCAGGCTATCATGGGTTACCGCAATGAACATGGTCTTTTCCGAAGAATAGAGGACTTACTTAAGGTCAGCGGCATTGGCGAAGGGACATTCAAAAATATAAAGGACTACATAACCGTGTCGGATTAGGAAGCCCTCTCCGAATCCACTGGCTTAACCACTCGCCAACCAAGGGAATTCATCCCAATCCTCATTACATCACTTCACCACAGCAAGAGCATAACTATTCCGGCTGCCAGTAGGACTACCCCGGCAGCGATCAAGCCAATTCTAATCCTTTTTTCTTTCTGAGTTAGTTCAGACCATGGTTTTTGTCTTCTGCCAGCAACAAACCCAATAGCAAGGCCGCTGGCCATACCAAATAAATAACCAACTCCCCAATCACTCATTACTATGTTCTCCTTTCATGTCGCATTGGGACAGGATTTTCATATTAGTTTGCAGCCGTCGTAGTACCTCTCAACTATACTATTATGCCATCAACCAACGTCAATTACTGATTCAGTGAAGTTCGAGGATAACTCGAGGCTTTGTCTCCGAATCCGCCGGCTGGGCATTACCGCTTCCCATACTCATCGATGAAAGTCAACTCGTCTAATCTTCTCCTCATCCCTTGAGGAGTTTCCGCCGGGTGACCTATTGCGATAATGGAAAGGAGCCTTTCATCTTCGGGGATATTAAGCACCTTCTTAGCACTAGCCTCATCCTCGCTACCATAAATCCCAATCCAGCAGGCGCCGAGACCCAGGGAATGAGCCTCAAGAAGCATATTCTGTGTTGCTGCTGCTCCATCTTCGACGGGGCACTCTGAGGCTTTTGGATTTATAGTCACTGCAATACCCAAAGCAGCTTGCGAGACAAACTTGCCCCAGGTAAGTATATCCGCCAGCCTTTTCCTTCCCTCCGGATCTCGTAGGACTACAAACTCCCATGGCTGGCTATTATCCGCAGATGGCGCCCACCTGCCTGCTTCCAGAATCTTATTTATTTCCTGTTCAGAAATAGAGTCCGGCGTGTATTTTCTGATGCTCCTTCTAGTTTTAATCACTTCAAGAATATCCATCAACACTCCTTGTCCAGGCCCGTTTTCTATTCCATGTCCCAGAGTGAAAGGCCAGTTACTTCATCATATTTTCGCTCAAGCTTCGGCCCTTCCAGTTGACTCAAGTGAACTTCAGTGGCAAAAACAATTCCCTCCAGCAGATGCCCAGCCCTGGTGTTTCCCTTTTCATCGGAAAGTATTACATGCGCATGAACAAAGGGCTCTCCATCCTTTAACGAGACATTACCCACACAACTTGCCAGTTCCTGAGGCGAATCAATCCTTATCTTCCGATATTCGTGATTTCTTTGGTCATAATAGCCGAGCTCGGCACGCTTTAAGGCGCCGATTGCCGTAAAGTTTCCCGCCTTAATCCCTTTGCTCCTGGCAAATTCAGCTATTGACTGGACTATGTCCGTATCATGTTTGAGTCGCATAATCAACTCTTTACTGGCATCATACTCAAAAAGACCCGCTGGACCATGACCAACTTTCATAACTTCGTGCCCTCCTTTCGTAAAATATTCGCCTTCTATACCAATTTCGCAGGCGTTATGATTTCTATAGATTATAGCACTCACAGCATCTTCAATGTAATTCAATTTTATCACAAGATAAGATATTAACATCTACCACTGATGCAGGGCGAGATGGTAAACTAAGTCATCCATAGTTGCCAGAATTGGGGTCTCTTCCATGTGGCTTCTCTATGTTAGCTGTGCCTGGGTGGCCGGGGTATTCCTGGGTTCAAAGCTCGGTCCGCCTTTGCTTGCCTTGTTCTCGGGGCTTATCCCTCTCGCGCTTATACCCTTCCTCCCCAGCAGCAAGAAGCCCTTAATAGTAGCCGGGTTATGTCTCTTTGCCCTCTTCGGCGGCGGACTTCACTTCTCGTCAAGCTTGCCTCCGACAGATGAGCATTCCCTGTGCTACTACAACGACACGGGGATTGTAGAGATTCAAGGCATGGTGGTAGAGGAACCCGAAATTCGGGATAGATATTGTCTGCTGACATTTTCCGCCGACGAAATAATCGTGGACGGCGAAAGGAAAGAGATATTGGGAAAGGCTTCAGTTCGCGTACCTCGATATCCGACCTACCATTATGGGGATGTCCTGAAAATAACGGGAAAGCTGCAGACTCCTCCCCAACTTGAAGATTTTGATTATAAAACCTATCTGGAACGCCAGGGGATTTACTCAGTCCTCTATTATCCCGGGGTGGAACTTCTAGACCGCGGCCAGGGCTTGAAGCCTTTGCAGTGGATTTACGCTTCGAGGGAGCGACTCTCTGCTTCTTTAGCCAGAGCTTTACCTGAGCCACAAGGTTCATTAGCTCAGGCTATTTTGCTGGGACTGAGGGGAAACATACCTGATTCCCTTTACCAAGCCTTTTCCAGGACGGGAACGGCCCACCTGCTGGCTATCTCCGGCTTGCACATGGGCATCATTACTGCCATGTTGCTCAGCTTTGGCATCCTGGTCTTTGGCAGGCAGCGTTCCCTATATATCTGGTTAGCTCTGGGGCTTATTTGGCTTTATGCCCTGCTCGCCGGGATGCGTCCGCCGATAATCAGGGCGGTGACTATGGGGAGCCTGTTTTTAATAGCCGAATATTTGGGGAGGCAGCGAAGTGCCATCATTGCCCTGGCGTTTGCCGCCGCGGTGATGGTGGGAATTCAACCGCATGTCTTGTGGAGTGTCTCTTTCCAACTCAGCTTTTTGGCCATGGCCGGCCTTATTCTCCTCTATCCTTACTTCCAGGCATGGGGGAGAAAGAGAGTTGCTGTTGTATTTGGTGATAGGGAGCTATTGGTGACAGCAGGCAGTATGATAACCGACGTCTTTGCTGCCAGTCTGGCAGCTATCGTAGCAGTCTGGCCGCTTATAGCTTATAACTTTGGTATAGTCTCCCTGGTTGCCTTGCCGGCAACCTTCTTCTCCCTGCCTGTTTTGCCCTTTATCATAGTCACGTCGGCATTTGTCGCCTTCACGGGACTCTTCGTTCTGCTTGCATCTCAAATACTGGGCTGGCTCGCCTGGCTTTTTCTCAGCTATCTCGTTTTCTTAGTTCAAGGCTTTGATGCCCTGCCCTACTCTGCGTTAGAGATAACCGCTATTTCCACCTGGCATATCTGGGGGTACTATGCTATATTGGCTGGAGTTACAGCATCGATCAATCACAGAAACCAGTTGGCTGATTTCTTCTCCCGGTTGACTTCAAGAATGAGGAAAGCCGCTGAGGACATTCCTAAGCCTCGCCGCGGCTTTTCTGCGAAATGGCTTGCTCTTCCCCTTCTGATAGTAGCTATCCTAGTGTGGTCTGTGGCTCTGACCCAGCCTGATGACAAGCTTCATGTGAGTTTTCTTAATGTCGGACAAGGAGATGCCATCCTGATTCAGACGCCCGATGGTCAGAATATACTCATTGATGGCGGTCCTGACTCCCAGCAAATCAATTTGAAACTGAGCAAGAAGCTTCCCTTCTGGGATAGGACGATAGACCTCGTGGTTTGCACTCAACCTCAAGCCGACCATATCACAGGCCTGGTAGAGGTCCTTCAGAGGTACACAGTGAAGCAAGTGCTTGAGCCTGGAGTATCTTACAATTCTTCCATTTACCGAGAATGGCTCAGGCTTGTTGAAGATAAAGGAATCGAATATAACGTAGCTCGAGCCGGACAGGAGATTGACTTGGGCAGCGGAATCAAGATGGAGGTGCTAAATCCGCCAGAAGGCTTATTTGAAGGGACTAGCCACGACGTAGATAACAACGGGGTAGTGTTAAAGTTGACCTGGAACAAAGTTAGCTTCCTGTTTACTGCCGACATCAGAGAAGCGGCTGAATTGGAGCTTATCGGGCAGCGAGATAATTTGAGGAGCACCGTGCTGAAAGTCTCACACCACGGCAGCATGACCTCTACCATCCCCCAGTTCCTGGTCGCGGCTGACCCTGAAGTGGCAGTGATTTCGGTGGGAGCGGATAACTCCTTTGGCCATCCCAGTCTTGAGGTGGTGGAGAGACTGATTGATAGGGTGGGTGAGGACAATGTTTATCGCACAGATGAGGATGGCACTATCGAGTTCATTACCGATGGGGAGAGGTTGTGGGTGAAAGCAGACAGCTAGGAAATTTATTCGGTAGCCAAGCGCTTACAATGGGAGTCTTCCTGCCGTAGCAGGACACCATGTAGGGTTGCTCCTGGCCCTCCTCCCACCGAGGTGCGCCCTTCTGCTTTGCCCCAGGAAGCGACAACCAAATCGCCAGGATAGCCCATCACAGGCACTGGGACGAAGCCTGCCTTAGATCAGGGTCTTGCCGTCTTTGAGGAAGAGAGTCCCGTCTACACGCACTTCTCCGCCATCACGGAGGTCGCACACCATATCCCAATGGATGGCAGATTTGTTCTTGCTCCCTGTCTCGGGATAGCCCTTCCCAAGGGCTAGGTGAATAGTCCCCCCAATCTTCTCATCGAAGAGTGTGTTCTTGGTGAATCGCTGTATCCCGGGATTGGTCCCCAAGGCGAACTCTCCTACATAGCGTGCCCCCTCGTCCGTCTCCAGCATCTTCAACAGAAACTGCTCATTCTTACTCGCCGTGGCCTTGATGACTCTCCCGTCCTTGAATTGGAGTCGGACATCTTCTACCTCACGGCCGAAGTCGCAGGCAGGATAAGTATATCTGATATACCCGTTCACACTGTCCTCGATGGGCCCGGTGAAGATCTCCCCATCAGGAAAGTTCACATGCCCATCGCAGTTCTCCCACTTCCGACCTGTGACCTCGAGCTTGAGATCGGTATCCGGGCCAACGACATGAATCTGCCTGGCCTTGTTCAACCAATCAACGAGGCGCTGCTGCTCTTTAGAGATTTTCCTCCAAGCCTTGATTGGATCAGGCTCATGGACCAGGCAACCGTTATAGACGAATTTTTCGAACTCGCGGAGCGACATCTCCGCATCCTGAGCGAAGGCTTGGGTGGGGTAGATAGTCACGGTCCAGCGCAGCTCTTTCTTAGCGGCCCGCTCGAGCAATCGGTCGGAGAGGGGACGCATCGCCACTGCCCGGCGAGATTGCTTGGCAGGGTCAGCATTGGTGAACTGCTTGGTATTCACATCCGTCCAGATCGAGATGTTTGTATCGATTTGTTCAATGACATCCCTCATAAACGGCGGAACGTAATCAAGTTGGCCATCGCTGGCATAGGCGTACAGGAGCTCCTCTGCCCCTTCCAGTCCAACCTGCAGAAAGGGTTGAGCACCGCGCTCCAGCACCTGTTGATAGACAGCCAAAATCAACGACGCACCCTCAGGAGCACCATTGATCCGCACCAGCTGGTTCGGTCGCACTTCTACAGAATAATCAACCAGAATCTTAGCTACGGTTTCAACTCTTGGATCTGCCATTTCACCTCCTTAGATCTGGTAATCGTAGAATGTGTCAGCAGTCTAGCAGGCGCTGTCGAGGGTAGTCAAATAGCCAACGACCTGGCGATAGTAAATACACGCCGCACAGATGAGGATGGCACCACCGAATTCATTACCGATGGGGAGAGGTTATGACTAAGATTTACAAGGAATGAAGAGTTGTAACCTCCCCTGACCACGTCCGCCACTTACTCCAGGTGAGCTGTATTGCGATGGTAAAAGTAGGCAGGGATCCAATCACGAACAGCACCCAGTTTTCTCCTGAATTCCGTCGGCAGCCCGAGATATGAGATAAATACCCATAGATAATAGAATCGCCGCAGCAGCGCGGCAGCAAAACCATCGAAGACATGATTCCCCAACTGAGCCACCGCCAGATTCCTGCCCATATATATTACCTGCCCCTTAAACTTGTACCGGAAGGGAAGCTGGTCCTTACCTCGCATGGCGCGGACGATATTCCTGGCACAGGCCGGGCCCTGTCGCTGAGCTACCTGCTGGGTTGGGGAATAGGGTACCGAGCCATTCTCCTGTAATGAATAAGCGCAATCCCCGAGCACGTAGACCCCGGGTGACTCCGTGACTTCCAGATACTGATTCACCATGATGCGCCCACCCTTCGCTTTATTGAAAGGCAGCGATTCAACAACATCCGCCGGCTTCACCCCCGCAACCCAAATAACAGTCTTGGTTGCTATAGTCTGCCCATCGGCAGTCTGGATACCACCTGCCAAGACCTTAGTAATACGAGTTTTCAGCAAGACCTCAATTCCTCGAGAGCGCAGCCGGCTGATAGCCAGTCCCGACATTTTAGACTTCATGCCAGATAAGAGAGCATCTTGTGCCTCGACCAGGAGCACCCGAGTCTGGGATACTAGGGAAGGGTAGTCCCGTATCAATGCCTTACGCACGAAGTCCTGAATAGCCGCCGCCAGTTCTATCCCGGTGGGTCCGCCTCCCACCACCACAAAAGTAAGCAGCTCAAGCCTGCGTTGTTCATCTCCTTCCCGCAACGCCGCCTCATAGTTGTCCAAAATATGATTGTGGATATTGACAGCATCCCTCAGAGATTTGAAGCTCAGCGAATTTTCCTCGACATCAGCCATCCCGAAGAAATTGGTAGTGCTGCCCAGAGCTACCACCAGATAGTCCCACTTCAGCTTTCCAGTATCAGTGCTGACTACCTTCTTCTCCACATCTATGCCCTGTACCCAGCTCTGCCTGAACTTAACCGGTCCCTCGGCGCCCCTTCGTCTCAGCAGGGCATGCAGGGGAAAAGAGATATGCCTGGGCTCAACGCTCCCGCTCATTACTTGCCATATAAAAGGCAGGGGGTGATGATAATTCCGCTGGTCCACCAGTGTTACCTCCAGCCCCGGTACACCAGCCGATGCCTTCTTCAACTCCAGTGCCACGCCAAGCCCCGCCGCTCCCGCGCCCAGGATAAGCACTTTTTTCTTGTCTCCAGCCACGGCCATCTCACACTAAAGGAACTTGTGCTTTTATAAGGTTAACGTTAGTTTATCCAGATGTCAATGAAAATATCGGTAGACTGTTTACCAGTTACCGCGTGTCATTGCGAGGCACCCTGAGCGCAAGCGAGGGATCTCGCCCAAGCACCCGTAGCGCAGCTTTGCGGCTTGCTTGAATCGCTTAATTAGGATATTCTTCTAAGCAGGAATAACAGCTCGGCCGATTAAGGCGTAGAGAGCAAGATATCAAGGGTTAACCATGGTTGATTTAGATAATGCTTCAGTTTACCGGCAATTTGACAAGTCAGGAATGCTCGATCACCTTAAACCAGCTAAATCCTGGGAAACCAGTGCATAAAACGAGGAGGAATATGGGAATAGAAACGGAAATTCGGTATCTGGATGATATGAGGACGGTCCTTTACGACAAGGCATGGGCAAGAACCGCCCCCAACTTCGAGGTTTATTATATGGAGCGAGGGCTCGAGGAGAAAGATGGCTTAAGATATGATATTACGACAATTCCGCCCAAGATGCTGGGTCAGGAATTTGTAAAAACAAAAGGGCATTACCACATCGGGGGATACCAAGAACTATATATTGTTTTGGAAGGAGAAGGAATTTTCTTGATGCAAAAGAAAGGAGAAGGGAAAATCCAAGATGTTTGCTATGTAAAAGCAAAGGAGGGAGATCGTGTTTTAGTTCCTTCTTCTTATGGACACGTAACAATCAATCCCGCTGCAAAAATATTGAAAATGGGAAATTGGATATCAAAAGAATGCAAATCTGACTATGCAAGTATTGAAGCAAAAGGAGGATTTTCGTACTACTACACGCAAGCCGGGTGGATCAAAAATAAAAATTATGAAGAAGTTCCTGAACTTCGTTTTGAAATGCCCCTGGAATCAATGCCGAGAAATTTAGATTTTTTGAAAGGGCCTAAAACTAAATAAAAGGGGTCTTATCACAGATTGTCGGCTTGGTAGCGAGGGCTTCGCCGCCAAACTGCTGCAGCGATTCTTTTATCTATAGGCAATGCTAAACGAAGTTGACCCAACATCTATAGATGCGATAAACTTTGTGAAACAATGCCTCGCCCGGTCTACTATTTCGAGTGACTAGAGTTGACCGAAAGGGCATAGTTTGTCGGGAAGATGTGTGGCCAAATCAATAGGTACGGTAGTGGGGTGGCTGGGTGAAAGCTTTAGTCCTGGCTGCCGGCAAGGGCACAAGACTTAGGCCACTAACTAATACTGTCCCGAAACACCTCCTGCCAGTGGGCGATAAGCCGGTTTTATTTCATGTACTAAACTATGCAAAAGAAGCTGACATCAAGGATATCGGCGTCGTTGTATCTCCGGAGTCCGGTCCTTACATAGAGGAAGCCATAGGTACTGGCTCGGAGTGGGGAGGGCAGATTACATTCATCGTCCAGCCTGAACCCCTAGGACTGGCGCACGCTGTCAAGGTAGCTCAATGCTTCCTTGGCGATTCACCCTTTCTCATGCTCCTGGGCGATAACCTCGTCCAGGAAGGCGTCAAAGGTTTCCTGGACGAGTTCCATACTTCCAACTCCGATGCTAGCATTCTCCTCAAGGAAGTTCCCGACCCCAAGGCTTTTGGCGTAGCTGAGCTCGACTCTTCGGGAAGAGTGGTACATCTGGTAGAAAAGCCCAAGAAACCAAAGAGCAACCTGGCCATAATCGGAGTTTACCTTTTCACCGCTGAGATTCACAAAGCTATAGCTCAGACAAAGCCTTCCTGGCGGGGGGAGCTGGAGATAACCGACGCTATCCAGAAGCTTCTGGAGATGGGAAAAGAGATTAGAAGCCACCTTCTCCGGGGTTGGTGGCTTGACATCGCCAGCAATGATGGGCTCATTGAGGCTAATCGTGTTGTTCTTGATGCCTTCTTGAAGCGGGACATTAAAGGGGAAGTGGATTCGCAAAGCCGCATCGTGGGCAGAGTCGAAATCGGGGAGGCAACAGAAATAGAAAACAGCCTCGTTCAAGGCCCGGTATTTATCGCAGCAAATTGTCGGATAAAAAATTCCCTCGTTAAACCTTTCACCAACATCAGAGCTGGAACAGTGATCGATGACTCATGTCTGGAGCGTTCAGTAATATTGGAGAATTGCCAAATCTTGAAAATCAAGCACCTGGCTAATAGTGTCATTGGCAAAAATACGATATTAGCTGGACAGGGGAAAGGCCCTGGGAAGATAAGGTTGTTCATAGGTGATGATTGTAAAGTAGAATTGGAGTAAAAATCATGCGAAGGTTGTTAATTGTATCAAATAGGTTGCCTCTCACTATTCAGGAGAAGAAAGGCGAGTTGCACATTGAGCCCAGCGTCGGTGGCCTGGCTACAGGCCTGAGCTCCTGGTACAAATCCTGCCACAGCGTCTGGATAGGATGGCCGGGGATAACCGGCAAAAAAATAAAAAGGGAAAAAGACATCCTGGCAAAATTGCTATCTGAAAACTGCCATCCAGTTTCTATCACACAGCATGATGTCGAAGCCTACTACCACGGTATCTGCAACAGAACCATCTGGCCTCTCTTTCACCATTTCCCCCTCTACACGGAATATAGCGAAGGTTTCTGGCAGGCCTACGAACGAGCCAACACAGCTTTCGCCAACGTAGTTGCTGGAATCGCCAAACCTAATGATATCATCTGGATACACGATTATCACTTAATGCTTCTGCCCAAGCTCTTACGAGAAAGGTTGCCAAAGGCAACAATGGGCTTCTTCCTTCACATTCCCTTTCCGTCTTTTGAAATATTTCGATTGCTACCATGGCGCAACCAAATCCTGGAAGGACTTTTAGGCGCAGACCTCGTAGGTTTTCACACCTACGACTACGCCGGTCACTTCCTGGACAGCGTGCATCGTATATTGGGTTATGAAGTGGCCATGGGGCAGGTCACTGCGGCCGATCGGGTAGTAAGGGCGGACGCATTTCCCATGGGAATAAACTATGACCTATTTTCCAACGCCGTCCAGGACTCAAAGACACATGCGGAGAGAAAAAGGTTTCACAAAAAACTAGGAGATTGCCGGGTAATTCTTTCAGTGGACCGCCTGGATTACACCAAAGGCATCCCCCAGCGATTGGAGGCTTTCAGTGCGTTTCTAGACAGAAACTCCAAATTCTTAAGGAAAGTAATCCTTGTTTTGCTGGTAGTACCTTCACGTACAAGAGTAGGACACTATATACAGTTGAAGAAACAGCTAGATGGACTTGTGGGCGAAATCAACGGAAAATATGGGACTATAGGCTGGATGCCAGTCTGGTACCTATACCGCTCTTTACCCTTCCACTCCCTCGCCGCCCTTTACAGCCTGGCTGATGTTGCCCTTGTTACCCCTCTCAGAGACGGGATGAATCTTGTAGCCAAAGAATACACGGCAACTAAGACGGACGGGAAAGGGGTTTTAATACTTAGTGAGACTGCCGGAGCTGCTCAAGAGCTGGGGGAGGCGATTATAATAAATGCCAATAACCAGGAAGAGATTGTCCAGGCATTGGAAAAAGCCCTGGAAATGCCAGAACAAGAGCAAATAGAGCGCAACCGCATAATGCAGAAACGCCTGCGGCGTTACGACGTGGTGCAATGGGCAAATGAATTTATGGATAAACTGCTTTCCACCAAGAAACTTCAACAGGAGATG
>Ga0209986_10002396_pt1 | contig 17167 bp, 16 predicted proteins | sample BlataG_FD_183168 | JGI IMG/M metagenome (GOLD analysis project Ga0209986, IMG submission 183168) | Deep subsurface microbial communities from Black Sea to uncover new lineages of life (NeLLi) - Black_00105 metaG (SPAdes) (version 2) | ecosystem: Environmental > Aquatic > Marine > Oceanic >...
TCCTTAAAAATTAGTATCTTTGCATTAATGTCGTTAAGTATCAGACCGCTTAGAGACAATGATTATAATGAAATTTTAATCAATTGGTGGAAAGATTGGGGGTGGACACCTCCGTTAAAAGATTTTTTACCAGAAAGCGGAACAGGTGGAATGATAGTTTACGATGAAGATATTCCAGTTTGTGCTGGATTTGTTTACATAACAAACTCAGCAGTTGCTTGGATAGAATTTATAATATCGAATAAACAATATAGGAAAAAACCTGAAAGAAAAATGGCTTTGAAATATTTAGTAGAAATATTAACTTCAGTTGCAGAAAAATCAGGGAAAAAATATTGTTATACTTTATTAAAAAGCAAGCCTCTCATAAACATATATAAAGAACTAGGATATGTAGAGGGCGATAGTAACGCATTAGAAATGATTAAAAAAATATAATTATGCCAGCAGCAACTACAATGGCTATTGTTGGAACAGGGCTTTCAGCAGCAACTACTGGAGCATCTTTTGCACAGGCAGCCAAGCAAAGAGATTTAGAAAGAAAAGCAGAATATGAAGCAAAGAAATCTATGGAAGATGCCAGAAGAGCTTTAGAAAAAAATTATTATGAAGGTATAGCAATACCAAAGGAAGCTTATGAAATTTCTGCAGAAATATTAAAAAGCACAAGTCAGTTAGGAATTGAAGCGGCTAAAGAGGGGGACCCCAGACAATTAGCTTCTACTGTAAGTAGAATACAGCAACAAGGTTTGGCTGCAGCTCAACAATTAGGAGCTCAAATGGAACAAGCAATGTATGGTTTAGATATTAAGCAAGCTCAAGCTGCGAGTGAAGCTAGAGACAAAGGGATTATATTAGATTTAGCAGAAGTTGAAGGAGCACAAGAAGCTGCTGCTTTAGCAGAGCAAAGAAGAGCAAGTGCTTTACAACAAGGTCTTCAGGGATTGACTGCAACAGCAGCTGGGGCTTTACAGCTACCTGGTTTATATAGAAAAACTGATGCTGCTAGAGATATAAATAAAGCAATCAGAAAAGCAGGTGGTATTGAAGGTCTAAAATCTCAACTTGCAAGTCAAGCAGGAGGAGGTGATTTTGGTTTAGGTCCAGGTATACAAGGAATGAGTGAAAATGAGTTAAGAACTTTTTTAGGCACACAAGATTTAGTTGCACTAGGTATTTCTAACCCGCCCACTACTTCTTCACAAATAGATTTATCACAATTTTTTTCTAACATATTTGGTAATTCAAATAAATAATTATGACGTATTATAAGTTTGCTGAACGTAATGTAGACTCTCAAATAAACTGGGCAGAGGTTGGTAAAAACATGACCAACATGCTAGCAAATGAGGTCAAGATTAGAGAAGAGAAGAAGGCTGCGTTAGACCAAGCTTCAAGAGATTATGCTCAAAAGCTTACTGATGCTCCAATGGGAGACAATGAGCTTTTAAATAATTTTACTTTAGACGTTGCTGATAGTGCCAAACAATCTCTTTTAATGTTTGATAATCTTTTAAAGTCAGGACAATTAAATCCAAATGACTATTTAAAATCTGTTCAGAATTTAAACACAGGCACTGAAAACTTGTTTAATTTAAGTAAAGAGTATAATGCTCAATATGCAGAAACTATGAAGCGTATGCAGGATGGGGATTCTCAACTGCTTGAGCAAGATACTTTTGCTAGCCTAGAGGGGTATGCAATGCTTGGTAATCATAAAGCATACATAAATCCCACAGATGGTACTATTTCTTTAGGAGAAATGATACCTGGACCAAATGGTGTAATGCAAATGGGGAAGCCTGTTTCTGTTTCAGATTTAAGAAATAGAATTACACAAAAATATGACAAGTATGATGTTGAAAAGCGTGTTGGAGAAGTTATAGGTTCTATTCAGGCTCAAACCAAGCTTATAGAAATTCAAAATAAATATGGCATTAGCATAGTTGAAGAAGATGATTTTTTCAAAAAAGAAAAAGGGAAATATGTATATGCTGAAGCTGGTCAATTTTTAGAAAACACAATTAAAGGAATAAAAGCAATTGATACAAATGTTACTTCAATACTAACAGAGAATGTAGTTTTAGGTGTAAACGGAGAACAATTTATGTATGTTCAAAAACAAGGAGATGATTGGGTGGATGTAAGAACTGGAGAAGTTGTTAAAGAGAAAAAGGAAAATCACATTGAAACAAGCATTAATCCTCGAAGTGGGAAAAGAGAATTTAATTTTACCGAAAAACAAGAAGAACAAGTAGATAATTATTTAAAAGAACAAATCTTAGCCAGAGCCAAATCTGAACAAAGATTTAAAAGAGCAATACAGCCACCTGTACTTAGTGCGAGTCAAGAAGCAGCTAGAGCAAAAGCAGATACAGATTTGCAAAATGCAATAGCTTGGAGAAACTTAAGGTCAGGACAAACCCCTGAAGAAAAAGAAAGTGCGGCAAATGCATTATTAAGTACAGAATACGCAAGAAAAAATGGATTAGTAAAAATTGATGCAGTATCAGAACCAGGTAAACTAATATTAGAATATGAAGATACTTCTAAAAACAGAACATTGGATTTAAGCAAAGGCACACCTATTGAATGGCAAAGACAAGGTAATGAAGTTTTTGGAGATATTCCTTCATCAATCCTTAACAAATCTGTAGCAGGTCAAGATTTTATATATACACAAGATATTGAACCTACTATAGCAGCAGAAAGAAAAGGAAAGAAAACGGCTGATATTTACATGGATGAATATAATAAATACTTAAATCAAAATTTAGTAATTACTGATGAAGACTTTAAAGATGAAGAAGATTTAGCTACAAGTTTAAGGATATTATTAAAAAGTAAATTTGGTTTAGATGTTACTTCTCCTATAGACCCGCTTTCTGAAAAAATTAAAATTAAAAATCCTACAACTGGAAAGTCAGAAACATTTTTTGTAGGTGAAGGAAAAGATAAAGAGGAAGTAAGAAGACAAATTATTTCTTGGGTAAAAGATAACACAGATTTAGGAACTATTATTAGAGAATCAGAACAAGGAAGATTAAAGATTTCTCCTTTAGTAGAAACTCCTGCTGAAGAGGCGCCCCCAGTTGTTGAAGAAGAATCAGTTGAAGAAAACTTTTTTGGATAAAATATGAATGATAAAATATTACAAAATATTTGGAATAATTTAACAAGTGAAGGTTTAACTACAAGTGATTTTGATACTTGGAAGTCTAATGTCATGGCGAGTGAAAATATTCAAGAAAACATTCACGGTTATTTGACAAAAAAAGGTTTAACTACAAGTGATTTAGAAACCTGGAAAAATAATACAGGGTTAAAAAAAAAAGATATTATTCAGCAGCCGCTTGAGGAACAAGTTGAAATTGTTGAAGAGCCAATTACTGAAAAAACTGCAAGGCAAGACTTAGTAGATTTTTTATCTAAAGCTCAAGAGCCAGATGAAAGAGAAGCTGTTACTAGAACAGGTGCAGGTGTTGGACTAGGTATTGGTATAGGAGTTCCTACTACTATAAGCAAGCCAGAATTTAAAATAGACGAAACATTAAAAACAAAAGTGTTAGAAGATTCTAATGTTCAGAAGGCATTAGATAAAAATATTTTTTCTCAAGAAGATATTGACAAAGCTTTAAAGGGAGACACTAAGGCTATTGAACAAATAAAATCTGTATCAAAGCTAACACCTCAAGAAATAGATGATTTAGTAAAAGAAAAAAGACTTGATGAGGTATATACTTATGAGGTTTCATCTGATTTAACTCCAGAAAATGTTTTAGAATCAGACCTCAATAGAATGTATGGTGCTCAAAAACTAGCAAACATAGAAGGGTTTCCAGTCAAACACTTTGACGGATATTTAAACGAACAAGGATATAAGGAGGAATACTTAAAGTTTTTAAGAGAACAAACTGTAGATGAAAATGGCAGGGAGTATGATTATTCTGGAGCATATAACCCTTCATTAGCTGCAGAAAGAGTTAAGATGCAATATCTTAACAACTTTATAAACAATGAAGTGCAAAGAAATATAGATGCTCAAAGACTTCAATATCAAAAAGAAAATAACGGTAGCCTTCCAGAGCTAGATAATATTTCCATTTCAACTTCTTCTGGAATTAATTTAGAACAATTGTCTCAATACATTCAAGAAGAATTTCCTCTTATGACTGCTAAGTTAAAAGAGCAAGATGTAAAAAATCAAGAGAACTATCAAAAACAAGCAAATGACCCAACAGGATTAATAGTTAATGCTCCTGCAGCGAGGCAAGGGTGGCGTTCACTAGAGGATAGGATAGCTAATTTTTCTGCATCTACTTACGACTTTATTGGTATGGATGGCGTGGCTGATGAAATAAGAATGAGTCAAGCAGAAACAGAACTTAACAGAGGAGACCTTTTTAAATATACTTATGCAAGTGGTAAAAAAGCAGTTGTTGATGGTGTTGAGTATTTGGTTAGTGAAGATGGAAGAGTTTTTAATTTAGATGCAAAGCTAGAGGCTACTAGTGTTTTAAGTCCGTTTCAATATAAAAGCATTGTAAATCAAGTTAGAGAAAAAGGAGTAGAAGATTCAAGCTTTAGTTTTTCAGGACTAACAACTGCAACTGCTGGAGTTGCTACAGACATTGTATTTCAATTAGCTGTGCAGAAAGGTGTTTTAACAACAGGCTCTGCATTAAAAAACATAGCTTCACTTGCAGAAAAAAGTAAGCAGATTGTAAATATAGCTTCTAAAATTCCAATGAAAGCCACAACATCTTCAGCTATGATTGCTCAAGGCACATTGTTTTCTTCAAGCCTTTACGAAGATGCTTATGATGAAGGTATAAAAAAAGGACTGTCTATAGAAAAGGCTAGAGAAGTTGCTTCATTGGCAGGAAAAGATGGTTATGTTTTAGGTGCATTTACTGCCCCATTATCTACGCAGACTATTGCAATGGAAGGAATATTTGGAAAGAATGTTTCAAATCAAATTGCAAAAGAAGTTATAGATAAATATATAGAAGGAGGTATACAAGGGACAAAAAATGTTTTAAATAAATGGCTGAACAAAAGCTCTATGTATATAAGAGAGGGCGGAAAAGAAGCTATTCAAGAAAATGTTCAACAAGGCGGTCAAGCTTTTGTGGTTGCCCCAGATGTAAATGAATTAGCAGGAAAAGAAATAATTAAAGATACAATTAGCGGAGATGAATTTTGGAGCACAACTGCTATCTCTTTAACAGCTGGTGCTTTGATGCCTTTTGCTGGAGATGTGGTTTCTAAAGTTAAATCTAAAGTTTTAAAAACAACTGCAATAGATGCTATTGATAAGTTAAAAGGTTATCAATTATTATCTCAAGATATTGATAAAACCACTGACCTATTAAACAGTCAGGTAGCTAAGGGCATGTATACTGAAGAGCAGGTTAGTAAATTATTAAATGACCTTAATCTTTATAGGGAAAATATTAATTCTATTCCAGGAGACTTATCAGCAGAAACTGCAATTTCTTTATTAAATGATTTAAATTCTATAAAAGAAAAAGAAGCACAAAAGGGTAAACTAGAGGGTGCTAAGGATAAGATACTTGAAAATGAAATACAAGAGATAAAAAATAACATAATTAAAAAAGTAGAAGAAGATGCCATTCAAGAGCGAAAAACAAAGAAAGTGGATGTGGGCGAACCTGCCCAAGTTAGCGAAGAAGTGGGAGAAAGAGTCCCAACAGAAGAAGCCGCAGAACCTACGCCCATCGAAGAGGAGGTTCCTGTAGAGAAAGTTGCTGAAGTTACACCTGAAGAAAAAGTAGAGGAACCTACTTTAGTAGCAGAACAAGAGCAGGTTAGAGAAGAGATTGTTTTTCCTTATAAGCCTAAGAGAGCAAAGGTTGATGTTAATATAGTAGATGGAAAAGTTCAAAGCATTAATAAGAAAAATACTAAACAACCTGCAAGTAGAAGCCAAAAATCTATTGCAGAGAAAGATGTATTAACTAATATTATAGATGTTAATGCAGGAAAAAAAGTAGAGATACCTGCCGATGCAACACCTCAAGATATTCCAGGTCTTATTTTTACCGATTCAGAAAATGTTAGAGAGATAGCTGAGGCTATAGACACTGAGAAAAAAAGATTAAAAGAATCTAAGACAAAAGGAAGAGATGTATCAGGTGGTATATATGATATATTAAATTTAAAGTTTACTCCTGAAAGTTGGAGGAATGTAACAGGATTAAGTAGTGCAGATAGTAAAGTTCAGTTTTGGATTAGTAATAATGGAGTAAGTATAGAAGATGGTTGGCAAGAACAAATAGGAGCAGAGGCAGCAGCACAGTTGTCTACAGACCAGATTGTAGATTTTATAGAAACATATAACACAGCCGCTAAAGTTGCTGAGTTTAAACAAGGAGACCCTGAGATAGCAAGTACTATAAGAGATTTAGAAACTAAATTTAAAGACCTAACGGGTACTAGTCCAACACCAACTAATATAAAAACTGTAATAAACATAGACCCGAACAGACCTCCTTTAAAATTAATAGAGGAGCAAGTGGCAGAACAAGAGGCGATGCAGATAGCAGAGGGAGAGATAGAAACATTTGGTAAAAAGAAAGCACCTTCTGCAAAAAAACTATTAGGAATAAAGAAAAAAGAAATTACAATCAACGAAGCAACTGCATTAAAAAATCAGATTAGACTAGAAGCAAGGGCGGCAAGAGAAGCAACTAAGGAGCTTAACAAAGCTAGAGAGGATATAAGAACAAGAATAAAAGAAATAGAAGGGGCTGGAAAACTAACTAGAGCTCAAGCTAATTTTATCATAAATAAAATATCTAAAGTAAATTTAAGAAACCCAGCAGCCGTTGATAATGCTTTGATTGCTATTGATAAGGTAATTAAAAGAGCAGACTATATTGAAAAGATTAACATAGCTAAAAAGAAAACCAAAGCTGTAAAGAAAAACTTAAAAGGTAAGATTGGTATTGCTTCAGCAGTTAGACCTTCTATAAATCAAATTGCATCTATAAACCCAGAGTTAATTCCTGATTCAGTGTTTAATACATATTTAGATTTAATAGATATGTTTAGTAAAAGACAAACTGTTTTAGAATTAAAAGATATTAATGCAACAGCACAAGAAACTAAACAAATATTAGATGCACTGAACGAAGAGTTATCTCAAGTTCCTGAATTGACACAAAGAATTTATGATTCTGAAAACAAGATAGAAGAAGATGGTGTTTTAGATTTAAATAAAACGCTAGACAAAATGATTGAAGCTGAGGAGATAACAAAAGAGGAAGCTGATATAGTAAAAAAATATAAAGACCAAGTATTACCTCCCACAGAAACAGCAGAGGTTAGTGAAGAAGATATACAAAAAGAAAAGGAGGCGTTGGTAGAGGAAATACAATCAGCAGATAAATTAAAAACGCAAGAGCTTCCAAGCAGAGATGAGAGAGATTTAGCAAAAGAATTTGAAAGAGTTATAAAAACAGAAGCTATTAATGAGTTAGAAAATAATGAGTTAAATAATATTTTAAAAACAATTGACAATATTAATAATGGCTATTTACCTCATTATGCTGAGATAATGGTTGAAAAAATAAATTCAATAAACAATGCAAAGGTTTTAGGGGAATCTATATCTAAAGCAAAACCTTTAAAAGTATCAGAAGCATATTCAAAAGCAAAAGCTTTTTTAACTAAAAGAACTGGGCTAATTGAACTTGTTAGAAGAAATCCATTGTATTATATTGATAATGTTTTTGGAGATTTTAAATCTAAAGATATTTACAACTCTTTATTTAGTAAAGTGGCACAAGGATATTCAAATTTTGAAACAGAAACAAAAAGAATAGAAGAGAAGATTAATGATTTAGAAAACAAAATAGAAGAGTCATTTAATTTTGATGGTAACAAAAAAATTGAATCTAGCTATAAAAGAACAGCATATAAAAAGCAAAAAGAATTTGAGTCAAACGAAGGAAGTAAAGAAGTAAAACCTGCAAAAGATTACATAGAAGCCACTATTAATGCTATAAAAAAAGGTAAGACTACATACAGCATGAAGGGGGAGGGAAAAATGTTGCAAGATATTTTAGATAATTATACAGATGCTGAAGGAAATATTGACGCAGATAAGCTTTATAATTCTTTTAATAAAGAAGAGAAAGCATATTTAGATGAAATTGACAAATTAAATAATGAATTAGAGCCAAAAGCATTATATACTTCTGGTGTAATTAGAGGTGATGTAATTACTCCGTTGGCTGATTATTTACATTCAAACGTACTGGCGGAATCTACTCCTGGAAAAATTAAAGGTGTTTCTGATTTGGCTAATCAATATAATCAATCATTGAACCCTTCAACAAAAGCAAAAAACTTAATAGAGAGAACAGGAAAAGTAAACCCTATTGACTTTAATATATCAAATTCTTTTTTAAGAGGAGCTAAGTTTACTTTGATGGATTATCATTTAACAAAGCCGATTAGAACAGGTAGAAGAACACTAGCTAATCTTGAAAAGAAACAAGATGCTGAGGGAGCAAAACAAAAAGACATAGATATACTTAATGCAATAGATTTTGCATATAATGAATCAATAGAAAATGTACTAAGTTCTTCATATTTAGAACTCACATTTGTTGATTCTGTTTTAGAATATTTAAAGAGACAGGGGTATAGAACAATCTTAGCAAGTCTTCCAAGAGCGGCTCAAGAGCTAACATCTAACATTGGTTTTGCTGCAGTATATGCTCCTGGAGATTTTACTGAAGGGACAAAATATAAAAATATTATGATGGATGCGATGGGACCAGAAGTAATGTTAAATGTAAAAAGCAGCCAAACGACAAGAGTTTACCCATCCGAAACTTTGACTGGAAAATTCGTAGATTCTAGTATACTTGACCAGTATTCTTTTGAGCCTGGAACAAAAGTAAAAAGCCCATGGATAAATGCTTTTAGAAAATATTGGTATAAAGGAGCGGGCAAGCTGCCTTTTCTTGGAAGAGTTTCTGGACCAAGAGCAATGAAATCTGTTGAGCTTACTGCTGATGTTTTAATTTCTAGTCCAGATAAAATTATTACGAGACCATTATGGTTTGGAAGTTTTGCAAACGAGTTTAAAAAACAATCAGGTAAAGATGTAGATTATAAAAAGATTGCAAATAATGATGAGGCATATATTAATGACAATAAAGATGCTATAGAAAAAGCTACAGATTATGCAGACCAACAAACTGTTCTAGCGGGTTCAACAAGAAATCCTTTTATGGGCTATTTAAAAGGAACATCTAAGCCAAGTAAAAGTGGTATAAGAAAATTTTTTAACAGCTTTAACAACTTTCTTCTTTCATTTCAAATAAATGAATATGCCGCAGCTAGACTTGGAATTATGAGCGCTGTTGGTAGAGGTCACTTAAGTAAAACACAAGGAGCCGCTTTACTAGCAGCTGTGATTACAAGAATGACTGTTTATTCAACACTTGCAGGGACACTCGCTAATACAGCATTTTCTTTACTTGGAGCAGGAGATGAAGAGGATGATGATAAAAGTTTATTACAAAAATTTGGTCAAGGATTTGCATCTGCAATGACAGGGTTAGTGTTTGGTAGAGACTTTGGAGGAGCAATGAGGATGCCTATTAATTTCGCAATTGAAGAATACTTAAATAAACCTGTGTTAGATTTTCTAAGAGAGGGAGAGTATGACCCATACAAAGATGCAATTCAGTTTAACTATATTCCCACAGACAAAGGTTTTGGATTTAATTTATGGTATGAGGTTGGGAAAAATATGCTTGCATATTATGGTCCAATAGCAGAAACTGCAGATTTAATGCGTAAAAAATTTAGTGAAAAACCAGAAGAAGATATAGAGGCTCGTATAAGACAGGAAAGAGAGATAAAACAAAGAATACCTTTGGAAATAGCTGGTAATTTTGGTATGGTTCCTTTATACAAAGATGTTAGAAAAATGCTTTTGAATGATATGTATAAAAGTTTAAGAGTAGAAAAAAGAAATGCAGCAATTCAAGCTAAGATAAAAAAAGAAAAGCTTAGAGGATTTAAAGATGAAAAAGAAATGAAAGAGAGAGCTCCAGATTTATGGTATAATACTTTTGGTCCTGGTGCTCCAGATTATTCTATTAAACAAATCGAGAAAGACATTCAAAAGAAAATCAAAGAAATTGAAAAACAAATTAAAGACTTGGGTTATTAATAATATTTAATATATCTTAAAGCTTTTTGTTTAGGATAAGTCAAAACCAATTCATTATCCTTCCAAGAAACCTGACCAATAATCTCATTAGGTTTTCCATAAATTAGTCCATCAGCACAAGACCATATAACAACTGGGTTTAATCTTTTGTTACATACCCTTACCACATTATTTGCTTTGACCTCTAATGGATAAGCAGTATTGATTGTCTCATCAAGCAGGATAACCTCAGCATACGCAATAAGATTATTGGCAGAGTCAAACACACGATAGTCTACGTCATTTATGCCTATCTTTTTATATGAGCCTTTGAATCTCTCTACAAATTTTTTTATGGCAAGTTCTTTAACTTTTTGATTTCCCATTTATTAGCGATGTCTTTTAGTGTTTGTAGTAGTGGTTTGGTTTTGTTTGTCCATTTGCTTTTATAATATGCTTTAGTAACGTGGCACTCTGCTAAAGGTATGTCCTTATGGTCGTTCTTAAAACTGTGTTCTACAACTAATGAAATTGCTTTTCCAGTATGCCAGGAATCTGTTAGTCTTTCTAACAACAATCTTTGACCAACTGGCAACGCATTACCTTTGCGTTTGACCTCTATCAAAATTAATATTTTATTGTCAAATTCCAAAACAGCATCTATATCTGTTGGATGAACATTGCCTGATTCTACACCCGTAAAATCTATTGACTGTCTTACTTGTAATGTGTTTCTAATCAGGGTCATTTATTGCGTGTATTTCTGCGTGGCATCTTGCACAAACCACAATGCATTTTTCTATTTCTTTTATAATCCTATTCCATTTATATCCATTAGAGAATGCATCTGATACTGAAAAAGACTTATTGTTTTCGTGGTGATGGAACTCTAATGCTCCTGTCTGAAAGCTCTTATGCGTTTCTTTAGAATACCCACATATACAGCAACATAAATCTTTTTTAATTTCATACAGCATCTTTCTTCTTTTATCTTTTCGTTTAATATGATACTTGTTAGAACAAGGTTTACATCTGCTTCTGTATAGTTGCTCTCCATTTCTTATACCAGAACGAAAAAAATCTTCAATATTTTTTTCTATACCACACTTACTACAGGTCCTCTTCAAAGGATTCATGTATACTTTTTAATTTGGTTATTAATATTTTTATTGTTGTTTTGGTTTGACTATCCTCTCTGTCTATCAAAGATTCGTAGAGCTCTGCATTAAGAGAGTAGAGTTCCTCCATCACGAAGTTGATGTGCTTAACTCTCTCATTGTCAATAGCAGATATTTTAGGCATACTCTTGGTCCATCGCTTTCAAAAGGTCTGAACCCATTGAAGGGTTCAAAGTCTTTATCAGCCTGTATATTTTTTTTGATGTTTTTTGTGCTATTTTTTTTTCTGTTTTAGTAGAATCAATGCCCATGTTTGCATACATATCGCAATCAATACGTAACAGCTCACATATTTTTTTATTTTTGGACCAAGACTTTAAGCCTACAATTTTATCTAAATCTCTAGTTGTATAACCCATCTGTCAAATCTTTTAGTCGTTGTTTTGCTTCTATTAAATTAGATTCAGGAATATTCCTTTGTATAAATTTAAACAAATTTTCGTAATTTTTGTTACGATTGTTTGACAAAATGATTTTTTTTAGTCTTTCCTCGAGGTTAAAGGTATATTTTATAAGGTCATCATGGCTTAATTGGTATATAATATTATTCCCTTGAGCCATTTGAAGTAATACTCTTTCGTATTTATTTTCTAAATCTTTGTCATACTTTAATTGAAAATCAAAGTCTTTTGTGTGGTGAATAATACTTGAATGATTTAAGTTTAAAAGTTTTGCAATACGACTAAATGAATGTCCTTTATCTCTTAGGATTTTCATAGCTATCGTTCTAGCTTGTACGTAGTCTCGTTGTCTGGTTTTTTTTAGTGGGTCTACGTTAAAGACATCACCTACTATCTTCAATAACCTTTGGATTTGTTTTTCTGTCATTTGTATTTGATTTAATTACTTTTTGTTCTATATAATAATCCAGATATTCATCCACTTCTTCACAATCTAAAAACACTGGCTTCTCTTCTATTTGTTTTAGATATTCTATCACAAAAAAGAAAGGGTTGCCTAAAGAGTTTGAAACGCCTGCGATTCTTTGAGACCATCCATTTACTTCTGGCAATGTCTGTATCTCTCTATCAATTTGTTTAGCAATGTCAAGACCAAGCTTCGGGGGAAGCTCTCTAATCTTTTCTACAAAGTAATCATCTACTTCGTAATACTCATTCTCCCTTGTATACTTCGACATTTGCATATTTTTTTAGTTCTTCTAACCTATACTCTTGAAGCTTTGATACCTTTCCTTTCGGAGTCTTTACTTCGCTAAACAAAACATTTGAGTCAGGTGGTATTGCAATTAAGTCTGGTATACCATTCTTGTTCGTTTTAATTAGCTTGATTACATAGTAACCTTGTTGTTCCAGTTCATTGATTCTTTTCTTCTGTATTTGTTGTTCTGTCAAAACCTCTTTTCACAAAGATAGCAAATCATTTTTTGGCAAACGATACAGGATACATAGATAAATAGGGCTCAACCTCTTTTAGCTTTGCAAACTTAATATAGTTGTCTTCCGGGTCTAAAACTTTTACCATTGATATTACAATTTTAGGTTTACCTTCTATCGTTTCAAACGAATACTTTGTTATTTCAAATCTTCCTATGTTTTTCATAATAATAATAAATCTTTTTTAAAATGTTTTAATGTATAATCTTTCTTTTTTATTACGGCTTTATAAATTTTCTTTTCAATTCCTTTCTTTGAGAATATCCAATACACTTTGTTATACAGCCTGTCTTTGGTTGTCATCCTATCTCTGCTCTGCCAATAGCTTGTTGCAGAAAAATCAATATTAAAATACACCAACGCTTCAGCGTGTCGTAAACTAATCCCTTCTCTTCCTGAAACAATTTGCAGTGCTATATTTTTATGAGAGTTTTCAAACTCTTCTAAGCTTGTTGTTACATTGTCTAAGAATATTTCTTTTAATGCATCCAATTCTTTTTTAAATTTATAAAATATAGCTATCTTCTTGTCTTTAAATCTTCTTTTTATAAACTCAGCTTTGCTATTATCCATAACCATAGACTTGCCACTTTCAAAGATAACAGTTCCACTATATATTTGATGTAACTTCTGCATTAGTTTTACTGGAGTGTCTGCAAGAACCACCTCCTCTTTTCCTTCCACCACTAAATTCTTTTGTAGTTTTTTAGCAAGAGCATATGTAGATGGTTTCATCTCTACTTCTAATATCTGTTCATTTGTTTGAACAATAAAGCCTGCCTCCTTTTGTGAGTAGCTAATAGTAAATGGTTTCATTATGTCAAGTATCATTAGGTTGCCCTCGCTATAATCTCTTATCCTTAATGAGTTTATAATTCTTTCTTTGACATTAACAAAGTCATCACAGAACCTATAAAAGTTTTTGTATTTTCTAAACGGGTTAGTGGAAATACCATACACCTGATGATACATTTGACTGTATGACTCAGGTGTAGGTGTTCCCGACAATAAACACACGAAACAATTATATCCACTTATAAATTCTTTTACTTGTCTTGCTCTTTTATTTGGCTTAGGAAATGCCCCAAGCGTGTGGGCTTCATCACAAATTAGCATATCACAATCCAGAACATCTAACTTGTGCATAGACTCATAGTTAATCACAGTGAAATTATATCTTGGATTAAGCATCTGATAATCTTTTTCAATACTTGATATGGCTTTCTTCTTGGTCAAGAATACAACATTCTCACAGCCAAGCTCTTGTGCAATCCCTAAGCTTGTTAGTGTCTTGCCCGTTCTAACTTCCATTGCTAAATACAGGAACCCTTCTGCCTCCAGAATATTACTCCCTCTTTCTATAATGTCTAACTGATACTCTCTAAACTTCATAGTGCTTTATGCTTTGTCTGAGGTTCTCTCTTATGTCATCGTTGTATGGGTCGTTGTATACAAACACATCTTTTATCACAGCTTTTTTCCCTCTTCCCGCCTTTACCTGTTTGGTTTTGCTCATGACTTTTAATAATCTTTTAATCCATTTAACCATATCCTTGTTAGAATATCCTGGTATTCGTTTAATAATTTTTGTCATTTATTGCTTTTTGAATTACCAAACATTTATCATACTCTTCTTCTTGCTCAAAGTATCTCAACATATCTTTCATAATATCTTCTGTAACTTTTTCAGAAGGAATATGAATAAAATATGAAAGGTCTGTTTCTGATATCTTACCTGCGTTATGATGATTAATTATTACATCATAAGAGTTTCTAAAAGCCATGTCTGTTATTTCCTGGTTGCTGAATTTCATATTATTTTCTTTTGTATATTAATTTCTTCTTCTCTTTTTAATCTAATCCATTTACCCTTCATGTCTCTGCCCTCTTCTGGGTTTCCTCCTGTTTTAAATCGAGCATAAGCTATCATCCATTTTGTAAACCTCACTCTGCTTATAGACATCTTTGCTCTTGGTGCATAGTCTGGATATTCTTCTATAAAAGACATATAACAATCCTGAACATGAATCCTTTCATCTTTTCTCAACATAGAATATGGACTTGAACCATTGATTAATCCACACCATTCTATAAAGTCATGAGAAGTCTCTGCTGATAGTTGTCTTACTTTTAAGTTTACAAATTTACTTTCTACTAGCCCAGTGGTTAAGTATTCTTGTAGGCATCTAATCATGTAGTTGTCAAAGTCACACCACTCATCATCATTCCAATCTCCAAACATAAGTTTACCAAACTCATCAAGTGGAGTAAAGCTTTTATTATAATGTTGATGCAGTTCTAACTCCCACTTTCTTCTGGCAAATGAATTACCGGCTCCTTTGATTGCATAGTTTGTAGTTATCGCTATCTTAGGAGACTTGCTGAATGGTATCTTTATCGCATCTTTGTTTTTCTTTTCTAATGTTAATCCTTCTGTAACTACTGAGAACAATCTTTCAAAGTCAAAGTATTTTCTTACATCATCAAACACCAGTATCTGTGTATCTGCTGACACAAGCTGATAGGCAAACGACCTTTCAAAAGCAAAAGACTTTCCATCAATCGTTACAATCTTTTTCATGTGAGATAGTGCAGTCATAAACAATCCCTTTCCTGTTCCTCCTTCTGGGTTGTCTGATATAACCTCATCATTTAGAATTACTGCAGGACAATAGGATAGGTTTTTATATCCATGCATTAAAAATCCAATCGTAGACTCCATAGATTTTACCCTGCTCTCTTCACTACCACAAATGTTGTGAATAAACTTTTCATAAAAACAATTATCACTTACCCCACAAAGATTGAAGTTTCTTTTAATCACATGGTCACTCCAAACATATCCTCCTAAATCTAAATAGTCTATCGGCTTTATTTCGTTCTGCGTAATTTTTACTGCACAATTTTTATAATATAAATAGGAAGTATCTTTAGTATCTTCAATAAAGTAAATATCAATGGTTGAAAGTAGCGATAAAAATTCTTCTTTGAAGAACCTCGTGTGGTCAGCAAAGTAATTATAAATAGATATATCATCGAATTGAATTAAATGGTTTAGTACAAAGTCTTTGATTTGCTTTTCGTCTGTATGGTCTATTAAGTTGTTAGTAACTTTCACAAATACATAATTCTTTCCTCCTTCTGGACAATACTTATAGAAGCCATTGTCCTCTAAGAAATGCTTGAATAGTATATGAATGATTTTAATTACACCCTTGTCTGATTTGGTCCAAAACTTTTCCTCCTGGTTTTCTTCATCTAATCTTTTTAAAACAGAGTCAATGACCCTCTCCTCTACATTCTCATCTTGAAGTTGTTGCTTCACTTCTTTTTTTGATGAACCTCGTTTGAGTTTTACTTTTATATTGTTTAGTCTATCCTCATCTTCATAATACTTTGTTCCAAAATTTGAAACGTTTGAATATGCTGAGTCTATTGTTCTGTTTATTTCAGATTGACTAAAGTCTTGGCTCTTATAATTATTTAATACATAACCTGCTAAAGATTTGTTAATACCAAAGTCATTAAAAGCTGATGCTAACACATAGCAATTGTTGTTTCTTTGCCCCTCAGTCATAGGATATTTTTTTGTCCACCACTTCACAAGAATATCTACAATTTTATTCTCATCTGTAATTGGTATCGTTGGCAAGTCTTTTACAACGTGCTTCTCATTATAATCTTTATCTTCAATCTTATCCCATACACTAGAGTTCTCATTGATATATATAAGAGGGTCATAACTCTCGTAACAAACTCTGGATAAGTTCTTACAAGTAGGGTCAAAGTGTGGGTTGTCAAAATGTTTTTGTAAAGAATTAAAGTAGTTTACATGGTTATCTACATCTTGAGGTATCTTCACTAATACCTTTAATCCTTTTCCTGATGGAGATATAAATACAGAATATACATAAGGGTTCTTTGTAATCTGCTCCTTGTCTTGCAATAGCTCTTTACTCTTTTCATAACCATCAAAGTCCAGACAAATAAATCCTGAGTGGTGTTGTATCGAACTATCATTTCTTTTTGTAAAAATCCCTGAGAAACAAATTGAAGGAAGATTTTTCTTTAACTCATTCCTTTCATCTTTTCTCTTCTCTGCTCTAATATTTTTAACAAGCTCTTTGCTTGCCCCATCCTTTATCCTCTCTAATATAGACTGTATTGGTCTATGAAAAGGAGTGTCGGTCTCCTTAATGTTCTGGAAAATTGTAATGTTTGGTGTCATTTATGTTGAGTTTATGTTGAGTTTATGTTAATTAAATCGCTGATACTCAGTACTTATGTTAGAAATGTTAAGTTTTACTTCACGTATATAAAAAAAATAATAATAAAGAATATAAAAATTATATATATAATATATGAATGAAAGTTTAACATATCAACATACAAAAAAA
>Ga0209986_10002397_pt1 | contig 17164 bp, 10 predicted proteins | sample BlataG_FD_183168 | JGI IMG/M metagenome (GOLD analysis project Ga0209986, IMG submission 183168) | Deep subsurface microbial communities from Black Sea to uncover new lineages of life (NeLLi) - Black_00105 metaG (SPAdes) (version 2) | ecosystem: Environmental > Aquatic > Marine > Oceanic >...
TTTTTGGCCGGGGATTGCAAGCCAAAGTTGTCGACTATCAAGAAGGATTTTATAATGTAAGATTTTCATCTAATGATAATTTTGAAAGTCTCCTTGACAGAATAGGACACGTTCCGTTGCCCCCGTATATTAAACGGAACGATTGTAAGGATGACAGGACATCTTACCAGACCGTTTATGCTTCGCAAAAAGGTGCAGTTGCCGCACCCACGGCGGGACTCCATTTTTCGAAAAAACTCCTTAAAAAAATATCAGAAAAAGGGGTCAGGATCGTCACAGTTACATTGCACGTGGGTTACGGTACGTTTTTGCCGGTCAGGGTATCGGATATAAGAGATCATAAAATCCATTCTGAGTGGTACTCTATTTCCAAAGAGACTGCCGATGTTATAAACCGTTCCAAAACAAAAGGCAGACGCATCATTGCCGTGGGTACGACGTGCGTACGGGCACTGGAGTATGCTTCGGATGACGGAGGGAACGTTGCTCACGGTAGCGGAAGCTGCGATCTTTTCATTTATCCCGGGCACAGGTTTAAGGTTGTAGATGCAATGATTACGAATTTCCATCTTCCCAAATCAACTCTTTTAATGCTTGTATCCGCTTTTGCGGGTCGGGAAAACATATTGAATGCATACCGGACGGCCATAGATAAAAAATACAGGCTGTTCAGTTATGGGGATGCCATGTTTATTGCATGATTCATGCTCAAATTAAAAGTCTCGAAAATTCTACAAATTACATGTCCAATTTCAAAATAGTTGCAACATCTGACACCACACGGGCAAGGGCCGGCGTCTTACAGACAGCTCACGGTGAGGTAGAGACCCCCGTTTTTATTCCGGTGGGAACGCTTGGCACGATAAAATCCCTGTCACCCGAAGAGCTTATTGGGTGCGGGACCCAAATCGTTCTGGGAAACACCTATCATCTGTACCTCAGACCCGGATGCGATGTTATCCGCCGTTTTGCCGGCCTCCACAATTTTATGCACTGGGATCGGCCTATTTTAACGGACAGTGGCGGCTTTCAGGTCTTTTCCCTGGCTAAACTTGGAAAGATTACCGATCAAGGCGCTTTTTTTCAGTCCCATATCGATGGATCAAGTCATTTACTTACGCCTGAAAAGTCGGTTGAAATACAGCTTTGTCTCGGATCGGACATCATCATGTGCCTTGACGACTGCATCAAATACCCTGCAAGCCGTGAACATACCCAAGAGGCACTTGATCTTACCACCCGCTGGGCAAAAAGATGTAAAAATGCTTTGCAAGAAGGCATCGGGTCTTTAGATCTAACCGTTTCAAAGCCCCCTTCCCTTTTCGGTATCGTTCAGGGGGGCATGTTTAAGGACCTTAGAAAACGTTCAGCGGAGAATTTATCTGAAATCACTTTCAGCGGTTATGCCATAGGTGGGCTCAGCGTGGGTGAACCAAAGGAGATCATGTTTGAAATTGCTGATTTTACGCTGCCCATACTTCCGGATAATAAGCCTAAATATATCATGGGTACCGGAACTCCTGAAGATCTTGTAGAGCTTGTGGCCCTTGGGGCGGATATGTTCGATTGCGTCATCCCCACAAGGAACGCTCGAAACGGCCAAATGTTTACAAAAAAAGGCGCCATAAATATTTGCAATGCACGTTTCAAGTATGATACCAAACCTATCGAGCCCGGATGTGCCTGTTACACATGCCAAAATTATTCCAGGGCTTACCTGCGACACCTTTACATGGCAAAAGAACTGCTTGCATATCGTTTAAATACGATTCATAATATTTATTATTATATGAACCTGATGGGGCACATGCGAACGGCGATATGCCGAAACAAATTTGATGAATTTAGAAAAGCTTTTTATGAAGGCAAATAAATAAAAGGGAGGGTATCATGAGAGAAAAAATTCAGGCGGTAATAGACAAAATCAGGCCGATGCTTCAGGCTGATGGGGGTGATGTGGAACTTGTCGATGTAGAAGACGGCGTGGTCAAAGTCAGGTTGCAGGGAGCATGTGCCGGATGTCCCATGTCCCAGATGACCCTTAAGAACGGAATTGAAAGATTTCTAAAAAAGGAAATCCCGGAGGTAAAGTCCGTGGAACGGGCAGACTAAAACGAATGTGAGACCGGGCTAAAATTTAACCTTTGCTGGAAATTTTTACAGAAAGAGCTTGCAAGCCATACCTTAATAAATATATATTTCTTTGTTACAATTTTGTGTCAAATTAAAGTGTTCAAATGACCATAGCAAAGCATATCGAAACCATTATATCCGGATCTTCCTGGATACGTAAAATGTTTGAAGAGGGCGCCCGCCTTAAGGCTGAGCATGGCGCTGAGAACGTATATGATTTCAGCCTGGGAAACCCGAATCTGGAGCCTCCGGAAAAATTCCGGGCGGCACTCAAGGATGCCGCAGCGTCCTCGGATTCAGGGATTCATAGTTATATGTCAAATACCGGATATCCGCATGTTCGCAAGTCTGTGGCTGATTATCTTTGCGGCGAACAGAAGGTACAGGTTACCGAAAATGAGGTGATCATGACCTGCGGCGCATCCGGTGCTCTGAACGTTATTCTGAAAGCGATCCTCGATCCCGGTGATGAGGTGATCACTCCGGCTCCTTTTTTTGTTGAATATAGATATTATGTGGACAACCATGGCGGAAACCTTAAAACCGTAATCACAAAACCGGATTTTAATCTGGACATTGACGCCGTTTCCGCTGCGATAACTCAAAAGACCCGGGCCGTTCTTATAAATTCCCCGAACAATCCTACCGGGCAGGTATATTCAAAAGAGAGTCTTAATGATCTCGGAGCCCTCTTAACTGAAAAGGGAAAAGATCTGAATCGGACCCTATATCTTATTGCAGATGAACCCTATCGAAAGATCGTTTACGACGGACAAAAAGTCCCAAGTATCTTTCAAATTTACACTGAGAGCATCATTGCTACGTCATATTCAAAGGATATTTCCATTCCCGGGGAACGTATCGGTTATTTGGCGGTTAACCCCGAAGCTTGTTTTAAAAAAGAGCTTATCGGCGGCATGGCACTGGCCAACAGAATCCTCGGATTTGTCAATGCTCCGGCTCTGATGCAGCGGGTTGTGGCATCAGTTCAGGGGGCGAGCGTGGATATCTCAGCGTATGCCCGGAAAAGAGAACTCCTGTGTAAGGGTCTGGAGGATTGTGGCTACGATTTCTTCAGACCGGCAGGTGCGTTTTACCTTTTCCCCCGAACGCCGGTTCCTGATGATGTAACATTCGTACAGGCGCTTCAGGAGGAATTGATCCTTACTGTCCCGGGCAGCGGTTTTGGCGGACCCGGTCATTTCAGAATCGCCTTCTGCGTGGCCGATGAAACCATAATAAATGCCATGCCCGGATTTAAACGGGTCATGGAAAAATTTAGAAATTGATTTGTTCCAAAGAGCTAAACTGTTACCAACTATTTATTTTTCAATCGTCAATTTTCAATCATCAATTATAAAAGGAGGGTTTTATGAAAATATTAAAAATAGACCATCTCGGAATAGCCGTAAACAGTATCGAAGACGGTAAAAATTTTTGGACAGATGCGCTCGGGCTTGAATTTGAAGGTTCCGAAACCGTTGAAGAGCAGAAAGTTACCACGGCTTTTTTCCCGGTGGGAGAAAGTGAAGTGGAACTTCTTGAATCCACTGCACCGGACGGACCAATCGCTAAATTCCTGGAAAAAAAGGGCCAGGGAATTCATCACGTTGCGTTTCGAGTGGAGAATGTTGAAGAGGCCCTGGCAGAATTAAAGGAAAAAGGAATACGGCTGATTGACGAAAAACCCAGAATGGGCGCCGGCGGCGCAAAAATCGCTTTTTTGCACCCCAAAGCCACGAACGGCATTCTGGTTGAACTTTGTGAAAGATAATTTATTAGCACCTAAACTCTGATTTCTTTTGTTTTTATGTCAAAAAATCAAATTACAAAACACAAATAAATCTCAATGACCAAAAAAACAAATGACAAACCATTGGTTTTGGATCTTATTTGGAATTTGGAGCTTGTAGTTTGGAATTTATTTGAGATTTGATGCTTGTGATTTGTTATTTCCGGTTTATCAGGCTTAAAAATTAAGGTTTTATTATAAGAATTAGGTGCATAGTAAATCAAGAGAAAAAAAGGAGGACGCCATGTCTAAAAATCCTGATGTACAAGAATGGACAGAGCTCGCCACCAAACAACTGAGAGGGAAACCGCTTGAGTCTCTTAACTGGGAGACGGATGAAGGCATATTGGTAAAGCCCCTGTATACCGCAGAAGACCTTGAGGGGATGGAGCACCTGAACACCCTGCCGGGTTTTGCACCCTATGTTCGGGGCCCCATGGCCACCATGTATTCGGGAAGGCCCTGGACCATCCGGCAGTATGCCGGTTTTTCTACAGCCAAAGAGTCGAATGAATTTTACAGAAAGAACGTGGCTGCCGGTCAGACCGGACTTTCGGTGGCGTTTGATCTTGCAACCCACAGGGGATATGACTCGGATCATCCCAGGGTGGTGGGCGATATCGGCAAGGCCGGTGTTCCCATCGATTCTGTTGAGGATATAAAAATCCTTTTCGATCAGATTCCCTTGGACAAGATGACGGTTTCCATGACCATGAACGGCGCGGTTCTGCCGATTATGGCCGGCTACATCGTGGCGGCCGAAGAACAGGGCGTAAAGCATGAACAACTGGGAGGCACTATTCAAAACGATATTTTAAAAGAATATCTGACCCGAAACACGTACATCTATCCTCCGGAACCCTCCATGAGGATCGTATCCGATATCATCGGATTCTGTTCCAAAAACATGCCCAAGTACAATACCGTCAGTATAAGCGGATATCATATGATGGAAGCAGGCGCCAACTCTGTTCTGCAAACCGCATTCACACTGGCGGACGGGCTGGAGTATGTCAGGGCCGCTCTGGCGGCCGGACTTGATATCGACAAGTTTGCGCCGCGTCTGTCCTTTTTCTTCGGGGTCGGGATGAACTTTTTCATGGAAATTGCCATGTTAAGAGCCGCCCGTTTTCTGTGGCACGAAATCATCAGCCAGTTCAACCCCACAAATCCGAAATCTACGATGTTACGGACCCATGTTCAGACATCGGGCTGGAGCCTGACCGAACAGGACCCGTATAACAACATCATTCGAACCACCCTTGAGTGTCTGGCTGCAGCCCTGGGCGGAACTCAGTCTTTGCATACCAACTCTTTTGATGAGGCGGTAAGTCTTCCTACGGCTCTTTCCTCCCGGATTGCCAGAAACACTCAAATTATTGTCCAGGAAGAATCCCAAATTTGCCATGTGGTTGATCCTTTGGGAGGATCTTACTATGTTGAGGCGCTGACCGGTGGTATCATCAACGAGGCCAGAAAGATCATGGATGAGGTTGAGAAACTTGGCGGAATGGCCAAAGCCATTGAAACCGGGATGCCCAAGATGCGGATCGAAGAATCGGCAGCCAGGAAACAGGCCCGCATTGATCAGGGCAAAGACGTCATTGTGGGTGTCAACAAGTATCAGATTGAAGAGGAACCGCTGAAAGGTCTTCTTGAAGTTTCCGAGGCTGTGCGTGATGAACAGATCGCAAGATTAAAAGAGATCAAAGCAAAACGGGACAATGATGAAGTCCGGAGGACTCTGGAAGCCATAATCAACGCCTGCGATTCCGGTGGAAACCTGCTGGAAGCCTGTCTTCCGGCAGTGCGGGCACGAGCCACGGTTGGAGAAATATCAGACGCCATGGAAAAGGTTTTCAACCGCTACGTGGCCACGACCCAGTGTATATCCGGAGCATATGCTGAAGAGTATGCTGACAGCGAAATATTTACGGCCGTTCGCAAAAGAACCGATGAATTCCAGGAAAAGCACGGGCGAAGACCGCGAATACTGGTGACAAAAATGGGCCAGGACGGTCATGACCGAGGGATTAAGGTGATCGCAACCGCTTTTGCAGACCTGGGGTTTGACGTGGACATCGGTCCCATGTTCCAGACACCTGAAGAAGCTGCCCAGATGGCTTTGGAGAACGATGTTCATGTTGTGGGGGTATCGAGTCTGGCGGCCGGGCATAAGGCCCTGGTTCCGCAACTTATTGAAGCTCTTAAAGAAAAAGGCGGCCAGGATATCAATGTTGTTGTGGGAGGCGTCATTCCGCCGGCGGATTACGATTTTCTGTATCAGGCCGGAGCCAAGGGCGTGTTCGGTCCCGGAACCGTGGTTACCGATTCCGCAAACAAAGTACTGAACACGTTGGAAGCTTAACTCTGAATTTTGTACTTTTGTGACAAAACTTTTTTCATTGCTACTAAGACACCAAGGCACGAAGAAAAATTTGCTCTTTGTGCCTGGTGGCATTTTTTTCAGTTTATCCGGGTGAAAAGATATGCCAATGAAATATATTGCACCATCCATTCTGTCTGCTGATTTTTCAAAACTGGGAGATGAAATAAAATCGGTTGAAGCGGCCGGAGCAGACTGGATTCATGTGGACGTTATGGACGGCCATTTTGTGCCGAACATCACCATAGGCCCTTTGGTGGTTGAGGCTGTCAGGCGGGTGACATCACTTCCTGTTGACGTCCACCTGATGATTGAAAATCCGGACCGCTACATTAAAGATTTTGCAGACGCAGGAGCGGATCTGATTTCCGTTCAGGTAGAAGCCTGTGTTCACTTGAACCGGACGATTCAGATGATAAAGGAGTTTGACCGGCGTGCCGGTGTGGTGCTGAATCCCTCAACCCCTTTATCCTCACTAGAGTGGATAATGGAAGATGTTGACTTTATAATGATTATGAGCGTTAATCCGGGATTCGGCGGTCAAAAGTTTATACCCAACAGTTTAGACAGGGTCAGGGCCCTTCGCGGAATGATCCGGGACCGGGGGCTCGCCACCCTTATCGAGATTGACGGAGGGGTAAACGAAAAAACCATTAAAAATATTTCAGATGCCGGGGTTGATGTTTTTGTTGCCGGATCGGCAATCTTCAAAAGTCCGGACTATAAAAAAACCATAGATAAATTTCGGGAGTTAATTAGCGAATAAAATAATGGCAGGCAATAAAATGAAGCAGAGCAAAAACACAAGTACCGTCCTGGTCATCCACGGCCCAAATCTGAATATGCTGGGGAAAAGAGAACCTGAACTATACGGTAATACAACACTGGATGAAATTAATTCCGACCTTGAAAAATTGGGGGAAAAACTGGGCCTTGCCGTGGAAACCTTTCAATCCAATCATGAAGGGGCCATTGTTGATAAAATACAGGAAGCCGTATCTCTGCAAAAAGGAATTATTATAAACCCTGCCGCCTACACCCACACAAGTATTGCTATCCGAGACGCACTCCTTTTACTCGATATTCCTATCATCGAAATACACATTTCCAATATTTACAAAAGGAAATCGTTTAGACAAACGTCCATGATATCAGATGTAGCAACCGCCCAGATTGCAGGGTTTGGTGTTAAGGGGTACCATATGGCCTTAGAGGCGCTTGCCGGAATGATTCAAAGTCGTTAAAAAAAACACACCTGCCGTTTCCGGATTTCTGTTATCTTATTGACACACACATACACTTTGTATAAACCACACCGTAATGCAATCCTCTGTTATAGACAAAACAATATCCGGCTGGTGGACACAAGGCGATACAGAGCCTGAACGTGGAGATCATGCGGTCAGGTCAGCAATACTCCGAATGACTCAGCAGGTCAATCTGTTGAACCTCGACGGTCAGCTTGCCATAGGCCGGGGAGGCGCCGTAACCATCGGCAAAAAGATTCCGCCACAACCCGAGGTTTTTCCGTTATATGCATATGTTCCCCCACTGCCCCCTGAAAATTTAGGTGATCCCCGATTCAAGAAAACATATCATCTTCGTTATGCCTATATTGCCGGCGCCATGGCAAACGGCATTACATCCGCTGAAATGGTGGAAAATGCCGGGCGTGCCGGAATGGTTGGTTTTTTCGGCGCTGCCGGTCTTTCGCTTAATGAAATAGAAGCGGCAATCGACCGGTTGCAAAAAACGTTAAAGGGAATCCCCTTTGGGTTTAATCTGATCAACAGCCCCAACGACCCTGAACTTGAAGCGGCTGTGGTTCAACTCTATTTAAGGCGCGGGATAACGCTTGTCAGCAGCTCGGCCTACCTGGATCTGACACTTCCGCTGGTACACTACCGGGTAAAGGGAATCCATCGGGATAAAAACGGTACCGTTGTTTGCCCCAACAAGGTTATCGCTAAAGTTTCAAGGGTCGAAGTTGCCAGAAAATATTTTTCACCGCCGCCGGAAAAGCTTCTGGCACAACTGGTGGAAAGAAAAATGATAACCAGAGAAGAAGCTGACCTCGCAAAATCCATACCCATAGCCGAGGATCTGACTGCGGAAGCAGATTCCGGAGGACACACGGATAACCGGCCGGCAATTACGCTATTGCCTACCATGATTGCCCTGCGTGACGAATTGACTGAGAAATACAGGTACAACAAACCCCCTTGCGTAGGACTTGGAGGAGGCATCGCCACGCCGGATTCAGCCGCCGCTGCATTTGCCATGGGCGCCGCCTATATCCTTACCGGTTCCATCAATCAGTCCTGCGTGGAAGCGGGCACGTCCAAAGCGGTCCGTCAAATGCTGGCTGAAGCCGGACAGGCGGATGTGACCATGGCCCCTGCTGCCGATATGTTCGAAATGGGGGTTAAAGTCCAGGTATTAAAACGCGGCACCATGTTTCCGCTTCGCGCCGCAAAACTTTACGATCTGTATTGTAACTATGACCGTTTTGAAGATATTCCGGAAAAACAAAAGGCTGTGTTGGAACGTGACTTTTTCAGGCAAAGTTTCCAGGATGAATGGGAACAGACAAAGAATTATTTTACAATCCATGACCCAAAACAGATCGAACGGGCCCGAAAAGATCCCAGACACAAGATGTCCCTGGTTTTTCGATCCTATCTCGGCCAATCCTCAAACTGGGCCAATTCAGGCGACCCTTTAAGAAAAATCGATTACCAGATATGGTGCGGCCCGGCTATCGGGGCTTTTAATCAATGGGTTAAAGGGTCATTTCTTGAAAAACCTGAAAACCGTACCACCGTTTGCGTTGCCATGAACCTCCTGTGCGGCGCTTCAGTGGCAACACGGGTAAACTGGCTTAGAAATCAGGGCGTTGTATTACCGACCGGTATAGGAAATTTTTCTCCGATGCCCCTTCAGGACATATTGGAATTGCTTGACGAAAGTGCCGAATAACGAGAGCGATTTAAGTTCAAACGAACGACAAAACTATTGAGAACATCGGTGATATTCAATACGTTAACGATATTCATATCAATTGCTGACATCCTTTTCGCTTGTAAACCGATTGTTGTTTCCATATAAAGTTCTTTCATAATTTCAAAGCCTTTATAATTAACGGGTTCATTGGAAATTATTCCTCTAATCGTATAAATAAAGCTGATAGTGTTATCCGGATCTTTTTCACGCTCAATAAATATGATATATTTTTTGACCAGTTTCCCCACACCTGTGTTTACCGTCGCGTTGCTCCTGGCATCAAAATAAAACCCTTTTTCTGCAAACCATGAATGCAAATCTTTTGCGATTTGCTTTGCTTCCGGAATCGTAAACTTCAGGTCAGCCACCAGATGTCCTCCAAAATAAACCGTAAACGCACCATCGGGACTGTACTGTCTTGCAAAACCGGATTGCATTCCGCCCAGAGGGTCAGGCGGAAGAAATTCCCGCGACCACCGTTTCCATTTGGAAAGATTTATATCCAGCCTTTTTGAGACTTCCCGGTTTGTAAAGAATTTTATCATAATAGCACCTTAATAAGTTATTGTATTAATATATCAACATAAAAATATTAAAATCTTGTAACGTTATATTATAGTTAATAAGTTTTAGTAAAGAATCCTGGCCCAGAGGACCAGGCTTTGTTGGAAGTTCATTGAATTATTGAAATTACAAATATCAAATTACAAATATCAAACAATTTCCAATGACCGAAATTCGAAAATCCAAACAATGTCTCACCATATCTCGCCCTGGAAGGTTTTGGTCATTGAATATTGGAATTTGAGATTTGCCCGCCTAAGGCGGGTTAATTTGTAATTTGGTGCTTGGAATTTGTGATTTTAGACACAAAACTCCAAGGCAGAGCCATCTATCTCTGACCTGGCTCTCCGAGGCGTAGGCTTTACGAGCCGGAGGCCCAAAGGACCAGATTTTCAATGTGAAAATAAATGATTCAAAGATGATATAGTTGTTGATTATAAAATTGTTATATCAATATGTCAACAATAAATTTAGCATCAATCTACTTGCAAATAATTTTTACTTGCATTATGATGGACAAACTTGTAGAAAGTCAAGTTTTTCAAGATCTAATAAAAAGTCAGAAACTGCTGAAAATCAATAGATAATCATTGAAGCCCATAGATAAAAAAACACCCCAGAATTTGCCTGTGGCTATCATCGGAATGGGATGTCTTTTCCCGAAATCCCCCGGTTTAAAAGAATACTGGCGACTTTTGTTTCAGGGTGAAGATGCCATAACCGAGGTGCCGGAAACACACTGGTTATCCGAAGATTATTACGACACGGACCCTAAAAAACCCGATCACGTTTACTGTAAACGGGGAGGGTTTATTTCTCCGGTTTCTTTTGATCCCACTGAATTCGGAATTCCCCCCTCTTCTCTTGAAGCCACGGATACCTCTCAACTCCTGGGCCTGATTGTTGCGCAAAAAGCTCTGGAAAATTCCGGTTACGGTTTGGGGGTTAATTTTAACCGTGACAGAACCAGCGTAATCCTCGGTGTAACCGGAACACAGGAGCTTGTTATCCCCCTCGGCGCCAGACTTGGCCATCCCATATGGCGTAGAGCCCTCCAGGATTCAGGAATTAACCCGGTAAAAACTGAAGAAGTCATCCAAAAAATATCCGATTCATATGTATCCTGGCAGGAAAACTCGTTTCCGGGGCTTTTGGGAAACGTTGTGTCAGGAAGGATCTGCAATCGTCTGGATCTTGGAGGAACGAACTGTGTTATTGACGCGGCCTGTGCAAGCTCTATGAGCGCCATCCATCTTGCAGTTATGGAACTCATTTCAGGACGCAGTGACATGGTTATTACCGGCGGCGTTGATATGCTCAACGACATCTTCATGCATATGTGCTTTTCCAAAACAATGGTTCTTTCGCCTACCGGAGATGCAAGACCTTTTTCAAAAAATGCTGACGGCACGGTACTTGGCGAAGGCATCGGGATATTTGTTCTGAAGCGGCTTGATGATGCGGAAAAAGACGGCAACAGGATTTATGCAGTGATTAAAGGGGTGGGGAGTTCCAGTGACGGAAAATCACAAAGCATATACGCCCCCAGAGCCGAGAGACAGGCAAAAGCACTCCAAACCGCATACACTCAAGCCGGTATAGACCCTGCCACGGTTGAGCTTATCGAGGCACACGGCACCGGCACCATCGTCGGGGATGAGGTCGAGTTCCAAGCTTTAAATAGTTTTTTCGGAACATCAGACAACCGTGACAAGCGGTGCGCTATCGGTTCTGTGAAATCTATGATCGGTCATACAAAAGCCGCTGCAGGCGCCGCAGGCTTGATGAAGGCGGCATTATCAATTTACAATAAAGTCCTTCCGCCCACCCTGAAAGTGGGTGAACCTGATCCAAAACTGAATATTCATCAAAGCCCGTTTTATTTGAATACAAAGACAAGACCCTGGTTTTCCAATAATAAACATCCGCGCAGAGCCGGGATCAGCTCATTCGGATTTGGCGGAAGCAATTTTCATGTGGTTTTGGAAGAATACCAGAGACACAAGCAGGAAATCGCATGGGACGGATCTGTTGAAATCGTTGCCCTGTCGGCGTCGAACCAAGAGCAGTTAAAAGAACATCTTGGCGACTTCAAAACCCTTGTTGACAAGGGCCTGTCCTATGAAGAAATTTCAAAAAAAACGGCAAAAACAAGAACCGATTTTTCAACATCGGATCCATACCGGCTCCTGATGGTCCTTGAACGATCAACGGAACTTACCGGCCTTTTTGACCGCGCGTCACATGCCCTTGAATCCAGCCGTTCTCAAAATGCATGGCAGTTTGAGAATATTTTTTACGGCAGCCAGGAACCCCCTGGAAAATTAGCGTTTATTTTTCCGGGTCAGGGAAGTCAATACCCGGGAATGGGCCGTGACCTAATATGCAGCTTTCCGGATGCATTTCAAATTTTGGAAAAAGCAAATGACAAATACGAAAATCATGACCGGCTTACCGATATAATCTACCCGATTCCGGCTCAAACCCAAAAAGAAAAGACAAACCCTGAAGAAACCTTACGAAAAACAGGCATTGCTCAGCCGGCTATCGGGGCGGTAAGCATGGCAATGCTGACTATACTTCACGGATTCGGCATCACCGCCCATGTCACCTGCGGGCACAGCTTTGGCGAACTTTCAGCCCTTTGCGCTGCCGGCCGTATGGATCTGGACACCTTGTTGCACCTCTCCGTTACCCGAGGCCGCTTAATGGCGGCGGCGGGCCCGAATACCGGGGGGATGCTGGCGGTAATCGCCCCGCTGGAGAAACTCGAACATCTGATTGAGGAAACTAAAACAGATGTTATTCTTGCAAACCGAAACAGCCCCAGCCAGGGAGTGTTGTCTGGCCCAACGGATGCCATCAACCAAGCTGAAAAACTATGCCGGCAAAACGGATTTAGAACCGTCCGGCTTCCGGTTTCCGCTGCCTTTCACAGCAGTTTGGTAAAAGAGGCCCAAAAGCCTTTTTCACAGGCCATAGAAAAGATCGACATCGTTCCTTCAGAAATCCCGGTATTTTCCAATACCACCGGCGCCCCCTACCCTGCCGACACTGAAAAAGCAAAAGAACTGCTGGCCGGACACCTGTTATCCCCTGTCGATTTTGTCAGTGAAATTAGCAATTTGTTCAAATCAGGTGCACGAACGTTCGTTGAGGTGGGCCCGAAATCGGTTTTGACCGGCCTGGTAAAATCCATATTAAAAGGTCGAGATTTTCAGGCAATTGCCCTTGACGCTTCTCAAGGAAAAGGGCCCGGAATCGTGGATCTTGCCGGAACGCTCTGTCACCTGGCATCCCTGGGACATTTCGTGGATTTAAGTTGCTGGGAAGAACCATACACTGAAACCAGAAAACAGCGTATGAGCATACCCATTTCAGGGGTGAATTACAGAGCAAAAAAGTCAGAGCACAGAATACAGAAGTCAGAAGTCAGAGCAAAGGGCAGAGCGCAGATCGCGGAGCGCATAGAACTTAGAACACAGAACACGGAGCACGGCGCACAGAACACAGCGCACGAAATACCCGACATTGAACCCAAAAACATACAGCTCAATACATCTAATCAGCCCGTTGATGCCCTGCTGAGAACCCATGGATATCACAACGGAAAATTAGATGAAAATCAAAATGCCATGAAAAATATACAGCACCAGAAAAATTTCATCCCCGATGCATTGCATCTGGTTCAGGAAGGTCTGAAATCCATGCAGGCCATTCAGATGCAAACCGCCCAAACCCATCAAAAGTTTTTAGAAACTCAGGCACAGGCGGCAAGAACTTTGCAGAATATGATGGAAAATACTCAGAGGTTGGCCGCTGCTTCCATGGGGATTAAAACAGAGATAAAACCATCGGAGTCTCACTTTGAACCAATAAAACAAGAACTGCCCGAGTCGGTCGAGCCTCTAACCGGTTTTGATAAGACCGACCACGATTCGAACATCACGGATGTTCACCGTGATCTACCATCACCGCAGGATCCCATTGCAAAGCCGGTTCCTTGTGATCCGCATACAACAGAGGCTTGTGTTCAAGAACCCGAATTAGCACCCGAGGGCAGCGATCTGAGACCGTCAGACACTACACAAAAACAAATAGAAAACCGTATGCTGGAAACCGTGAGCCGGTTAACGGGTTATCCCACCGAAATGCTCGGCTTGGACATGGATATCGAGTCCGACCTGGGTATCGATTCCATAAAACGGGTGGAAATACTCTCTACCCTTGAAGAACAGATTCCCAACCTCCCGGCCATTTCTCCTGAAATCATGGGAAGCCTGAAAACACTCGGCCAGATCGTGGAATACCTTTCCGCAACTCCGAATAGTGAGGTCTCTTGGGTTTCGGAAACAAAAGAGTATGAATCATCAGCGATCAACCATCAAGAATTAGAAACCCGCATGCTGGAAACCGTGAGCCGGCTGACCGGCTATCCCACCGAAATGCTCGGCCTGGATATGGATATCGAGTCCGACCTGGGCATCGATTCCATAAAACGGGTGGAAATACTGTCTACCCTTGAAGAACAGATTCCCAACCTCCCGGCCATTTCTCCTGAAATCATGGGAAGCCTGAAAACACTGGGTCAGGTCGCGGAATACCTGGCCGGGGCCGAAACCACCCAAATACCCGAATCCGAATTATCACCGACGTCTTCAGCGTCTTACACAGATACGGTTCAAGAATCATCGGAACCGTTATCCCCGGAAGAATCTGACGGTTCCCCCCAACACCTGGCCGCCCAAATCGACAGAAAGGTAGTATCTGTTGTTGAACAGCCCTTTGTTCAAAATATCCCGTTAGAACTGCCGGCTGATCGGACCGTATATATCACAGATGATGAAACCGGACTCTCGGAAGCCGTTTATCATGAATTTTCATCGCGGAACATCCATGCCGTGCTTTTAACAAAACAGATGGTTTCAGACATGGTAACCGGCCAAACATCGGAGAAGAACGCTGCAGGACTGATCATCGTGGCTGAAAACCAGATGCAGGATGAACGTTTCTTAAAACATTCCTTTGTACTGGCAAAGCAGCTCGGTCCGGACCTACGGGATTCAGGTGAAAAGCATGGCGCTCTGTTCGCCACCATCACCCGCCTGGACGGTGCTTTCGGATTTAAAGGCCGGGGCATGAACGCTCCGCTTCAGGGGGGTCTGGCCGGTCTTGCCAAGACCGCATCCCTTGAATGGGAAAACGTCTGCTGCCGTGCCATGGACATCGCGCCGGATTGGAAAGAGAACACCCAAATCGCAAAAGCGGTTGTGGCCGAACTGTTAAATTCCAATCTTAATAGCCCGGTTGAAGTGGGTCTGGATTCGGACTCGCGATGGTTATTAGCGCTAAACGCTTCACCGTATCCCAAGGGGGAAATAAACCTCGACCCGGGGGATGTTGTTGTGATTACCGGCGGCGCCCGGGGCGTGACCGCATCCGCAGCCTGTGCCCTTGCAGAACATGCAAAACCAACCTTGGTGCTTATGGGGCGATCTTCGGAGCCGACTCCCGAGCCTGAGTGGCTTTCCGCAATCCACGATGAGGCGGTCATTAAAAAGGCAATCCTCGAAAATGAATTCGGGAACAGTAATATCACACCGGTTGAGCTGGAAAAAGCGTATAAAAAACATATGGCCAATCGTGAAATTATAAAAACTCTGGATACCATCAGAAATCTCGGCGCCCGGGTGCGCTATTTTTCGGCAGATGTTCGTGATTTTGATACGGTGACCTCGATTTTAAATGAAGTTCGATCCGTGTATGGTCCGGTCAAGGGGATTATTCATGGCGCCGGCACACTGGAAGATCGAACCATTATCGACAAGACCTTGGATCAGTTTGAAACGGTTTTCGACACCAAGGTCACGGGCCTTAACGTGCTCCTTGAAGCAACCCGGCAGGATCCTCTCAAATACCTGGTGCTTTTTTCATCCGTAACCGCCCGAATCGGGAACAACGGTCAGGCGGATTATGCCATGGCCAATGAGGTTTTAAACAAGATCGCACAGCAAGAATCCGTAACACGATCGGATTGCAAAATCACCGCCATCAACTGGGGCCCCTGGGACGGAGGGATGGTATGTTCGGCGTTGAAACGAAAATTTGAAAAAAACGGTGTTGAACTGATTCCTTTGGATGCCGGAGCCCTGTGCATGATCTATGAGATGATGGGCAGCCCCGGCGTTCCGGTGGAAGTGGTTATCGGCGCCAATATCATTCCGGCAACAGAGCACGATGCCGCCGAAACCGTGTGCTCGACCTTAGATCACTCCCTGGATGTAAAGCAAAAAGAGATTCTCTCAATGACCGTTAAACGGGAAATCGATGTTCACACATACCCGATTCTGGACGCCCATATTCTGGACGGAAAACCCGTGGTCCCCTTCGCCCTGATCGCCGAATGGCTCGGCCACGGCGCTCTGCATGAAAATCCGGGCCTTTTGCTTCACGGTCTGGATGACATGCGTATTTTTCACGGCATTAAGCTTGATCAGAAAAAAAAGTTGATCCGCCTTATGGCCGGCAAAACCCGAAAAAAAGGGTCTGTTTTTGAGGTGACTGTCGAAATCAGGGACGGAATTAAAGATAATATGGAGATTATTCACTCAAGCGCCCGCGCTATTTTAACCGACAAGATAGAGGCGCCCCCCTATTTTGATAAATCCCAATACATGGGCATAAACGGTTATTCCAGAACCATAGACGAAATATACGAAAAAATCCTGTTTCACGGTGTTGAACTTCGGGGGATCAGGGAAATCATCGGATATTCCCCCTGGTCCGTGGCCGCACGAATTTCTTCAGCGCCTTCCCCCGCAAAATGGATGACCGATCCGTTAAGAAGCAGATGGATTGCGGATCCCCTGGTTCTGGATTGCGCGTGCCAGATGGCCATTATATGGTGCTTTGAAGAACGGAAAACCCTTTCTCTGCCCAGCTACAGCGCCAGTTACCGCCAGTATCGAGACACATTTCCGACCGACGGCGTTACCGCGGTCCTTGAAGTCAAAGAAGTGACCGATCATAAAATGACGGGAGATTTTACATTCCTGGACTCAGAGGATGTGGTTGTGGCCCGGTTAACCGGCTACGAAGCGGTAATGGATGCGTCATTGTTCAAGGCATTTAAATCAAACTACGCCGCATAGGGTTCACGGTTTCTGAACCCTGATTCTCAAGGTATGATTAATATCCAACCCTCATTCCCTGCCCAGCAGAAGCCGAACCACCTTAAGAATCTGCTTCAATTTTTTCACGTCTCGACAGGACATCAGATCGTCTGC
>Ga0209986_10002398_pt1 | contig 17162 bp, 16 predicted proteins | sample BlataG_FD_183168 | JGI IMG/M metagenome (GOLD analysis project Ga0209986, IMG submission 183168) | Deep subsurface microbial communities from Black Sea to uncover new lineages of life (NeLLi) - Black_00105 metaG (SPAdes) (version 2) | ecosystem: Environmental > Aquatic > Marine > Oceanic >...
GGACCATTGTGGCTCCCAACAGACTATCACAAGAGAGGGGTTATAGCGGTCGATAGCCTTCAGAGCATCTATTCTCTCGATGTGCTTTGGATATGCAATGTTGTAGCGATCTGATTTGGCATCTGTGACGATTATCTTTCTCTCAATCCATTGGGTCAGAAAATCAGAGAGTCGACCATCTCCGCTCATTACCTCTAGTATGGGGCCTTCGTTGTCAGTTTCTTTCAGAATTGTGTTTATCACGTGCGTGAGCTCATGCACGAACTCCTCATTGAATATCTGGAATAGCCATCGTCCGCCCGCGTTTGAGCCGCTGCAGTATTCCTTCACGTTGAACTCCCTTTCAACAGTTTCAAGCAGCTCAAGGGCACGAGAGTAGGGGACCAGCTCTCTATGAACATCCACGAACTCCCCGTTAGAGGCTCTTGTCCAATCATCCGTTGGGCGCATATTGTGTATCTGTCCCCTTTGTGGCGAATTTCTGATGGAGAACTAGACACTGTTCAAAAGAGTATCTGTGTTGCTGTGGACTTCAGCCCGTATTAGACAACAATTCTTATCCAAAGGTCTAATAGGGAGTTTCCTGCATCAGGAGTCTAGGTGAGCTAGAATGAGGTATTGTGTTCTCTAAATGTGAGGAATCCTTCACACACATACCCAAACAGGCTCACAGGCATTGACTACTGAGGACAGTGAGCTCCATGGATTACGACTCCAGAAAAATCGAGAAGAAATGGCAGAAGCGTTGGACGAAAGACGGGGTGTTTGAAGCAGACCCTGACCCTTCCCGACCTAAGTTCTTCCTTACATGTCCCTATCCATACGTCAATGGTGCTTTGCACATTGGCCACGGTCGAACCTACACAGTGGCTGACCTGATCGCCAGATACAACCGTATGCGTGGCTTCAACGTGCTGTTCCCAATGGCATCTCACATGACAGGCACACCTATACAGGGGATGGTAGACAGGATCAAGTCTGGTGACCAAGTCGCAATGGAGCAATACAAGAGAGACCTTCGCTTGTATTTGGAAACAGAGGAGGAGGTTGAGGTGCAACTGGCGAAGTTCATCGACCCATGGGTCACAGCCAGATTCTTCGCGAAGGCTATTCGTCAAGACTTTGATGCTTTGGGCTACAGTATCGATTGGCGAAGGAATTTCGCCACTGGTGATGCGACCTACAACCAGTTTGTTACCTGGCAATTTCGCAAATTCATGAACAAAGGCTACATCAAGCAGGGTGACTATCCATTACTGTACTGCCCCAATGATGGTAACCCCGTTGGGGAGGATGACCTACTAGAGGGTACGACAGCCAAGGTCAAGGAGTTCACTGCCATTAAGTTCGACTTTGAGGATGGATATCTGGTTGCTGCAACGCTCCGCCCGGAAACAATCTTCGGTGTCACAAACATGTGGATTCATCCAACTGAAGAGTACGTGTGGGCATTAGTCAACGGAGAGAAGTGGGTAGTTTCAAAGAAGGCTGTTGAGAAACTGAAGCTGCAGGCCAAGGAAGTGGAGATACTAGAAACCTTCCCTGGTTCGAAGATCATTGGCAAGAGCTTTCAAGCGGTTCATGATGGCCATGATATCCCAATCTTGCCTGCTGAGTTCGTAGACCCGAACAATGCAACAGGCGTTGTATATTCCGTGCCAGGGCATGCTCCATTCGATTACATTGCGTTGCGCGACCTGTGGGAAGATCCCTCTCCGCTGAAACAGTATGGCATATCTGATGAGAAAGTTCGCGCGATAGAAATCATCAGCATGATTGACATGAAGGGCTACAGCGAATTTCCTGCGAAGGATGCAGTCGAATCCAGAAACATCAAATCGCAGATTCAGGCGAAGGAACTGGAGGACGCAACTCAGGAGATCTACAAGGCTGAGTTCTACGATGGGGTGATGAAGGACAACTGCATGCAGTTCTCCGGGCGAGAGATCAAAGATGTGAAAGAAGATGTAGTCAAATGGATGAAGTCGACAAACCACATTGACATCTTCTACGAACCCGATGTTCGGCCTGTTGTCTGCAAGTGCGGAGCTGACGTACAGATTGGAGTCTTTGCTGGACAATGGTTCTTGGACTATGAGAGTACTGGTTGGAAGGATGAAGCGTGGAAAGCTCTCAACTCGATGGCCATTGTTCCAGAAACGTTCAGAAACCTATTCGAGGCGACTTTTGACTGGTTGGCACAGAGACCATGTGCGAGGAAACGGGGCATCGGTACAAAGCTGCCATTCGATGAGGAGTGGATAATCGAGTCGCTGTCAGACTCCACCATCTACATGGCGTTCTATACAATCGCTCACAAGATTACCGGGAATAAGCTGAAGCCAGAGCAGCTGACATTGAGTTTCTTTGACTATGTCTTCCTAGGAAACGGCGGTATCAAGAAGACCGCGAAGGAGACAGGCATATCCGAAGATCTGTTGAAATCTATGCGTGACGAATTCAAATACTGGTATCCCAATGACCAGAGACATACAGCACCTTCTCATATATCGAATCATCTAAGCTTTGCAATCTTTCATCATGTGGCCATATTCCCTGAGAAGCACTGGCTGAAGTGCATCAGCCTGAATGAGCACGTGAACCTGGAGGGCGCAAGGATGTCCAAGAGCAAGGGCAATGTCTTCCCTCTAGTGGAGATCCCTCAGAAGTACGGTGCTGATGTCTACAGAACATACGCGGTTTCTGCGGCTGAGCCCGGCAGTCTGATGGACTGGCGCGAGCGTGATGTTCCAGCTGTGAGGAATCGGCTGCAAAGCTTCATGGAGATAATGCAGAAACACTCCACGAAAGAATCGAGAGTCTATCTGAAGAAGGACAAGCCAGCTGCAATCACTCGTTGGCTACTATCAAAGGTGAATTCGACTATTGAGTCATGCACTCAGAATCTGGATAACTTCAGGCTACGTGACTACGCAATAGCTGTTACATCTGAAATGACACGGGCTGTAAACCACTACCTGAAACGGCCGGAGGTTCCCAAAGAGGAGCGTGAGGGAACATTGGCCTACGTGTGTGATGTCTGGGTGCGGCTGGCGGCCCCTCTCATTCCTCACACCTGCGAGGAAGTCTGGTCCAAGATGGATCGAGATGGTTACATATCCTTAGCATCCTGGCCCAAACCAGTCAGGAAACTGATTGACCCGTCAGTCGAAGTGGCTCATCAAGTCGTCTTATCCACTATGCGTGACGTGAGGGAAATCATGAAACTCCTGAAGGACACCAAGGCGAAGAAGGTACATGTCTATGTTGCGCCCGAATGGATGTTCCAAGCTCTGAATAGTGTCCGCGAGGCGGAGTTGCCCGTAATCGTGGGCACCATTATGAAACATCTGATGTCGAATCCCGAATTCAGGAAACATGGCAAGCAGGTGAAGAACATCGTTGATAGGGTTGCGAAGGAGAACGGCCTTTGGGACCACTCCTCAAAGGCTGCAGATGAGATTGCAGTCCTGCTGGGCTCAGCAAACTACATGAGCGAAGAGCTGGGGCTCGAAGTAGTTGTACAAAACTCGGAGAGTCCCGAATACGACCCTCAGAATAAGGCACGGTTTGCATTGCCAGGACGGACATCACTTTTCTTGGAGTAGTCGAATTGTTAGGTCGTGTATCTTGGCACATTATCCTTGAACCACTCTGGGACTTGGGCATCATCGACTCTATCAGATGAAGGCATGTATGGCTTAATGTCAATAATGGGTGTTTCGTCAGAGGCGTCAATCTGATCGATTCGGATTCGATGGTTTGCATCATCAATGCCCCTGACAGCTACTACTGAGATACCTATTGGGGTGGGCCGGGCAGGGGACCTAGTTGCGAATACGCCTGACAGCTCAGCAGTTGTCTTAGGAGGACGCCCCCTCAGGTGAGAACGGTCTGCTGGATTGTCCCGTCCAGTAATCCACCAGAGCACGATGATGTGGGAGAACTTGTCCAGCTGAAGCACAGCATCCCAATACTCCGGTTTGATTTCAAGGCGAACTGAGTCGTCGTTCGTCTTCCTGACGGTTCCCACGACACTGGCACAGAGTTCCATATTGGACTTCACCTCGATGCATGCAGGCGCACTCCCAGATGAATCAACTGGAATATCTCACAATCTTGATGATTCACGGATGCGAATCGATGGAGTTTCAGTTCTCTTCACCGGAAACTAGCTAGACCACCGGTCCTGACTGCATCTTAAGTTTCCTAGCAGCTTCTTCCAAGGTATAGCCCTCAACAGACGGCGCGAGGCCTGTTTCTTCCAGTGGAATGACTAACCGCATTCCCCCTTTCTTTGAATACGCACCAAGACCCACACTTGCGCCCACTTGGATAATCTTCTTCTTCCGGAAGACCCGCTGGACTTTGAGAAAACCGTCAGTGCAGGCAAGCACGACTATAGCTGTGGCGTTGTTGTAGATTTCCTTGGTTGCCTTATGCTTCGTACGTTCACGAATCAGGGGGGGTTGGCAGCTAACGCCGACGAGTTCCTGACGGATGACGTCGAATCCATCTTTTTCAAGAGCTTCAGCAAGGGCCTTGAGATTCTTGCGTCCACCAAGGTCGCAGTATTTCGTGCAGTCATTGCATGACCACACAACGATTTTGTCGTCTGGGTCAAGCTTCTTTTTCAGCTGTTCATAGTCGAGGTTACGAAGCACCACAATCAAGATTCAACCCCCTCTGGTGTAACGACCTGCAACATTTCGTTCATGGCAGGCACTCCCAATGTTCTCACTCCTGCGACAACGGGGATTTTGGGGAACTTCCGTTTGATTACGCTCCAACCCGCCCAACAGCCCAGACAGAGTATCTTATCGACATCGCTGGTCGGTTTCGCATAATCGTAGTAGTCGAAATTGCAGCCAATTGTAAGCACAATCTCCTCCACAACCTCAATTCCAACATCTTGCACAAGCTTCTGACTGATCTCTTCCATCAGCTTTGCTCCGCCGGCTTCTTGCGATCGTGTGCAAGTATTGCATGTCACAATCGAAACTCGTTCTCCCTTCTTGAACTGAGCCTTGATCTTCTCATAGGGAACCGCTTCAACAGCACAGACCAAATCTATCCCTCCTGAGGCAAGATGATTCTTCTTGCGTGCGTACCGGCGTTGTCAAGACGCTTTGCAGTCGTTTCATGGTAGTCAGCTTCGAAGTCCGACAGCTCGCCAAAGACTAGCGCTTTTGAAGGGCAGACTTCCACACATGCAGGGACTTCGCCAGCTTTCTGACGGTCGTAGCACATGTCGCATTTCATGATTTTCCGCGTATTCACATTATAGATTGGAACACCCCATGGACAGATCAACTCGCATGCACGACAACCGATGCACTTCTCATCGTCAACTAGCACGATGCCATCTTTAATGTGGATTGCCTCAGAAGGACAGACCTTTTCGCAGGGGGCATCTTCACAATGTGCACAACGGAACGGAACCGGAATCCCTTGGAATTCATCCACATAGCACAATGATTCTCCGTTCTCTCGGGCACAGGCTTCGATGCATTCTTCACAGCCTAGGCAGCGATTCATAACTAGAAAGACATTTCGTGGCATTTTGGCAACTCCAAATTCCTAGGATTTCCTCCCCGCCGCCAATGCGGGTTGAGCAACCTCCGCAATGGACTGGGCCATCTTCTCGCGCTTGCACGTTGGACAGGTGGTGTACGGTTCGAAGGGAAGGCTGAGTCCATCAATCGCCTTAACCGCCTTTTTCTCTGCAAGACGTTTTTTGAGGTCCTCACCAAACGGAATTGGGCTGAAGTGCTCTCCACAGACGGAGCATTTCTGCAATCCGATTTCCAGATCCCAGAGAGGTTCCTCCTTCATGAACGATAACAATTCAAACCCTGGAACAATCTCAATGGCTTCTTGTGGACAGGCCTTTTCACATTCCTTGCACACAAGGCACTCAGTGTGAAGAGTTCCGTACTTGCGCTTGTCTTCTACGTCTTCAATGGAAATGACATGTTCAGGGCATACGCTATAGCACGCATAACACCCGATGCATTTGTCCGGGTCTCTCTTTGGAAAACCATAGCCTTCCATGACTTCTTCCGGTTCGAAAATCATGACCTTTTCTGGTTCGTAGTCGACTCGTCTGGCGATTGAAACCAAGACCTCATGGATCTTGTGTTTCTTGGAAACTGTTTCATCCACATCCAGGTCAGTTAGGTCGCTGACATCCTTCACTGGGGTAGGTCCAAGATTCTCAATCTTATTTGTGAAATTCGCTATGACTTCAGCCCATTTCGCTCCCTCAGCTGCTGAAACATGTTCGAAGGTAATCCTATCTCCCAATCCCATCTCATCGAGTATCTTCTTGAAGAAGTCGAAGCGCTTTTTAGCGGCGATATTGCCCTCAACATAGTGACAGTCCCCAATGTGACAACCACTAATGAGAACACCATCTGCACCCATCTCAAGCCCTCGAAGCACAAACAATGGGTCAATTCTGCCGGTGCAGTTTACTCGAATAATCCGAACATTGGGGGGGTGTTGTATCCTGCTTGTGCCGGCGAGGTCAGCTCCGGCGTAGGAGCACCAATTACAAAGGAGCCCCAGGATCTTGGGTTTCCACTGCTTCTTTCCTTTCGATTTCGGGGAGGATGGATTTTTTTCGCTCGCAACCGTCAAGACCAAGGGCGCCTCCGGGTATTTCGAGTTTCTCTTTGACTCGCCTATTAAGGTTCCTTATTACGGAGCGTTGCTCTCAAGCTAATCATCGGGTTCAACTTGTTAGCCGAGGAGAACAGTTTTATGCCCTGCCTAGGAATGCATCCATAAATACACACTACTTGCACGGAGAGAGACGCTGTGATTATGGCATTCATAATGGCCAAGATTGAATCGGCAAAAGCTCGAAGCATTTTGGAACATGTCAAAGAGATTGACGAAGTAAAAGAAGCATTCCTCATATATGGCGCATACGATCTCTTGCTCAAGGCAGTCTTCAAAACACCCGAGGCTCTCAGCTCCTTCGTAGTGGATACGCTGCGCAAGGTCGATGGAGTCAAGGACACCATAACCAACGTCTGCGCGACTTATGACTAGAGGGATTTCCAGTGTCAGAAGTGCATAGTAGGCGAATCTACAAATTCAAGCCCCGTTGGGGACATCAAGTTCACATGGGCGCAGCCGAGATACGCGCTGCGGTTCTCAAGCTTGGCGAAGACGTGCTTGGCAGCCATTTCTCTGTGGAGCTTATTTCTGAAGAGGAGAGCACGCTAGAGGTGAGATGTGAAGCAGCCACCGGTGCAATCGTGTACGAGATGGACTCGAAGATAATGTTCTCGATACTCAACTGGTGTGAGAAGGAGGACATTGACTTCAGCGTTGAAGAAATGGAAGCCATGACTCCTGACATGGATGACTACGTATAGACCCAAGTCTCACTCGTCTGGAATCTCCATTCCACTGGCTTCTTCTACCAAACCAAGACGTTTCAGTGTAGATGCGTATGGGATACCAGTTTCATTGTCCCACCCACGCTTCATATAGTACTCATCCAACATCTGGTCCAGCTCAACTACTTCTCCCTTGGATGGTCCAAGAGGCGCACCCTCCTTTGTCAGTCTGTCAGGAAGATTGTCATCAGCTCGTGTCACGCCACGTTTTGCATTGAATAGACGGTTCAGGTTTACGATACGCTCCCCTATGATCTGCAGGTCCGCTCTTGTGAACTCGAGTCCATTGTGAACCTTTAGTGCAAGTGCTACATCCTCATAGTAGAACTCAGGAGGGATTTGCGTTCCATACTTGCACAATCCCAGACTCTCGACGACAACCATGAAGTCCTCACACTCTTTCACCATTATTCCCTTATACTTAGGATTCAGACGTTCTGCCATCTCAGGGAGATACTCCTCGCCGAAGCGCTCCCTTATCTCATCATCAAAGCCGGCCTCATCTAGGACCGGGAATGCGTAGAGATGGTCCGCTCCCCTTGCCGCGGTGACTGCAGCAAGCCCCATGGACTTTTGAGCGCGCGGCTCTTGCCCGGCAATCTCTTGCTTTTTCACTGTCATCACAAACTTCTCGGTGCCTCGACCTATCTTCTCTGCGGCTCGTGCACTTCCTTCAGCAAGAACATCACCAAATCCCTCTCTGAATGCAATCATCTTGATGAGCTTGACAATTGACTCATGATTGCCCCATGAGAGGTCGATTCCATCTGTATCATCTGCCGTGAGTAGGCCCTCATCCCATGCCTCCATTGCCCAAGAAATAGTGCCACCCAATGATATCGTGTCCATTCCGTACTGGTTGGCCAAGTGATGACCAAAGAGGACCGACTCCAAGTTATCATTGCCACAACGGGAACCCAGTGATGATTGAGTTTCAAACTCTGGCGATCCGCCTACGTACTTGTACGGGCCGTCCTTAACAGTGGTGTAGCGTGCACACCTTTGCAGGCAGCACCAGTCAGACCTTGGTTTCACAAGATACTTTTCGGTGATTGTTTCGCCGCTTATCTTCTCATATCCCTCGAAGACCCCCTGACGCATGTTGTAGCTTGGCAGTCTCCCTATGTGCTGCATCATCTCAACAAGATTGGTTGTTCCGTACTTTGCCCTTCCGGGGGTGAAGGGGTTTGCCAGCATGCGACGATAGAACTCGTCCATAGTGTCCATGTACTTCTTGGGGTCTGCAACCTCGATTTTTCCCGTTCCTCGCACACATATAGCCTTCAGCTTCTTTGAGCCCATCACCGCGCCAAGTCCAGAACGAGCAGAGGCACGGTCTCTATCATTCATCACTGCCGCAAAGCGGACAAGGTTTTCGCCTGCTTGCCCGATGTAGATCAATCTGGCCTTCTTGCCGTGCCGCTCCCGCAGTATATCATCGGTTTCAAACACATCTCGGCCCCAGACATCATCAGCACTCAGGAGTTCTACAGTCGAGTCATTGATGTTCAAGTAGACTGGGTTTCGCGATGCTCCAGTGAAGAAAATAGCATCATAGCCTGCTAGCTTAAGCTCGGGTCCCCAGAACCCTGCCGCATGACTCTCCCCCCATACATCGGTGAGAGGCGAGAGGGCCGCAACAACGTGTCGCGACGACTGTGGGAACATTGATGCTGTGAGCAACCCTGTGGCAAAGCCCAAGACATTCTTTGGTGAGAGCGGGTCAATGCCTACCGGAATGGAGTCAAAGAGAACCTTTGAGAGATACCCCGCGCCGAGAAGGTACTTCTCCACAATCTTCTTCTCAATAGGCATCTTCTCTATCTCTCTTTTAGTTAAGTCCACCCAAATGACCTTGCCACCTACTCCGTGAATCATTGCAAATCCTCCTTTGAGTAGAGTTCCTCGCTATGTTCTTCATGCAGTGCCCATATCTCGCCGTCGGGGTCTCTCTCTTCGAGTTCCCTCATCGTGGTCATCCATATGGCATCAACCGGACAACGCTTGATGCACTCATCACACTGAATGCATTTAATCGCCTTCTCTGTGTCCGGATTGATTCGAATCGCATCATACGGGCATGCTTCAACACAGGAGCCGCAGCCAGTGCATTTCTTGTTATTAACAATCACAACGCCCTTCGAGGTGCGCGAGAGGGCTTCCTCCGGGCACGCATCAATGCAGGGCGCATCTTCGCAGTTTCTGCAGAAGAGGGTGAAATCCAAGCCTGGTTCAATACGCACAGCTCTTACTCGAGACCGCTCTGGGCTTATCACCTTGAAGTAGCGCATGCTACACACATTGACACATATCATACAACCGGTGCATACTCGTGGGTCTCCAATTACGAACTTTAGGTCGACCATATGTTACACCTCAAAGGGCTTGTTTCCTTCTCCCATCGCCAAGAACCGTCCGTGGCCTGGCTTCACTGTTGTTCTATCTTCGTGAAAGACCTGAGTCCCTCTCACGAAGGTCATGGTTGGAACTCCCTTCATTTCCATTCCCTCGTAGAGAGTCCAGCCACATTTTGAAAACATCATGTCTGAGGTTATCTTCTCCTCCTTCGTGACATCCACGATGACGAAGTCTGCATCAGACCCGACCTGTAGTACCCCTTTCTGTGGATAGAGGCCGAATATCTTTGCGGGCCTTAGAGAGGTCACATCGAGCAGCCTTGAGAACGAGAGCCTTCCTTTATTGATTCCCTCTGAGAGGAGAACTCTGAGTATCATTTGGATCCCATCCGCTCCCGCCCAAGCTTCCCTGATGTCGTCATTTCCTGCCTCTTTCTTCTCAATAGGACACGGGGCATGATCGCTGACCGCCATATCGATGGTTCCACGGAGAAGAGCCGACCAAAGCGCGGCTCGGTCAACTTTCGATCTCAGTGGCGGGTTCATCTTGCTCTTGGGACCCAGTATATTCATTTCATCGCGCTGGAATACTAGGTGATGTGGACACACTTCGGTTGTGACCATCACTCCTCTCAGCTTTCCACGTTCAACTTCACTTATCCCCTCTCGCGTGGTGATGTGTGCAATGTGCAGATGACCTCCTGTCTGGTGAGCAATCCCAACCGCTTGGCGTACAGCAAGACGCTCTGCAATATTAGGTCTGGACAATGCATGACTCACTGGGGCATCCCAGTCCCCATCTAGGTCTCTGCCAAACTCGTCCAAGATTCCTTGGTCTTCAGAGTGCACTGTGATGTGACCGCCATGCTCAGAGACCTCACTGAGAAGACGGACAATCACCCCGGCATTGGTTTCGTATGGTTTGCATGTGAAAGCCTTGAACCCTGCGATTCCCTTCTCAATCATCAGAGGAACGATTGGTACATTTTCGGAGTTCATCATTCCAGCATAGAATGAGAAATCTATGATGGACATTGACTCGCCTTGGCTGATCTTCTCTTCCACAGTTTTGACCAAATCAACTTGGCTTGTGAGCGGCATGTCTATGACCGTAGTGACACCGCCAGCTGCAGCAGCTCTGGAGCCAGTAGTGAAGTCTTCATGGTCAAGCATCTTAGGGTCGTGCAGGTGGGCATGTCCATCTATTAGCCCTGGCATCAAGACTTTTCCTTCAGCGTCTATGACTGTGTCAGAGCTTGGAAGATGCTCGTCGGTTGCTATAGCACAGATCTTGCCACCGCTAACGCCAAGTCCTCCTCGTATGAGGCCTGACTTGAGTAGCAGTCTTGCATTCTTGACAACGAGGTCCACAGGCACTTCTTGTTCTCATCTCCAAGTCTGGTTGTGAAGATGCGCCGAATTAGCCTCCACCCACAGGCGGGAACAGGGCGACAGCATCATTGTCTGCCAGCTCTGTTTCGTAACTGTTAAGCAGCTCGATTCGTTTGCCATTCACCATGCAAGAGAAGAATTTCTTAAGCTCGTCAGTCTTAGGATCGATGACCACATCTGTGAATGGGGTTCCGAACTGCTGCTTGAGTTTGTCCAGCAGCTCACGTACATTCCTCGCATCCATCTCCATGCTCCTCATACCGGTAATCTCACGAACAGTTGCGAAGAACTTCACAGTAACCGTTGCCAAGATTAGTCACCTAGCAGCAGACCTAGGAACCAAGAGATTAAAACACTTTCACTCTGACACTACGCCTCGCGAATCAATTGGAGTGTTGCATGAGTGGATATAGTCGTAGTTGGTCACCTCAGCAGAGACCTCTTAATCACGCCAAAGACCACGAGAGAGGCTCTAGGTGGCGGAACTGCATACGCTATGCTGGCACCATCTCTTGGCATATCGGAGTGTGGGATAATCAGCTGTGTTGGTGGCGACTTCGATGAAGAGTACATGAGGGCTCTTGTGAAGTCAGGTCTAGACGTGACTGGTGTTAGTCAAGGGGGGCAGCATACGACACGATTCGTCAATCAGTATGACTCCAACGGTGTTAGAACACAACGCGTCGAGGCGATCGCAGCGCCAATCAGGAAGAACGCACTCTTGGAACACCATCTCCAGAGCCGGACTGTCCACTTCTGTCCTCTTATTGGAGAGATAGATATCTCGTGCATAAAGGCTGTGAAGGAAGCCGGTGCCTTAGTTTCACTGGACCCCCAAGGCTTTCTGCGTACCGTGCAGGGTGACCGGGTGATTCCGAAGGAATGGGCTAACCGCGCTGCTGTTCTAGAGCACGTTGATATTCTGAAGCTTGACGAGGATGAGCTCCGGAGTGCCGTGGGCACTGGCACTGAAATCGATGCAGCAGGCAAGATTCTCAACGAAGGACCTGAGATTGTGATAGTAACAAGAGATAGACGAGGATCAACAATCTACACTCAGGAACGCAGGATTGACATCCCACTAATCTTGGCCAACCAACTTGTTGACACCACCGGTTCAGGTGACACCTATGCCATCGGTTTCCTAGTTGAATATATCAAGAATAAGAACCTAAGGCAAGCTGGAGTGTTCGGTGCCTCATGTGCTTCGTTCAATCTTGAAACTATGGGACCCTATGAGATGCCTACAAGGAAACAGGTAGAATCTCGAATGAAATTGTACGTATAGCTGACGGAAGAAGGCTTTTCACTTACCCAAATGGCATCTGAGTAAGACTGGAGTGACAATGGTGCTTGAAGATTTAGACGCTCTAATGGATGCAAATGAAATTGATGCTCTCCTCGCTGTTGGCAATGTATTCGAGGTGCCAGATATCTACTGGCTCACAGGGTTCAGGTCTCCGGATACTATCACTTACTTTCACAGTAAGGGCGACAAACCCGTTGGGATAGCTGCATTCAACACCATCGAACGAATTAGGAAACAGAGTTTTCTAAAGAGAACGTACGACCTCTCTGAACTCTATCTGAAGTTCATGAAGGCTGGAAAGAGGGCAGCCGATCATCCTAATGTCGTATACGGGACAATCCTTCAGGAACACTTCACTGGCAAGATGCTGGGAGTTCCTGATCATCTTCCAGCTCGGATACTTGTGGCTATCCAGAATCTTGGATACACTGTCAAAGTGGTTCCAGACCTGCTCAAGGATGCGCGTGCCACCAAATCGAAGGCTGAGATTAAGACTATCAAGAGAGCAGGAGATACCACAATCAGCGCGATCGGGCAAATCGCCGAGATGATCAAGAAGTCCAAGGTGGGACCAAAGAAGCAACTCCTCCTGAAAGGTAATCCTCTAACCGTGCGGGACATTAAGCTCGCTCTTGAGCACTTCTTGCTGGACAGAGGGGCCGAGTCGGCAGAGGACACGATTGCCGCTGTGGGCAAGAAAGGCTTCGATTGGCACTACCTCGGAGATTCAAAGGATGTGCTCAAGGCTGGAGTTCCCATAATACTCGATGTCTTCCCTCGATTGAAGCAAGAGAGGTATGTGGCAGATGTCACTCGCACCGTAGTCAAGGGACAACCGCATAAGAAAGTGCGCACAATGTTCGAGGCAGTCATTGCTGCTTCAGATTCAGTCGTTGATGCACTCACTGATGATGCACCCATTGATGAAGTAAACATGGCTTGTTGTCAGACGTTGAAGAGTTATGGCTTTGATTCAACCCGGCTGAATCCTGAAGCTGTCGAGGGAATGACACATGGTCTAGGTCATGGAATTGGCTTGGAGATTCACGAGAACCCAAGCTTCTATGATCGGGAGCGGGGATTCGTTGCGGATCATGTTGTGGCTGTTGAGCCCGGTGTCTACTTGAAGGCTCATGGTGGCGTCAGAATTGAGAATGACTATGCAGTTACCACGCGAAAGCCTAAACGATTGACCATTGGACTCGACGACATCATGTGCTTGTAACATATCGCCCATTCAGTCAGTTGTAGCTCAAGGCGTCATGCGGGCAGACAGAGATACACATGCCACAAGCTTGACATCTTGATTCGTCGATGCGTAGTTCCTGTCCTTCCTTATCAGTTGATATTGCTTCGTAGACACAGGACTTCTCACAGAGTCCACAGAGTGTGCATTTCTCCATGTCTACCTTTGGAGGTGGTGTGAAAACGATTTTCTTTGTGAGGTGCTTAAGCCCCAACCCTCGCACGTCTTCTACCGAGTCATAGCCATGCGCATCAAGCCATTTGTCCATCTCAGATGCAATGCGGCCATACACAGTCTGCCCCTCTAGGATTGCAGCTGTGCATACCTCGACTGCATGAGCTCCGGCCATGATGAACTCTATCGCGTCTTCTCCGTCGCTAACTCCTCCCACGCCGATTACAGGCTTTCGGATTGCCCGGGCGATATCAGCCACACACCGAATTGCTACTGGTTTTATTGATGCACCGCTAAGCCAACCATAGCCCGACTCGCTCCCCAGCATGGGCTTACCAGTTTCTATGTCGATTCTGAGACAGGGTCCCAGTGAGTTTATCGCGACCACTCCGTCGACGTAAGGTTCCACTGACTTGGCTACTTCGACAACATCTACCTTTGGACTAAGCTTCGCAAAGATGGGTATTTCAACAGCTTCACGCAACGCCTTTGCGATCTCGACATGCCCCCCAACATAGTGTGTACTGAATTCCAGTGCGTGGACTCCCGCCTTCTCAATCTTCGGCGCAAGGCTTGCAACATCTTCCGGAGTGTATCCTAGACTAGCAATCACAGGAAGACCGGTGCTTAATGCAGTCCTGTATTCCTTGTCAAGCCACTGTTCAACCGGCAGCTCGCTCCATAGTTCTGCGTTGAGGATGCCCCGTCTTGAGCCTGCTCTTCCTTTGCGGACTGCAACAATGTTCGGGGTGGGCACTTCTGCAGCGCTCACGCTTACAGTTTTTGCGACGAGCCCGCCTGCGCCACCTCTTGCAGCCGCGCGAAGAGTATCGCCGTCACGCGCCCCAGGTCCAGCAGCAGTAAGAACGGGATTCCTAAGAGTGAAACCTGTGACTTCGACACTGAGGTCGGCCATTTTAATTTCCTCTAGCAAGCATCTTTCTCTTCGCTAGGTCGTCAACAACATAATCGAGACCAAGCTCTTGAAGCTTCTCCCTCTTCGGGAATCCTGTCTCCCTGTCACAACCCCTGAAATCGTAGTACTCGTCCAACATCTCGTCTAGGTCGGGAAGTCCGCCCTTTGCTGGCCCTGTGGGCATAGCCTCCTTGAGCAGCCTTTGAGGCAAGTTCTCTTGCTTTCGTGTGATTCCCAGCCTGTGATTGTATGCACGTCTTAGATGGCTGATTCTCTCAGCAGCTTGTCTTACGTACTTCACATCAGACCACTCTGTCATTCCTGTCAACGGTGCGATGACATTCTCGAATGTATCATAGTAAAAAACCGGCGGCCACATCGTGCCATACTTACAAATGACAGCAGAGTCAACCAGCGCGTAAAGGTCCTCCATGTCCTTGACGAGCTCGCCCTTGTGTTTCGGTGACATTATGTCCAGTATTGCATCGGCTTTCTCCGCACCGAATCTCTCACTCACAATATCCGGATAACCCAGTTCTTCAAGACTGGATAGACTCCTGAGATGATCTGCTCCTCTTACATTAGTGGCGTAGGTAAGACCAATCGACTGGTGTGCTCTTGGATCCTGTCCCGATGCCTCAAGCCCTTTCACGTGCACCGCATACTTCCAGGCGTCTCCGCCAATAATCTCAGCTGCTTTCCTCACGCCCTTGGAGAGAGTATCACCTATCCCTTCGCGCTTGCCGATCATCTCAACGAGCTTGGTCATGGAGTCCACATTGCCCCACGAGAGGTCTAGTCCATCGGTGTCCTTCTCTGTCAGAATGCCTTTCTCCCAGAGTTCCATTGCAAAGCCAATGGTCTTGCCGCATGAGATCGTGTCCATCCCAATCAGGTCGCACCTCGTGCCCATATGGAATATAGACTCGACGTCATTGTTCAGACAATTGGAACCGAATGCCATGAGTGTTTCATATTCCGGCCCTCCTGCCGGGCCTCCCGCGAATGCGCCCTTCTTCACCTTGTAGAGGTATTTGCATCCAATTGCGCATCCGTGACATGCTTCCTGAGTGGTTCGATATTTTTCTGCAATCGTTTCAGGCCCGATATCATCAGCCTGTTCGTAGAACCCTGTCCAGTGATTTTTCGTGGGCAGTCTGCCTATCTCGTTGATGATGGCAACAAGACCAGTTGTGCCGTACTTCCTCAAAGAATCTAGGGATTCAGTCCAGAGTGGGTTGTTGAGCTTGGCCATTTCCTCAGCGTTGGCTTCTAGGTATTTGTCCATATCATGGACCTCAAGACCAAGCGAACCCCTGCACGCAATGCCCTTCACATTCTTGGAACCCAGAACCGCACCAATGCCACAACGACCTGCGGCTCGATAAACATCTACTATAACGCTGGCGTACGATACCAGCTTTTCTCCTGCTGTTCCAATTACAGCGGTTTCGACAGCGGGGTCTCTATGCTCCTCTCGAATCATCTGAGTGGTGACATCAGTTTCGCGCCCCCAAAGGTCAGAGGCATCAAGAAGTTCAGCATGCCCATCACGGAGGAAGAGGTACACGGGCTTCGGCGACCTGCCATGAATCACCACGAAGTCAAAACCTGCGTACTTCATCTCTGGTCCAAAGAATCCTCCTACATGGCTTTCAGCCCAGACGCCTGTGAGTGGCCCCTTTGCTGCGAACATCATTCGTCCTGACGGCGAGAACATAGAACCTGTAAAAGGCCCAGTGCCTACGACAACTACGTTGTCCGGTGAGAGCGGATCTGTGTCTGGCCCGGTCGAGTCCCATAGTATCTTTGCCGCGACACCTGCGCCGCCCAAGTACAGTCGCGCCCATTCCTTCTCCATCTCTCGCTTGTGGATCTTGCCCTTGGTGAGGTCGACATCCAGGTAGTGCCCTGCGTATCCCTTGTATGGAAACGTCATCTCTACGCATCCACCTCCGAGAGGCCGTACGCTGTTCTTAGGCTCCGAACGCTATCACTTCGGCCCCGAAGTCCCTGACTGTCAATTGATTGCAGCGATATGGCCTGATACGTGCATGCTTCGATGCAGGCGGGTTCTCCCCCACAGAGGTCACACTTGATTGCCTTCCTAAGAAGAGGGTCTATCGCGATGCCTCCATAGATGCAGGCAGTTACGCAGTTGGAACATCCAATGCATAGGTCGTGATTGACCGTGAGAACACCAGCGCTGTTCTCAGAGATTGTGCCTGTGGGGCAGGCCTCAGCACAGAGCGGCGAATCGCACTGCAAACAGACCATCGGTATGACCGTCGCTCGAAACTCCTCCTTGAGAATCTGGATTCTTGAACGAGCCGGGTTGAATGTATTCGTGTGGCGT
>Ga0209986_10002399_pt1 | contig 17161 bp, 17 predicted proteins | sample BlataG_FD_183168 | JGI IMG/M metagenome (GOLD analysis project Ga0209986, IMG submission 183168) | Deep subsurface microbial communities from Black Sea to uncover new lineages of life (NeLLi) - Black_00105 metaG (SPAdes) (version 2) | ecosystem: Environmental > Aquatic > Marine > Oceanic >...
CACACCACCACCACCACCACACACCATTACCATATTCACTTCCTTCTTCTCCCACCAAACCTTCTTTCTCTCCTCCCATATTCCCTCAATGCCTTCTCCAGCTCCTCCACCCCAAAATCAGGCCAATTACAATCTGTAAAATACAACTCAGAATACGCTGCCTCCCACAATAGAAAATTACTCAACCGCTGCTCCCCACTGGTCCTGATAATCAAGTCGGGTTGCCTCCATGCTTCTGGCAGCTGTCTGGTAGATAATTTCTCTGCAATAGCTTCAGGAGTAATATCTGAAGGATGTATTAGACCCTGAGCTACTTCTACTGCCAGCTGGCAAGCTGCATTGGCTATATCCTCACGGCCAGAATAGGAGAGCGCTACAGTGAGATGAAGAGCGTGGTTGTCTGCTGTCGCCAGCTCAGCGTGTTGTATTGCTTTTAATAGTGATGCTGGGAGCTGAGAAAGTTGGCCTATGAATTGTAACCTGACCCCTTTGAGTATCAAATTATCAAGTTCTTCTGAGAGGGAAGATTCCATGAGGTTTAGTAGGAGGGATATTTCACCATGGTCTCTTTTGGCCCAGTTTTCTGATGAGAGAGCAAAGACGGTGAGGGCGGGGATGTTGTAGGAGAGGCAGGATTGGACTAGTGTGCGGAGGGATGTGACACCTGCACGGTGGCCTGCAGCTGATGGTTGGCCCCTGGCTGTGGCCCAGCGGGAGTTGCCGTCCATGATGACGGCGAGGTGGCTAGGGAGGATGAAGTGGTGTGTTGGTGACAGAGACGGTGGATGTGGTTGTTGGAATGGGGAAGAAGGTTTGGTTGAAACGTCGCTATGAGTAGTGTCTACTTTTGATGTTGCTCTGCATGATTTAACGGAGGTATTATAAGGGTTGACTTGTCTTTTATGTCCTTGTTTTGATTTAGGGAGTGGGATTAGATGCAAATCTAGTAGACATGCTTGTATAGAGCTGTATAATGGACGTGTGTTCCCGTACATTGTATCTAGGGGTCCTAGAATTTCAAATTAGATGTAAAATTGTCGTAAACTGACAGTGTTTTCCGTCAAAAAAGGGGGACGCCATATAAACTTTAAATTTTGAATATGTGCCTTTATTTCGATATTGAAAATAAATCAAAAAGCTGTATCATTGTCTTTCAGTCTACAACAACATGTATGTTTCACTAACAAACCGTTTTGTCACCACCAGGAATCATTGGATGCAGCAATCTCATCCTTCCCACTCACCCATCTTTCCTAGCCTCCAGCAGCAACGACCACACCCAACCACACCATCTCGATGCCACATAATCGCCCCAATAAACTCGTTACACCAAGTCTTAGCCGATCTAGCTGCAGCTGACGAAGCTCCGCCTTGGACACTCGATCAGATTGCAGGTCTCGTCTTTGCGGGACTGCTCGTTGCATTATACTTCTCATCCACACAAATAGACGCAATAGTAGCTAGATCACAGAGGCGGCAGTTAGGATTGTGTGAAGAGTGTGGAGGTTTGTATGACCCAGCAACTTGTCAACAGAAGAAATGCCCCTCCAAGGACAGACGGTGACACACAGAGAGCAGAGAGAGTGGGAGGTGGCTTGTGAAACTGCATACTTGTATATATGGACCGGGTGTACATTCATCAACGTAAATGATATATAAAATAATACCCATTTACACATGTAACTATTGTATTACATGCCTTTACAAATTTTGCTAGGATAAGCTCAGTTCAATTGCTCTCACTTGTTGTTGCTTTTTTGTGTTGCTGCCCTTGTAGCCAAAATGCTGCGACCTCTGTCAACCCAAGAACCTCCTCCTTCTCCACTATCTACTTCCTTTCCAACCACCCCTTCCAACAACAACCAACACACTGATTCCAAGTGATTTAAGATACGTCCAGGCCCGTTAGTACATTAGCAGCCCCTTGTATGGTCACGCTTCATCATCATCACCATGCCTATCACCAGCCACTCCTTCCTCTTCCTCTATTATCACCCCGACTCCTACTCCTACTCCTACTCCTACTCCTTCTTCCTCCCCTCCTTCCTTTTTTCTTCCTCCTCTGATCATCTCTTCCACCCTCCCTCTTCAATGTCCTCCTCCTAGATGCACTTCTTGATCTGCTCCTACTCCTACGTCCACGTTTCTTCTTGCTATCATCCTTGTTGTTGTCAGTATCATCATTGTCCCCATACCATCTTCTTCTTCTTCCTCCTCCTCCTCCTCCTCTGTCTTTCTCTCTCTCTCTCCCCCTGCTATCTTCTCTTCTCTTTCTACTCCTTTCCTCCTCCCCATTCCTGTTTCTACCATATCTATCTCTGGATCGCGATCGAGCTGTTCTAGGTCTAATTTCATTGCCATCATTCTTCTCCTTCTTTTTCTGCTCCTTCATATCTCTAACGCCATTCAGTTTGACATGTCGGGGCGACAAAGACTGATCATCATCTTTATCACCATTATCATCACCATCAATTATTATATACTTGGGATCATCTAATCTGTCAACATACTTCTTCAGTAGGTCATAATCAATATCATCATCAAATGACAATGTCTTCAGGTATCTATTAATGTCAACCAATGCACGAGGACATGGTGGTGGCGGTGGGTGTATTGATGAATCTTCACCCAATGATGATGATAGTACTAATGCAGCAGGGCTTTCTATGTATTTGGACTTGAGACCTATCATCTCCGTTTTGCTGTATCTTTCCTTGTCTCTATTATCTTGATTAGCAGCATTAACATTAGTATTAGTAACATTGCCATTGCCATTGCCATTATCGTCTCCTTTATCATCAGGTTTAAATCTCCAGGGCAAGCTGCCAGTAACAAGTTCCACAGTGAGGTAAAACCACCCCCATAAGTCATCCCTAGGCCCCTGATCACACTCTTGAAGAGCATAGAGAGACGCATAGGTGCTGCTGCCTTTGAATGGAACATCATGACGTTCTGGAAGACGGATACCATCGTCGTCGATGAACCTTCTAGCTAGTCCAAAGTCTATTAGAATGCATTCTAATGATGATGATGTGGTGGTAGGAGTTATTGTAGTATTTAGATCACCTTTCTTATCTTCTTGTTGTGGCCTGAGGACAATGTTGGCGGGTTTAATGTCACGGTGGTGGAAGCCCTCCTGATGGATAGAGGACAAGGCAGAAAGGAGGGAGGTGGAGAGAGCCTTGGTGGTGGTTAGTTTATCAGTATGGATGTTGCTTAATTGTGATTGTGTGAACTGGACCAAATTAAGGCCAAGTAATTCCATGGTGAAGAAGAAGTGGTCTTCATGGTAGCTAGAGAAGAAGACCTGGCAGACTTGGCGGCAAACAGGGCCGAGTCGGTGCATAATTTTGTACTCTTGTTTGGCGAGTCGCTGGTTGGGTTGTCGCTCCATCTTGAGAGCAACATTTCGGTGCTCGTGGGTGTCGAAGACCGAGTATAAGACTGCAAATCTACCCTCACCGAGTTTCTGTTTGATGATAAACCTATCGTTTGCTATTCTATCACCTATCCTCAAGGTTGGAGTATTTTTTGAAAGCAGATTAGAGGAGAGTCTCTTGTGTGAATTAGTGCCCATTTCGTGATAAATTACATACTTGAGATAGTACCAATTTGTTAAGAAATTAAAGGGAGCTTCTACCTTCCTGTTCTTGTTGTCTGATGACTCGTCGCGTCCTTGTTCGGGCTTCAAATAAATTTCATTGTCACAGCGATTGTCCACCTTCTCACAGTTAACCTTTTGCAAATTTTTAAATGCCGTCAATCCAAGCATTGCCTAGTTAAAGTATACGAATCCTAATCTATTCGCCATGGTCGTGGTAAGTTGCGATATTTTCTATTTCCCTTTCACGATTATTCAAATCTTTTGACCTTGCTTAACCTCAATACACTCATCATTTTCCCCCAGATCTGTCTTGGGCCAATCTGCGTTCCTCTACATCTACTTCTCCCCTTTCTAGTCGCATATGCTCACCAACGAGGATGGTTGCTCTTCATAAAGAGAGAGTGGGTAGACTACCGGCACTGGTGGAAGAAGTTCACCTCCAGGAATAGCAAGAGGAGCAAGCAAGAAGAGAGCAACACGCCCTGTTGCTCCTATCATAACCACAATATTACTCTTACTACACCAGACCCTGGAGATCATAAGACAAAGTCACAATAATGCTAACCACCTGTACCCCTTTCTTTCTTGTATTTATCTATACCTTGTCATTAATATTGCTATTAATTATTACACACATACACACATACGGCTCACATGCTCATGATGATGATGAAGAAGATCATTATAATTATCATTATCATTACCTAGACAACCCCTCTCCTCTCTCTCTCTCTCTCCCTTGTCCTTGAGAAGAAGAAGAAGAAGGAGGAGGAGGAGGAGGAGAGGGAGGAGGCTTCATTCCTCCTGATATCACTGCATCAGGCTCGACAACCCTTCTCCTCCTTAGTTGTTGTTCTCGAACTACTGATGATGATGATGCTGGTGGTGGTGGTCTACTATTACCACCACCGCCGTAATTACCATCCGCGTCTCTACGTGCACTTGAGGATGGGGGCCCTACTATTGGAATACCATTCTGTGGAATTGACTGCCGCTGTTGCTGCTGCTGCTGCTGCTGCTGCTGTGGTTGTGGTTGTGAGGATGGCCTTCTTTGCTGTTGCTGAGAAGGAGGAGGCGAAGCTCGCCGTCTTGATGCTGAAGGTGGATCTACTGCACCACCACCACCATCACCACCACCACCACCACCACCATTAAATTGCATCTGTGATGGCCTCTGTTGTTGTTGTTGGTAACTATTAGTGTTATAGCTACTACCTTCAACAGGAACTTGCTCAGCAACTCTCTGTTGTTGTTGTTGTTGTTGTTGTTGTTGTAGTTGTGGTTGTAGTACTTGGCCATAAGACACGCTTCTTGGTGGAGGCAGAGCAGCTCTAGCTTGTTGTGGTTGCTGTTGTTTAGTTGAGGGTCTTCTACTAGAAGGTCTATTCACCGCCTGCATTTCATTAGCTGTCATGATTGGTTTAGGTAGTGTCTGTCCATAGTACCTTTCATATTCCTCAGCATGCATAGCATACCACTCAGCATATGCTGGATCACTACGGTATCCACTACCAAACCCACCAAAACCTCCCTCCCCTCCTCCTCCTCCTCCATTATTAGGAGTAGTATCCCCGCTCATGGTGATGATTCTCACCAATGGAGCGACATACTCCGCCAGCCAGCCATCATTCTCCTTGACAGCTCTAAACTCTGCTCCTCTCCTAACAATCACTTTACTAGGCCCCACTGCCACCACATCCTGCCATGACAATGAAGAGCATGACAATAAAGACTGAGGAATGGATGGGATGCCCAATGCATCGTATTTAATGGAGCTAATAGCGCCAGTATCCGGGTTGAACACATAGTCTCTTACTCTACCTAATACCGTGCCGTCTTCAGTTTCCACTTCGCAGCCTACTACTCTATAAAACCCGTATGTTTCATCTGCAGGGGGGTCTAACAGGGCGGATTCATCGTGGACGAGGACGACGTCCCCGACTTGGCGTAAACTGCTCAACATTACATGGTCCTCGGCGATAGCGGCAATTGGGTTGGAAGATGGTCTTAGGTAGAGGGAGACTACTTCTAAACGACTAGGGTCTACGTAGAGTTCTTGGATGTAGCCTAGACGACGGCCAGTGGTGCGTGTGATGACTTCTTTGTCCATCAGGAGGGCTCGGGGGAGGAAGATGTCTTCTTCTTCTTTAGAATTCAATTGGGATTGTTGTTGTGATGATGAGGGTTGGCGACGGGTGCTGATGGTATTATCTTGGGAAGGTTGTTGTGATTGATTGGGGGGTCTATATTGAGGAGGGTAGTAATATTGTGGCTGTTGTTGTTGCTGTTGTTGTGGAGCTCTGGGACGGGTGGAACGAGCTTGAACAATGTGTCGTCGACGAGTGGAAGAAGGGGGGAAGTGAAGTTTTGAAAGCTGGAAGGCGAATGTCGGAGTGTAAATCAGAGGACAGGACATTCCAATTGTTGGAGACCGTGGCATGACGCCACCAAAAGTGTGCATAATCTTTCAAGTGTAACTCTCGATTTGGGATGCAATAATGACAACCAAGAAGTAGATCTATGCCTCTTATTTTACTCTTGATATCCCTAACCTCCGAATGTATATGTCATTTTTTTTGTAAGTGTCCAATTTTCAAGTTTTTAAGGCCCCCGGTCTCTATCTCCGATTCCGTCCTCTTGTTCTTCTTCAAAATGACGTGCCTTGACCCTACCACTTGAAATCAAATAATTAAACATCACAAACTGCGGGTCATCTCAGATGACCTCAGTACTGCTGTATGCCCAAGATGGCACAGCAAGTAGGGATACTGTCCATTTCGAATCAATTCCTTCAAACGGCGATCGCAAGGTCTATGAAGTCCTTGGTGCTGTAAGTCCATCCAGTATATACCATCACTTGCTCTCATTCAGCACGCATGACGATCTCAAACCCAAAACTCCTACCACACACACTCTCTCCCGACTCACACAGGGCTTCACCTTTTCCACCTCTATAACCCTGCCATCCTGGAAAGGTATCAAGGCCACCCTCTACTGGCAACAGCACACCCGAGAATCCCTTCCCAATCCCCTAGCTACAGCTCTCTTACAACGCGCATCTTCAGTGCGTGGAGACGCTTTACTCAACATCACCTCCATTCCCCACCCTCACATTACCACGGCTTCAGTCGCCCCTACCTCTCTCTCTTCTATATTTACTAAATTACAAGCCCTTGCTGCTGGACAGGGTTTATTGACTAAAATACTAAGGCAGCAACATCATCGGCATCATCAAGATGAAGTTGTTCATGAACAAGCAGCTACCCCTCCTACTCCTCGTCATCCTCGTCATCACCTCAACAATTATGGAACACATCACCACCATTATCAACCAAAACAGCAGCATCATGCAGCAGCAGGTGGTGACTTTGGACATGACCCTAGACAGAAACTGTTATGGTCTATTGCTGGCCAAGCCACTTCATTATCTTGGGAGCAACCGACACCAAGGCCATCATCCCACAAGAAAGAGAAGAAGGAAGAAGAAGAAGAAGAAGCAGGGGCGGAGTTACTAATCGATGGCGACGACGATGATCAGGTTGAAGAGAAGAAGATTGATAGTGTTAATGATCTCCATTGTCCCAAGAGGCGGCATTGCACAAGCTCTCTTGCTACTAATGATGATAGTAACACCATTCCCACTACTGTTCCTTCTCATGTAGAACAGCAACCTGCAGAGATTCCTCTACCTGCACCTCATCTTCCTGTCCTCCCGTCATCAGTATGGACACATGTCAGTCCAGAAGTACTAGGCCTCATCATAGCTCAACAAGCCTACAGCTCAGAATTCACAAGAACCATCAGTCAGGTGTGCAAGAGTTGGCGCATGGCTGTTGGAAGAGATAAGACAACATTGTCTCTCTTACAATTTAGGAGCAGATTGCAAGTAGTTTTATCTCCATTGTATACCAGAGCAAACACTTATACCATGACTAATAGTTGCAGTGACAGTAATAATAAAAAGTGTCAGTCTGTCTCTCTTCCTTGGTTGGTAATGGAAGCTTCCAAAGTAGGTAATGCAGCAGCCACCTTGTCTCTTGCCAGGTACCTCTCCTCCTCCTCCACTGGTAGGGAAGATTCGTTCAAATATTGGGCCAGAGCAGCAGCCTCGGGCGTAGGAGAGGGTCAGTTTGAAATGGGAAGCGCTCACTATAGAGGAGTATGGGGGGTGCCCAGGGATCCTGAAGATGCATTGATGTGGCTCTCTAGGTTTATGAAACCCTATGAAGAGAAGGAGAAGGATGATCACGATATTGTAATAATGGGATCGTTAACAACATCATCAGGAGAAGGAGCAATAGCAGTAGTATCAGAAGAAGGAGAAGGAGCGTCATCATTAGCACCTACAGCACGTACTGCCACCACGCTCTTTGATGAATTTGATACTAAGAGGGTGACAGAAGCTTCACTCATGTTGGGATACCTCCATTTAGATGGAGAATGTGGTACATCTGATATTGGGAGGGCATTGAAATGGTTGAAAATAGCTGCTGAATTGGGATGTCAAGAAGCTGCCAGAGTGATTGGTAGTATGATGAATACGGGACAGTTTTAGAATGCAGTGATGGTCTGAAAAAAGGGAGGGTAGGGTGGAGGAGGGGAAATTTATAGTGTTTTGGGAATGAATAATTATTTGACAGATCTTAAGCATATGCCGTGCACTTTTTTTTGACTTTTGAATTGATATTTTGACGTATTGTATAGATTTTAATAAGTAATTATCTAAAAAACATAATAGAAATGGGCACATGACAAAGAGGGTTTTTTTACAAGGAGGGGGAAAATGATTGGAGTTGGGATTTGACGCGATACTGAAGGTTGGCCATGTGTACAAGGAGCTGTAGCGCTTGGTTGAAATCTGATTCTGCTTGTTTTAGTGATGGATGTGCTAATGGACTGATTAAACCTGCTTTTTTCCCTGCATTGTTACTATTAGATTGTTCGTGTTTGCTAGTGACGGTGGTTGTGTTTGTTTTGGCATCATTATCATTATCACCACCATCAATTATAGTATCAGTTTCACAGCCGTACTTTGCAGCAAGCTCTTGAATGATTGAGTTGCCTATAGTATCATTCTTCACTTCTTCTTCTTCTTCTCTAAATGTATTGCTTAGTTTACCAGTGTAGTAAGTAGAGAGCTCCCATTTGGGTTGTTGTTGATCTGCTGCTGAGGAGGAGCGTTGATGGAGAGTGACGATGTTGCTTGGTGATGGCGGTAATGCTCCGGATATTCTAGCTTTTGCTACTGATAAATAACCTTCACGAAGTTTTGAGTGTAGTAGTTTTTGCAATTCTAGGTATTCCTACGATGTTGTGGATGGAGGGAGGGTGAGATCAAAAATTGCAATCAGATCGAACTCATTCGAATTGTTTCCTCTATTTACCTCTACATTGTCCAAAATATCTACGAAAGACTCCTCATTATCTATAGATGCATTCATCATGCGAAATACTGCCTAAAGAAATGCCAACATCGATTGAAAACCGTTTTCTTTTCTTCTCCCGTTCTCTGAACCCTCTTGACGCCACCTCCATCCTGCACTGAAGGTGGAGATGGTAAAGAGTGCAGATTGTTTATACTTTATAAAACATCTCCTAGTATTGTGTTCTATGCACATGGGCTCCTCCAATAACCAATTGGAACCGAAACTCTACATATGAAGTCCCAGTTGCTCACCTTCCTCCACACTGTCTGGTTGGTCCTGACTACAACAGTATATTTTGGGCGTATTTCTACCTTCCTTGTCATTCATTCCATCAAAACCCAAATTCTATGCCATTTCATACAAGATAAATTAAGCATATAAACACATAATAGCCTATTCCACCAACTTTCCGCCACAGATTTCACTTGGCTTCATTACAGCTTAATGGACTCAGCAAGCCATAGCCCCAAAATAGCCAATCAGGCCAATAGAGGGGACTACTTTTGTGTCGAAGAGACTCTATCATCCCTTTTCAGCGCCTCATGCGGCCAAAACATAGCACGTCGAGAACTCCAGCATCCCACACAACAACAGCAACAGCAACAGCAACAACAACAACAACAACAACAACAACAACCTCCATCCATTCCACCACCAGCTGCAGACCTCCAGGACCTCTCCTTTCCTCTCACCATTGTCACCCAACCCTCCATGGCTGACTTCCTCCTCGATCCAGCCACCCCATCCACCCCCCATCACAGAGCAGCAGAGGTCCAGCTCACTACTGGAGAGAGCGGTAAAGTCTTAAGTCTACACATGGATTCCGTCTTCAAGGTATTATCCGTCCACAGCAGGCCTGATCACGAGTCCCCTTGGTCTCTGAAACAACAGACATCCAGCACTAGTACTGGCTTTGCCATCAAACATCCCTCTGGTGCTAGATGGCTGCTCACTAATGCTCATTCTGTTTCATATGCCAGACAAGTCAGCTTGAAAAGAAGAGGAGACGATTTCAAATTTCCTGCCTCTGTCCTGGCAGTAGGCAGCGAGTGTGACCTTGCTCTCTTGACAGTCGACGATGATGCTTTCTGGCAAGACATTACTCCATTAGAACTAGCAACAGAGCTTCCTAGACTGCAACAAAATGTAGCGGTAGTTGGTTACCCCATCGGAGGCCAGAGCCTGGCAATAAGTGCCGGCGTCGTCAGCCGCCTCCAAATGACGCACTACTCCTTCGCCTCTGCCTCCCTCCTGGCCATTCAAACTGACGCCGCCATCAACAGTGGCAACAGTGGAGGCCCTGTGTTGAACAAGGCAGGGAAAGCAGTGGGTGTCGCTTTTCAATCTCTCACCGGTGATGTTTCTAATATAGGTTACGTGATTCCTCATGTCGTGGTCGATCACTTTTTGACCGACTTCCTCAAAAATGGGAAATACACAGGATTCCCCTCCCTCAACATTTTATGGCAAGAGATGGAAAGTAAAGCATTGAAAGCAGCCTTTGGACTGGGTCCTCACCACAAGGGCATTCTCATCCGCCGTGTCAACCCGACCTCATCAGAACACACCGTTCTCCAGCCAGGGGACATCCTGCTGAAGATTGACGGAGTGGAGCTGGGCAGCGATGGCACTGTTCCGTTCAGAGAAGGTGAACGGGTCGATTTCAAGTATCTCATCACCCAGAAATATGTGGGAGATTCGGTTCAGTTGACTGTTTCAAGAAACGGACAACAACAAGATATAACTGTGAATGGGCTGCAAGATTATGCCTATCTAGTACCTGCTCATCTCCGTGAATTGAGACCCAGCTACCTCATTTGCGGTGGCCTGGTATTTACTACGGTCACAGATCCATATCTCATTCAAAGGTATGGCCAGCTGCAGAATGCACCGGTCAGATTGTTGACCAAAACATATTATGGCGTGAGAGATGTCCCAGAGCAAGAGACAGTGGTACTGAGCAATGTACTTGTGTGTGAGGCAACGAGGGGGTACGAGTCAGTCAGTAACTTGAAAGACTCTCCTGTTGTTGCATTTAATGGGGTTCGCATTATAAGCTTGAAGCATTTAGCTCGATTGGTTACAGATGTTATCAGAATTAGCACTGCTGATAATAGTAGTGGTGGTGGTAATTACGCAAATAAGGAGGAGGAGGCTACTACAATTGCAACTGCAACTGCAACTGCATCTATTATTATTGACAACAACAATAAGGAGCTGCAAAGCAAGTCAACAAGCTACCTCAGGTTTGATCTTGAATCTGGAAACAAGGTGGTGGTATTGGAGGCTGCATTAGCAGAGTCGTGTACTCAACAGATTCTCCATGATCACAATATCAGCAACAGAATGAGTCAAGATATCTTGATAGATATGGAGCCTGGAAACGAACTACTAATAGGAGGAGTAGAAGTATAACAGTATGTATGCATTACAGTGAAGCTGAATCAATCAATCAGCGAGGGTAGATATAGATAGGTTCACGAAAAGGGAAAGCAGGGAAGAAATTGAACGTTGCCAAAATGGAATATATAAAACAAAGAAAACATTTTGAGTTCTTTTTTTTTTGCCTACAAGGAGTAGAAGTCAAGAGATGGTTCTCTCTCACTTCTCTCTCCTGTTTGTAAATGATAACATGTATAAAGTAGTATGACTAAGTGTGTTGTAGATCATACAACTTCTAAACTAGAAACCCTCCTCCTCCTCCTCCTCCTCCTCCTCCTCCTCCTCCTCCTCCTCCTCCTCGAAACACAAACACACAAATAGATATCTATCGATATCTATTTTGATGGAAACAGTTTATCATCCGCAGCTCCCAATCCACCATTAACCTTCAAAGAGTTGACAAACATCCCATCATCGTCATGAAATAACAACGCATCAGCTGCACCTTCTAAGAGACTACTGGCATTATTATTGCTGCTATGATGGTGATGACCATGATGACCGTGTTGATGGTGATGATGGCCTCCACCACCACCAGTCAGACCTGAGGTGAATAACAGCCCATCCAAGGCTGATGGTGTTGGGGTGGATATCCCTGGAGGACTGTGGGGCAGTCTTAGAGGGGAGAAATCTCTGCCGTGGGGACTGGGGCTTCTTCCTCCTATGAGGAAGGAGAGACCATCTCCAAAGCCACCAGTGCTACAATCGAATAGAGATTTATGGTCTCCAAGGGGGCTGCCAGCGGTGATAGTAGTGGTACCTGCAGCTGTTGTTGCTCCGACCCCACCATCTCCACCACCTCCACCTCCACTACCACCTCCACCTCCACTACCACCTCCACCTCCACTACCACTACCACCCATGGTCCTTTCTTGCTCTTGTTGCTGCTGTCCACCACCACCACCACCACCACCACCACCACCATAGTTATTATAACTATCACCACCAGACCTAGCATTGGGGATCACAGGGAGAAGACCAGGCATGCTGAATGCAGCTGGGTGAGTGGCTTGCTGCAACATGTATTGATTTTGATACTGAACTTGGTTCATCAGTTCTCTAAACATGGTCAATGGATCATCTGGAGTCGAGCCACGACCGGTACCACCAGGAACAAAGGAGGGGAAGTAGGCTGCTGCTGCTGCTGCTGCTGCTTGGGGTGCATACCGCTGATGATATGGCTGCTGCTGGTAATTTTGATAATGTTGAGGGGCCCCTGCTTGTTGATGATACTGCTGCTGTTGTTGCTGCTGTTGCTGTGGATGGTAGAATTGATAGTTGTCTGGCACTCCTCCTTGTCCTTGTGGTCCTGCAGCTGGTACCAACCTAGGGATTGGTCTAGCAGTCATACCATTATGAGTGGCAGCAGCAGCAGCAGCAGTGGTGGTGGTGGGGACACTATTATTATTTTTATCATCAGGAGCGACAACTCCTCCTATGGTTGGCTGTGGCGCATATATTACTTGACCACCACTACCACTACTAATTGCAACAACTTTTCTACGTCTTCCATCCTTTGTATTATCACCCCAATCCCCATCCTCATGGTCATCATTGCCACCTCCTTCTCCAATCAACACACTATCAGAATCTCTTTTAGGCCTACGTTTACCTGTGGAAGTACGAGTACGGTAATAGGAAGCATTCTTCTTACTACCATCACCATCACCATCATCCTCTCCTCGTGTATCATCATCATCGTCGTCATCAACACGATCGCGGTCATGGTCATCATCGCTATCCTTTTTGTGGAATGCAGCAGCTGCTGCTGCTGCTCCCAAGAATGCAGGTGGATGATGGTCATGTAGCTCATTATTACCGTGACGATAGTAAGAAGAGCTGACACCGCCTCCTCTACCTATTGCTTTGACAGGAGTGCCATCATCATTCATCCCTCCTGGAGGAGAAACGCCCAAATGAGCAGCAGCAACTGCAGCTGCAGGGAAAAAGGGCGAGCCGGAGCCAGATGACAGGAGGGGATCCACTCCCACCACGATACCTACGTCTTTCTTATTAGTAACGCCAGTATTAACTCCTTCATCTTCTCCTGCAAGAGCAGCAGCTATAGTCAATGATGGCATTATAGCAGACTTAGGAGGCTCTATTGCCCACCCATCCCAAGAAGAGTCCACCGGAATTACTAGTTGCATGTGAGCAGCTCCAGTAGGAACGTCATTGTTGGCAAGAACCTTGATGGATGGAGACGTCCCTGTGGCCAAAAGCCTTCTCCCTGAGTTGTCGTAGATAGCAGCTACCAGTCTGAAGGCCTTGGCTGACACGTGGGTACCTGCTTCGTCAAAAGACACATACATGAAGCGGGGATCCTTCATGGAGCCGTAACCGGTACCACTGGCGGCTGCTGCTGCCAGAGCAGCAGATGATTGGGCCGCTGCAGCTCCTGTTCTTTTACCCAGACGACCAAATCGTTGGATAGCACGTAGAACTGGGCCACTGCAACCTTTACAACAAGCACCACGCTCGACCAAGCCCCATTGGTAGCCTTGTTGAGGAGGAGGGAAGAGAGCCGTGTTCCTGATATGTGGAATGGGAGAAGGAGGGCCTGATACCTCCTGAGCGCCATCGTAACAGAAAAAGGCATGAAACTGTACTCTAAGATCATTCTGAAGCTGGATTTGGAAAGAAATAGCGGAATCACGGACGTCATCGTTGAAATCTTGGGTGCTGACGCTGGCAGCTTGTTTGACACCAAGGCGTCTGTTTTGACCGCCACCGACTTCGACGAGGATGAGTTCTATTTGGTTGTACGACCAGCGCTTTTTGCCGAGTTTATATGCTCTGATTTCTCCTGGGCCCTTGTTCCATGATTCTTGGATACTACAGTTGAATTCAGTTTGAATTGGACAGGCTGGGACCTCCATTTTAATATCTCTCTTAAGTTGGGTTTCCAGGGTGCGGAGAGGAGAGCAAGAGAGCAAAGATGTGTGTTTCTGAAAGACCTGTGAATAGGAATGTGTACAAAGGAATAAAGGGAATGTAATGGGTTAGAAAGGAAAAAGGGGTGGGGTGGGGTGGGGTGGGGTATGAGAGCAAGAGTGGGCTTGCAGATGACCACCGCTGAATAGAGAGAGCAGGCGGGTGGGTAGGGAGCAAAACTCTCGATGGGGAATGAGCGTTGGGTGCATGCGGCAAGGTTTGTGCATTTACGCTCAATCTAGACCATGCATAGGTGCAAGTAGATCCAGCACAAAGACCGAAAGAAACACGGAGAGTGAAAGAAAGCCCAACTAAACTTTGAACAATCTATGTTAGGTCCTTGTGGTTTCCCTCCCACCCGGTCATTTGAGCCTATTAACGGTAATCAGGCCAACTAAATCGACATCTCAGATACCATTTGAGACCGAAGAGTAAAAAGAAGCACCTCTAATCAAGAATCGGATGCTTCAATCTGGGGTTGAATATTTGACTCACCTTACTGATAATGCACGCTCCAGTCCTTCTATGTATATTGCTGGTTTATCAATAACGGTGTAACTTGAGTCAATGCTGAAATCTGAAGCTATTATAGGGAATCTCTGCATTCAAAAGCTGCTAGATCGTGCAGCAGATTGTCCCTCTTTTACAGATACCAACAACCATGACTACTCAGCAAACAGACACTATAAAATTTCTAAGATAAGATCCTTCAAATGATTGTGCTCGGTTGTATTCATATCGAGAAGCATATCTCCCCAGCCCGCCCACCCTCCCCGGAGAGAGGAGCCTCTCCAAGGCCGCCCTTGTCAGCAGAGGATGCTGCACAGTGAACAAGAGAAGCAATGCAATGTCAGCCAAATCCATACAACAGCCCGTCCGAATCATTGCAAAAAGTATTTGCTTGCAACCCAGATGAGTGAAGTGAATTGTAAGATTACCAGTTCTAAGTGGATTGATGAAGGTGGTGATCACGATGTCTTTGTGAAACGGGACCCGCCACTCAATTTAAGAGGGAGGAACTCTGGCCATCCAATGAATAGAATAATGTTTTCCTCAAATTGACAAAGAATCAAGCTTACATTTGGTGACAGAGAATCGACATCAATACTTGTTAATCAATACTTCCTACAACTCGAAAATCGAGTTTCCATCATGGATTCCACTGTTCCTGCACTAAATAGCGCAGCCATTGACCGAATTAATGACAAACCATTAATATCAGATGCACCAGTACAAGTAGACATGAAACATGAGCAGAATAACCAATGGATCACCGACCCAAACAAAATCGCAAATGGTGCATCTGGAGCTCCTCCTCAGCCCTCCACCGAGAAGCCTGCATCAGTTAAAACACCTGGTGATCCAGTTAAGAAGAATCCAACTCCTTCTCCTCCTGCCCCTCCCATCCAAGACAACAAGCCCGAGAAGCAAGTCACCGCCCCAGAAGAAGACGCCGCTGCTCCCACATCACAACAACCAACTGCTGCAGCTATTACTGCTACACCACCAACAGATGATGCCATCATAGCTCGCCTGAAAGAACTCCTCAAGGAAGTCGACCTTGCAGTGACCACTGAAAAAATGCTGAGAAAGACTCTCGAAACAGAATTTAGCTGCAACCTCACCGAAAAGAAACCTCTCCTTAAAGAGGAAATCAAATCGTACCTTGCCTCCCAAGCTGCTGAAGAGGAAGAAGAGGAGGAAGAAGAAGAGGAGGAGGAAGATGAAAATACTCCAGTCAAAAAGAAGAAGACCTTCCATCGCTTTGGCGTCAAGCTCAGCGAACCAATGCAAGCCTTCCTCGGCATGGACACCTGCCCCCGTCCCCAAGTAGTGAAGAAGCTGTGGGAATACATTAAAGCCAATGATCTCCAAGATCCTAAGAATCGTAGGAATATCATTTTAGATGATAAGTTGAAGACCATCTTCCCGGGGAACTCGGTCAACATGTTGACCATGAACAAACATCTGTCCAAACATTGCTTCACTTCTGATGGATATAGCTCTGAAGAGGAGGAAGAAGTTGGAGAGGGAAAGAAGAAGAAGGGTGCTGCTGCAAGTAAGAAGAAGAAACCAGCAGCAAAAAAGGCTGCTCCAGCTGCATCAGGAAGTAAGAAACGAAAATCTTCCAGTACTCCTACCGCTGGTACTGGAGAGCCTAGATTGAATGGGTTTACAAAGAAATGCAAATTATCAGAAGACATGGCTGCATGGATGGGTTCTTCTACTGCATCCAGGCCAGAAATAACTAAGAAAATGTGGGCATATGTTAAAGAAAAAGGGCTGCAAGATCCAGCCAACAAGTCGGTGATAGTGGCGGATGGTACATTGAAAAAATTAACAGGAGAGGATAGTTTTAAAGGGTTTTCATTTGCCAAGTATATTAAAGAGCATATTTTAGGCTATGTAGATTGAATACAATAGAAAGAAGGGGAGGAAGGGGCGGGGTGGGTGGGTGGAGAGAGATACCTCATCATCATCATAGAAATGGTGTTGAACAAGTGGCAAGGGGCTGTGTTGGTGGTAATCGATTGATCTGCATTGTTGTAGATATAAATGTTAGGGATAGAGGGGTGTAAGAAACAGCATAGTGGCTCTTATTTGATGGGTGCAGTTTGCAACAAACAATAATACAAGTTTTACATAATTTTGAGATTAGTTGTTGTCGTTACTAGGAGGCAAAAGCTCACCGACTTCTCTTTTCCTGAGTTATAACCATATTTATCTGTGCTCCAGTATCTCCCCCCCCCCCCCC
>Ga0209986_10002400_pt1 | contig 17147 bp, 12 predicted proteins | sample BlataG_FD_183168 | JGI IMG/M metagenome (GOLD analysis project Ga0209986, IMG submission 183168) | Deep subsurface microbial communities from Black Sea to uncover new lineages of life (NeLLi) - Black_00105 metaG (SPAdes) (version 2) | ecosystem: Environmental > Aquatic > Marine > Oceanic >...
ATTTGAGTACAATGCTGGCAACCTGGCGAAGGAAAGTAAACGCACAAATGATGGCACCGAATCCGAATTACAATCCGCAAAAGGCCAAAAAGTCAGGGAACCGAAAATGATCTGTCATCAGCAAATATCAACGGCCAAGGAGGCAATGGAAGCAAAGCGTGGCTGAGCTTTTAGAAAGAGGAATCACAATGGGAGCAACTTATGAGGCAACTTGCAATAAATGTGGTCACAAATTTAAGCTTAATATAGGCGGAGGTATATTTATGCACCTCCTTAAATGTGATAAGTGCGGTATGGATAAGTCCGTTTCTTTTGAGGAAATTGGGGAGCCTCATCTTAGATATCTTAAGGGATTACCAGGGCCCTACTCCACAGTTACATGGGAACATGATGAGTATGTTCAGAAAAATTATCCTGGTGAACCTTTGACGGAAGAAGAATATTATTTGGAAGTTGAGAAAATAGCAGGTAAATGTAAATGTGGCGGTCGTTACAAATTTGATTCTCCGCCAAGATGTCCAAAATGCCGGTCTGAAGATATTACTAAAGCATCTGAGCCTCATATTTTCTATGATTAGAATTACTGCAATAACGAAAACCGCTTAAGTATCCACTGTAAGCGATAAAAAATTTTATTATAGAAGGGGAGTTTTATGAGAGGCTTATCAAAGACATTTATAAGGACGTTGAAATCGGGGTTTCTGCAACCTATATTGCATCTTGTTAAACTTGACTCAACGCTATGTCTTGAAATTAGAGAAAAATACGTCAATATCTATTACCGTGGTGGAAATATATTAAAGATTGAGGAAAGGGGTGATTCGTTTAATGCCAGCTTCGACAGAAAATACCTTGTTGAAGGTTCGAGCAGGGTTCCTAAAGAGCTACCCGCTCTACTGGCCAGTCCGGATGATGTTAAGAAATGGATTGACGCCATGCCTTTCTTGAAAGATGGAATGGATTTATGGTTTGGGAAACATCCTAAGAACGAGAGGGAATTCCAGCAGCTAATGCTGCGGGAAAACAACTTTGGAAAATCAGCCAAAAGCACGGATTATTTCATCTGTGACATAGAATACGCAGATCGTAACACTAACGGAAGATTCGACCTTATAGCGGTTCATTGGCCATCTACCTCAACAGGACGAAAAAACACCGAGAATTTGGGCCTGGCTTTTATTGAAATGAAATATATGGACAATGCCATGAAAGGAAAAGCTGGATTGAAGAAACATATTGAAGATATGGACAATTTTCTTAGAATTCAGGGCAACCTGGCAAATATAAAAGATGAGATGAAAAAACTATTTAACCAAAAATTTGAGTTAGGGCTTATAAATAACGAGAAATCAATCGGAAATTTTAGTGATAATAAACCGGAATACATTTTAGCTTTGGTTAATCATGACCCTGACTCGTCGATTCTGAAAGCAGAACTGGAGACGTTACCTCCTTGTCCACATATGGAGCTTAAATTTGCGACAAGTAACTTTATGGGTTATAGTCTTTATGACCAGAATATCTATAACTTAGATTCTTTCCTGATGCTATTTGAGGATCAGATTTAGTATGAAAGCAACTATCCATCGCGGCGCGAAAGAGATTGGGGGGACTTGCATAGAGCTTCAATCAGGCAACTCAAGGATATTGATTGATTTTGGGCTGCCTTTGGTTGATGAAAACAGGGAGCAATTTGACTCCAGGAAAATCAAAAATAAGTCAAAAGAGGAGTTAATCAAAAGCGGTGTTCTGCCGGACATAAAAGGATTGTATAAAGACGAGCAATGTGCCTTTGATGCAATTTTGCTAAGTCATCCCCATCAGGACCACTATGGCTTATTATCCTTTGTAAATCCACAGATTCCAGTCTATCTCAGTCAGGGATGCAAAGAGCTTATTGAAGTTTCTCACTTTTTTGGACAAACTGATTATGATTTGAAAAATATTAAAACATTAGAAAAATGGCGGCCGTTTAAGGCAGGGGATTTTACAATAATACCATATCTGGTTGACCATTCAGGTTTTGATGCACTGGCGTTTTTAATAGAGAGTGACGGCAAGAAAATATTTTACTCCGGCGATTTCAGGGGGCACGGAAGAAAGAGCGTTTTATTTGACAACATATTAAAAAAACCTCCAAAGAAGATTGATTATTTAATTCTCGAAGGCTCTATGCTGGGTAGAGACAAGGGTCAATACCATACTGAGACGGACATAGAAAATGAAATAACCCGTATTTTAAGAAATCAAGCTGCTCTATTCTTCATAGCGTGCTCTTCACAGAATATAGACAGACTCGTATCTATTTATCGAGCGTGCGTTAAGAGTGACCGTATTTTCGTGATTGATCCTTATACGGCCCTTATTTTGCATAAGTTGAAAAAGATTTCTCAACACATACCTCAGTTTGACTGGGGCAAAAATATGAGGTTGTTTTTTGTTCCCAACAGCTATACACAGAAAATGGCTGAAGATAAAAGTTTATTCAAATTCAAGTCAGCCAAGATAACTTACCAGGAAATGCAGAGCATCAGGAATCAATTATTAGTCAAGGATTCCTATACTACTCGATGGATTTTTGGGAAAAAGAAGGACTTGATAAATTCAACGCTTATTTATTCTATGTGGGATGGATATTTGCCGAAGGTACAGCCATTTTGGGACAAACATAATGTGCCGATTATAAAGATTCATTCCAGTGGTCACGCTTATATTGAAGAATTGCAAAAATTTGTGAAAGCAATTAACCCAAAATATATAATTCCTAACCACACCTTTTACCCGGACAAGTATCTTGAATACTTTGGAAGTAAAACCAAGATGGTCAATGATAAGGAAACAATTGAGATTTGAACGAATCAAAGTGAATTGTTCATTTCCTCACGAATCTTTTTCAGTCTTTGTAAGATGGCGGTAATATGATTTTCTCTGAGCATTGCAGCCAGATGTCCCTCACAAAAGCGTTCCTTGCGAATATGAGTGGTCAGCAGTTTTTGTAAAGTTTCAAGGTCGGCAGTTTTTATCGCATTATGGTCTGAAACGAATCGATTTGCCTCATCCTGCCATTTACTCCAGTTAAAAGGAATAATGAATCCCTCTTCATAAAGAGCTTTCTCAAATCTAATCACCTCCTTGTTGTAGTTGCAGGAAGGGATACAGAGAACGTCATCTTCAGACTTTGTCACGTTGTCCCACTCACAGAATTTATATCCTTCCTGCTCAAGAATGGGGAGAAATTTCAAAACCTTATCAATGCTGTGTCCGGTTATAGGCTTTGGGATTTCGTTCATATTCATATACCTTGAAAGGATTAAATGCGCGTGTATTATGGCTGAGTAAGATACTTTGTCCAAGTATATTCCAGGATAAATAGGAAGACATTTACATATTATTTGCTGTGAGTCCGCTGAAAAATCGTGCCAATGGGCAGCGGAAATTGAATTTTTGAGATTTATCTTGAACTTTTCTGCGTAAAGGCCAGAATAAGCCATATCATAATACCAGCGTTTTTTGAGCTGGAGGTGTTTGAAGATTGCAACGGTCGATTGCCGATTCAAAGAAGGGAGTCGAAATGGAAGTTAAGAAAGTTTTAGAGCAGGCAGAAAAAGACGATATAAAATTTATTACCCTGCAGTTTACCGATTTACTCGGTGTCATAAAGGAGCTCATTATACCCGTTGAACAGCTCGAGGACGCATCACGCAACGGAGTCTGGTTTGACGGCTCTTCAGTTGAAGGCTTTGCCCGAATACAGGAGAGCGACCTGTTTTTGAAGCCGGATACGGCAACTTACGCCGTTGTGCCCTGGCTGACCGAAAACGGCAAAACAGCAAGGTTGATATGCGATATCCACCGCTCCGACGGCAAACCTTTCGAAGGGGACCCAAGATTCATTCTCAAACAAGCCGCTGCCGAAGCGGCAAAAGAAGGCTTTGAATATAACGTCGGGCCGGAGCCGGAATTCTATCTCTTTAGGGCCGATGACCAGAACAGGACCTCGCCCATAGATTACGGCAGCTATTTTGACCTTTCTTCTCATCAAGGATACAAGGCCATAAAAAAGATAATCGCTGCTCTTGAGAATTTCGGAATTGTAGTCGAAACGTCTCATCATGAGGTCGGATTCGGTCAATATGAAATAGATTTCCATTATGGCCCCTGTCTGGAAATAGCCGACAAGGTGGTTACACTAAAATACAGTGCGAAGAAGATTGCTCAAATGCACAATCTGCACGCTACCTTTATGCCGAAACCGATAATGGACATGGCAGGTTCCGGAATGCACACTCATCAGAGTCTTTTTGACATTAAAACGAAAACAAATGCCTTTTATGACAAAGACCACGAATACAATCTGTCGAAAGTCGCCTATAGTTTCATTGCCGGCCAGATAAAACATATCAACGCGATGTGTGCGGTTCTTTGTCCGACGGTAAATTCATACAAAAGATTGGTTTCCGGCTTCGAAGCGCCTGTCTACATCACCTGGGCCGCTATGAATCGGTCGGCTCTGTTGAGGGTGCCCAAATGGTTCAAAGCCAAACAGGAGGCCGCGAGAATCGAGCTGCGATGTCCGGACCCTGCCTGCAATCCATATCTGGCATTTGCAGTTATGTTGAAAGCGGGCTTGGATGGTATTAAAAATAACCTCACCCCCCCTGAGCCGGTCGAGGAAAATATATATACCCTCGACATTGAGAGTCTGGTCAAGAAAAATATAGGCGTCTTGCCAACGTCATTACGTGAAGCCCTTGATGAATTGAAAAAAGACAAGCTCATCCAGGATGTCCTCGGAGAGCATTTGTTTGAAAGATACATCGACGTAAAGACAAAGGAGTGGGACGAGTTCAAAAAGCAGGTCACCACCTGGGAAATCGACACGTATTTAGACACTTTTTAAGTTTTTCGTGAAGTGCAATTGGGGGACAGGTAACCGTTGGCAGACGACAGGCTCGCCGGCATGATTGAGATTCGCAAGGCAAAGACAAGTGACTCTGAACGTATCGTTGAGCTGCAACTGCAGATGGCGCGGGAGACGGAGGGACTGGAGCTAGACAGGAATGTCGTTAGCAAAGGAGTGCGTGCCGTTTTCCAGCACCCGGCACGGGGAACCTATTGGGTGGCGGAGGAAAAGGGCCGGATTCTGGGAGTACTTCTGGCAATACCGGAATGGAGCGACTGGCGCAACGGAACAGTGCTGTGGATACATTCGCTCTATGTCGTTCCCGAGGCACGCAGGCACGGCGTATTTAAAAAGCTGTATTTGAACTTGAAAAAACAGGTTGAACAGTCGCCGGAGCTGGTTGGCCTGCGCCTGTACGTGGATAAGCAAAACAAATCAGCAAAAAAAATATATGAAAAACTGGGTATGAGCAAGGACCATTACGAGCTGTACGAATGGCTTAAGTGACTAACTGAACCTGCCGAATCTGAAGCATTACAGGTTTACGGGTATGCCGCGGCCGGCAAGGTATTCTTTCATTTGATTTATCGTGTAATTTTCGAAGTGCGTGATTGAAGCCATAAGCACTGCGTCTGCACCTCCGTCAACGATAGCTTCGTAGAGATGTTCGAGTTTTCCTGCGCCGCCGGAAGCGATTACAGGGATATTGACCGCTTCGGTTACGGCTTTTGTAAGCTCAATATCATAACCTGCCTTAGTGCCGTCGGCGTCCATACTGGTTAATAGTATTTCTCCAGCTCCCAGCTTTTCACCTTTGGCAGCCCATTCGACAGCGTCAATGTCGGTTGATTCTGAACCTGCTTTTACCCATACCTGCCATCTGTCCGGATTTGCCTTTGACCGGCGGCCGTCAATCGCCAGAACGACACATTGATTCCCAAAACGTTGGGCGGCCTCGGTAATCAGGTTAGGGTTTTGGACGGCAGCGGTATTAACCGAAACCTTTTCGGCACCGCTTCGCAGAAGCTCATCGATTTGCTCGACTGCCTGTATGCCGCCGCCTACAGTAAATGGGATGAAGATGTTTTCGGCAACCTTTTCGACAAGCTCGACAATTGTTTTGCGCGAGCGAATAGTGGCTGTGATATCCAAAAACACTAACTCATCGGCGCCGTCGTCACTATATCTTGCGCCGAGTTCTACGGGGTCGCCGGCGTCGCGAAGATTCAAAAAATGGACGCCCTTGACCACACGATTGTCTTTAACGTCGAGGCAGGGAATGATTCTTTTTGCCAACATCAGGAATTTGTCCCCTCACAGATTTGAGCAAAATTTTTCAGGACCTTTAAGCCGACCTGACCGCTCTTTTCAGGATGAAATTGTGTCCCATATATGTTTGCCTTTTGTACCGATGCAGGCAAATCAAAGCCGTAGTCGGTATAAGCAATTTTGGCCTGGCTGTCAGTGACTTCGGCATAGAAGGAATGTGCGAAATAGAAATGTTTTTCGCTGCCCAGACCCGCGAATAAATTCATTGCTTCGGGCATCTTTACCTGATTCCAGCCCATATGGGGGACTGTCTGTTCCGTGGGGATGGGAAGGACACTGCCAGAAACTAATCCAAGGCCCTTATGCCGGCCATATTCGCAGCTCTTCTCAAAAAGCATTTGGAAGCCGACACAAATACCCAGAAGCGGTTTGCCGGTACGAGTAACCTTTTTTATCAGTTCGGCGAGAGAACCCAAAGCGCTCATTGCATAACCGAATGCCGCGACGCCGGGCAGAACAAGGCCGGCTGCATCTTCGATATCTTTCGGTTCGCAGCTTAGCTTCACATCACAGCCGATATGCTGAAATGCGTTACATACGCTCCTGACATTTCCTACATTATAATCAATGACGACTATCATATTTCGTGACTCACGGCTCGTTTTACCGTTCAATAAATACTATTAACTATTCAAGCCGGGCCGTCAAATGATAATATCTAATAGAGTGATTAAGTAGAATTGATTTGTGAAATGTGCCGAATCCACCTGTAATTGGCCCGCTTTTTAAGCAAAATTCTTCACTACTTGTTTTCCGTTGGTATCGTGTTTTATACTATTGATAGGTGCATTTATTGCCGATTTACTCTGTTGAGCATGGTTGGATTAAGGATGATATGAATGTGTGGCATAGTAGCTTATCTTGGTAAAAAGGTTGCACAACCGATTCTCATAGAGGGCCTAAAACGTCTGGAGTATCGAGGTTACGACTCAGCCGGTGTGGCGCTGCTGGGCAGCGGTGCAATAAAAGTCAAAAAAACCAGCGGCAGAATCAGCGCTCTGGAAGAGATTTTAGACGAGCCTGACAAAGCCGAGACATTCGGCATCGGCCATACACGCTGGGCTACGCACGGCAAGCCAAACACCATTAACGCACATCCGCACCTCGACTATACAGGCAAAATCGCCGTTGTTCACAATGGCATTATCGAAAACTACGGTACACTGAAGACATGGCTGCAAAATGAAGGGGCCAAGTTTGCCAGCGAAACCGACACCGAAGTTATAGCAAACTTAATCGGCTACTTTTACGCCAAAGGCGACGAGAATAAGGGTAAAAGTCAATCCGACGGACAAAGCAAATTTGAATGGGCGGTTCAGCGGGCCCTTCGGGAGCTGCATGGCACGTTTGGCTTGGCGATTGTTTGCTCAGAGTTTCCCGATTTGCTTATCGGTGCAAAAAGGGGAAGCCCTTTGATTTTAGGAGTCGGCGATAACGAATATATCCTCGCCTCGGATGCGGCTGCAATCGTAGAGCATACAACCCAGGCAATATATCTTGCCGATAATGAGATGGTTACCGTCAATCCAAAGGGCTTTCATACTAAAACAATTGATAATATTACTGTCGCCAAGGACCTGACACAGATTGAATTTTCTCTGGAACAAATCGAGCTGAGCGGCTTCAGGCATCACATGCTGAAAGAGATTTCTGAACAGCCGACCGCTTTGAGCACTTGTTTGGGCGGCAGAGTTGATAGCAAGAACGGAAAAATTAAACTTGGCGGCATAGCCGACCACCTCCGTGAGCTGACCCGAACAAAACATCTTATCCTTACTGCCTGCGGAACTGCATTCCACGCCGGCCTGGTGGGAGAATTTTTGTTTGAGCGGTTGGCGCGTATCCCGACGGATACCGAGTACGCAAGCGAGTTCCGATATCGCAATCCAATCATTGAGGACGGCACCGTCGTTATATCAATTAGCCAGTCAGGCGAAACGGCCGATACCCTTGCAGCGGTCGAGCAGGCCAAGGAACGAGGGGCAACGGTGCTCGGTATTGTTAATGTCGTCGGTTCTTCCATCGCCAGGGCAACCGATGCCGGGATATATCTTCACGTCGGCCCGGAAATAGGCGTCGCCAGCACAAAGGCATTTACCGCTCAGGTGGCGGTGATGACAATGCTGGCTATCGAACTGGGCAGAAGAAGGCATATAAGCAGCGACGAAGCAGGCAGCTACATTGACCAGCTTTCCCAAATACCGGAAAAGATCAGCCAAATATTGCAACAGTCCGACCATATTAAAGAAATTGCCTCGGCAAATATCGACAAGGAAAATTGGCTTTTCTTAGGCCGGGGCTTTAATTACCCGGTCGCCCTGGAAGGGGCCTTGAAATTAAAAGAAATCAGCTATATTCACGCCGAGGGCCTGCCGGCTGCGGAAATGAAGCACGGCCCGATTGCTTTAATTGCTGACGACATGCCCGCGGTTTTCATTGCCACAACAGGGCCGCAATATGACAAAATTATGGGCAACATCGAGGAAGTGCGGGCTCGCGGCGGAAAAATTATCGCCGTTGTTACCGAAGGCGATGAGAATATCAAAGAACACACAGACCATTTAATTACTATCCCGGATGTACCGGAGCTTTTGCAGCCGATACTGACCGTTGTGCCGCTGCAACTGCTCGCCTATCACGCGGCTGTGCTTCGCGGCCACGACGTCGACAAACCTCGAAACCTTGCAAAAAGCGTTACGGTCGAGTAGACTATCCCGCTTGATGATTAGGCCCAAAATATCCGATAAGGGCCGGCCTTGGCCCGGCTCAGCGGTAAAGATGCTTCGGCTTGGCTTTACTCTTGTGGAGCTGCTCGTTGTCATAGCAATCATTGCCCTTTTGCTTTCCATAATTATGCCGGCGCTTGCAAAGGCCAGGTCTATGGCGATGCGTCTTAAATGTGCCCACAACCTAAAGCAAATCAATTTAGCTGTGAACATGTACCTCAATGGAAACGAGGATACATACCCTTGCGCCCAGGATCCGCTGCCAACGGGCTACTGGCTGTGGATGGGACGCGGCTGGCGGTCCTTTGTCGAGCCTTATCTAAGTACCAGGATCAACAAGGACAATCCTTCGGTTCTGTTATGTCCCGAAGACCCCACCGACGAAAACAAATTCGAGGCCACTAGTTATGCCTACTCGATGGCCTTCTATCACAGCCCCGAGCATATCGACACGATGATCAGCCCGGCCGACACTTACGGTCCAAACTCCCTGCCATTCGTACCGCAACAATGCAGTGACGTGGCCCATCCGTCCGGCAAAATCCTTATTGGCGAATGGTCCAGCAATCATTCGTACATAAACGATAAAGACGATGGATGGTGGGGCTGGCAGGGCCGCCGCAATTACCTCTTTGCAGATGGGCACATCCACTTCCTTCGGGCCATAGAGATTCGCCCCACCCGGGATGGACTTCCGGACGCGAACCGTACAATTCGAGGTATCAAGGGTATCGACTGGCCCCGTTAAAAATACTGCTCTACCCTAAAGCATCACTCAGTTGTCTTTGATGGGAATTGAATCTCAAAGGACTTGCATTGTCGGGCGTTTTGAGTATAGTTTTAAAATATTAATTCAGCATTGTACCTGAGCACCTCGATGTATAAAGTGTCGAGCAGAACCATAACAAATCGTAGGAGGTTGCAGATATGCACAAGCGTTTAATTATTATAGCTTTCGTTTTCCCGCTTTGGTTCAATGCACACGTCGTTTGTGCTGAGGAAACAGCTCTGTCCTTTCGTGCCGGCTCTGCTTTAGTGGAAGCCAAAGTATTTCCCTTCAAAGGCCCAACGGAAGGACTGGAACAGCAGAAACTCGACTTTCGCTATACCCCGGGGCGTTGGCAGGCATGTATCGGCTTGCCGGACGACCCGCACAAGAGCATAGTCGGCTCCGATGGAGGATTATACTACGATTATGGCGGTGGTCAGTTTTACGGCTTCGGTACCCGCATATTGGCTGACTTGGAAACGCAGGCACCAAAAAGTAAAATTGAGCAGTCGCTTTTGGACCCTCGCATCCCCATTGTCGTTACCGAGCAGAAGATTGGTGGCCTTACTCTGCGGCAGCAAGCCTGGGCAGGCGCCCCCTATGCAGAAAGCATTTCGCAATGGAGTCCGCGCAGGGCCGATTATCTCTGGCTCAAAATGATCAACAACAGCAATCGACCAAAAACCGGACGGATTGTATTGCAGATTGATGCCAAAGATAGCTTGATAATCAACGATGACAAAACACGCCTGTTCGAAAGAGGATTTGCCGGAAAACCGTTTTGTTTTCTTTCACCCGCATGCTCTGAATTCTCGCCGCCTGATTTGTCGAAGAATTATGTGTCCGAGACAGGTATCAAGGTAGACCCTCCACCCGGAATCAGCAGGAATTGGGCTAAGCCAAATGTTGCCTGCGACCGACATTTCCGTGATGTAATGGTCGGTTACGCCAGGCCTTTGGTTTTCAAGTATCGTGCAGAACGGAACAAAAAATATCGCCTCGCCTTCGGTTTAATCGAAGGCTGGCACGCTAAAGCCGGTGTCCGTCCCCTGGAGATTCGCATCGAGGGCAAAGTCGTTTGTTCCGTCGACCTTATCGCCGAATACGGTAAGAACACACCTGTAGTTTTTCTCTTTGATGCGAAGGACCTAAACGGTAATGGTATAATCGAGATGGGCGTATATTCTCCCGAAGGTGCCGAAGATAAAAATACAATCCTGAGCGGTTTGTGGGTCTTCGATGCCAAGGCCGCTGTTAATCAAAAGGAGGTTCTTGCTGGTAATCTTGATAACCGTGCCTTAGCTGTGATGTATCCACGGAACGTAAGCAGCACGATTAAGCTGCTGTTCGAAGAAAAGCAGCTTGCCCCCGGCCAGGAATATGGGGCTCTCATAACTTTCTATCAAGGAAATCAAGCCTCGATTCAAACCGATGAAAAACAAGCAAAGCATGAGCGGGACCGGGCAATCAAATACTGGCAAAATATCGACCTGCCTTACGACCGTATGACCGTGCCGGACCCGGCCGTCCAGGGATTATTGGATTCCTGCATACGCAACATCTACCAGGCCAGAGAGCTGCGGAACGGACAGCCCGCATTTCAGGTCGGCCCCACTTGCTATCGCGGCACCTGGGCTGCTGACGGCCCTTTCATACTCGAATCTATCACTTATCTCGGTCGCGGAAAAGAAACACGGGCGGGCTTGCAACTGCAGGTGGACAAGGACGAAGGGCCCGGCGGTGTGCAGTTCTCCAAGAAGTCCGGCCTTCGACTATGGATGATCTGGCGCCACGCGCAGCTCACCGGTGACTGGAACTGGCTGGAGAATATGTGGCCAAAAGTCGAGCAAAATGTTGACCAGATTATCAAGTATCGCCGGATGACCCGAGATGACCCTACCCAGGCCAATTATGGCCTCATGCCGGCCGGTTTCGGTGATGGCGGCCTCGGCGGAGTTCATCGTGAATACACTAACGTCTACTGGACCCTCGCCGGCCTCCGCGCAGCCATCGAAATGGCTGAAAAATTAAACAAGCAGGTACTTTCAAAGTGGCAGGCCGAATACCGGGATTATTGGCAGGTCTTTGACAAGGCCAGAAATCGGGACAAGCTTACCGATAGCTTCGGCAACATCTATGTGCCTGTGACCATGAAAGGCGAACAGCAGCAGCTGCCTCAGCGCGGCGCCTGGGCTTTTCTCCAATCGATTTTTCCCGGCCGCATCTTCGAACCCGACGACAAGCTGATGCTGGGTACATTATCTATGCTTGACTCGAACCAGCAGGAAGGCCTGATTTACGGTACCGGCTGGCTTCCTGATGGTATCTGGAACTATGCTGCTTCCTTCTACGGCCATGCACATATTTGGCTCGAACATGGCAAAAAGGCCGCCGCCACACTCTACGCCTTTGGCAACCACGCCTGCCCTTTGCTCTGCTGGCGAGAGGAACAGAACCCCAAAGGACAAAAGGAAAATCAAGTCGGCGACATGCCACATAACTGGGCCAGTGCCGAATTCATCCGCATGGTGCGTCATTTGCTTATACTCGAACGCGGCAACGAGCTGCATCTGTTGCACGGCCTGCCCCACGCCTGGACCCAGCCGGCAAACAAAACAAAAATGCTGGACATCCCGACTTCTTTCGGGCCTCTCAGCTTGAGTTTACGAATGGCCAAGAAGGGCGACTCTGTCACCATTGAAATCAACCCGCCCCGTCGCGACCCGCCTAAAAAAATCATGGTACATCTGGAACATTTCCAGCGGCCCGTGGAGAAAACAAAGATGGAATTAAGAGACGGTATCTTCATAATCACCGTGAATTTTAGATGATGGGCTGTCCTATCAAATCACGCCACAGGGATAATTTAGATGTTCTAACCCCGCATCTTGCTTCGTAAGAAGCAGCGGGGTGGGATATCGAATATCGGCACTTCATAATGTACAAGCTTTGTAGCTGTCCAAGAAAGGAACAATTTGCAGCAGTTGCACGAAAATGCTAAAATGCCGCCGTTGCATTCTTTGAAATAATCGGCATCAAGAGGTTTTTGTGTAACTGGAAATGAGAGGTAAGTATGAGAAAAACATATTTATTACTGGCCATGTTACTGGCGGCAGTTGCCGGTTGCCGTGCTCCGGCAGGCTCCGCCCTGACGAGTCAAAAAGCGAGGCTGGCTTCCGGACAGCAGGAGCCTCCGGTAACCATCGTGTATTCGTCACAGGCTTCCGGAACCGAGCGCCTGGCGGCAAAGGAGATTCGTCGCTATTTGTATTTGCGAACAGGTAAGCTGCTGCCGCTGCTTCAGCGTGACGACAAGCTGTCTTCTGCAAATGGATTAATCATAATCGGACAAAAGGAACATCGGATTATTCAGAATCTGTTACAGAAAAATCCGACGCTTAAAACTTCTGTGCTGTCTCTGAAGGCTCAACAGTATCAGATCAAAACACTGACAAATATGAACAAGCCTATCGTGTTGATTTGTGGTGGTGATGAGTTCGGAACGCTTTATGGTGCTTATCGATTTATTGAGCATTTTGGCGTTCGTTTTTATCTGCACGCAGATGTAATTCCCGATGAAAAGATTGCTCTAAAGCTCCCCACTCTGGATGAGCGGGGTAAACCGTTATTTGAACTGCGCGGCATTCATCCTTTCCACGATTTCCCGGAGGGGCCGGACTGGTGGAACGTTGATGACTATAAAGCCATCCTCGCCCAGTTACCAAAGCTGCGAATGAACTTCTTCGGCTTGCATTGTTATCCGGAGGGCGGAGTCGGCCCCGAACCTGCCGTCTGGATTGGTAAACCGGAGGACGTTTATCCTGATGGACGGGTTAAGTTTAGTTCTCAGTCACGCCATTTTACTACGCACAGCGGCACCTGGGGATACAAATCCAAAGATGCCGCGGATTACAGTTTTGGCGCCGACCTCTTATTCGACCGCAATGACTATGGCCCGGATTATATGAAGGCAATGACTCCCTGGCCGAAAACCGCCCAAAACCGCAACGAATTGTTCAATCGCTTCGGCAAGGTGCTCAATGATGCGTTTGGATTTGCAAGGGGACTGGGAATCAAGACCTGCATCGGAACGGAGGCGCCCCTCACAATTCCTAAAATGGTTAAGGAGCACCTAAAAGGAGAAGGTCAAAATCCCGACGAACCGGCGGTTGTGCAGCATATTTACGAAGGCATGTTCCAACGGATAAAGAACACGCATCCGCTCGATTACTATTGGCTTTGGACCCCGGAAGGATGGACATGGGGAGGGGCGAAAGATGAACAGGTGGCGGCGACGGAAAAAGACGTGCTGCTCGCATTTGCAGCCGCAAAGAAGGTCAATGCCCCATTTACTCTGGCTACGTGCGGCTGGGTATTGGGGCCTCCTAAAAACCGTGCGCAGTTTGATAACGTTTTGCCCAAAGAGATGCCTTTTAGCTGTATCAACCGCCAAGTGGGATTCGAGCCTGTCGAGCCGAGTTTTGCACGGCTTAAAGGCCGGCCGAAATGGGCCATACCCTGGATGGAGGATGACCCCGCTATGATTATCCCGCAGCTCTGGGCAGGCCGGATGCGGCGTGATGCGGCCGATGCACTGGCCTATGGCTGTACGGGACTGATGGGTATCCACTGGCGGACACGAGTCCTCGGGCCCAACGTTTCAGCGCTGGCACGTGCCGGCTGGGAACAGAAAGATTGGAACCCGGACTTCGGCAAAAAGGTAGAATTGCCTGACCCGAAACTCACCGAGGGCCGCGAAGGCGGCAATGTCGCTGCCTTCCCCAACAGCCCTATGGCCGATACCGAGGATGACGCGCTCTATCAAACCGTGCGCTGGGACGTTAGCGCTTACCGTTTCAAAGTACCGAACGGCAAATATAAGGTGAGGCTGCAGTTCTGTGAACCTCACTACAATGAAGCGGGCAAACGTGTCTTCGGCGTTGAGCTGCAGGGCAAACCGGTAATTGACAAACTGGACATCTTCGCTAAGGTTGGCAAGGACAAAGCCCTGGATTACAAATTCGAGGATGTAAAAGTAACTAACGGTTTGTTGGACATCAGTTTTGTCAAGACCGTGGAGTTTCCCTGCATCGCGGCCATTGTCGTAGAGGGTGAAAGCTGTATAAGAAAAATTAATTGCGGCGGCCCCGCATACAAGGACTATGAGGCCGACATGCCGTCTTCGAAACCCGATGACAGGCCGCGTGATTTGGCTGCGGACGACTTCTACGCCGACTGGGCGCTGACACAATTCGGCCTCGAAGCAGCGGAACTAATCGCAAAATTATTCGCCAGCCTCGATGGAGGCCTGTCCGCAGTAACCCAGGGACAGGGAAATACAAACCTGCCCCGGCCCTCTACCTGGGTGGGAGGACCGGGTGGAATCAATCCGGACCCCAGACCGTGGGAACAGGTGAGGGCCGAATACACATTTGTAGATGAGCTGGCGAAACTTCGCCCCCAGGTCAAAGGCCCGGGCAATCTGGAACGGTTCGATTACTGGCTCAACACTTTCCGCTATCTGCGAGAGGTGGGGCAGGTCAACTGCACCTGGGCCCGGTTCAACGAGGCGATGAAAAAGGTCAAAGACGAAAAGCAGGCCGATGCTCAAAAGCAGCTCGCACTTCAAACCGCACTACCGCTGCGTAAGGAGCTGGTCGCTCAGGTTGCCGATGTACACCGCTATCTTTTGGTGACTATCACTACCACAGGCGGAATAGGTAATGTGACCAACTGGCAGCAGCACCTGATGCCGTCATTACTTACACAGCCCGGCAAAGAACTGGGAAAAATTCTGGGGCAGGAATTGCCCGAAGATGCCATGCCTTCAAAGCCATACGAGGGCCCACCGCGAATAATCGTTCCGACAGTCCGCAGCAGCTTGGTGACCAGCGAAGACTTGAGGCTGAAGGTGATTATACTGGCTCAAAAGCAACCTGAAGATGCATTTTTGTACTGGCGGCCGATAGGCACGGACAATTACACGATGGTTGCCCTCACCCATATTGCCCGTGGTGTGTATTCGGTTACGATACCCGCCCGGGAAATCAAAAAATCCGACCTGGAATATCATATAAAAGTTACTGCCGATAATGGCCGCAGCATTTACTTCCCGGCAACGGCACCGCGGATAGACCAGACAGTTGTGGTTGTCCAATAAGCAAGAAAGGAAATATTCAAACACTATGAATTCACGCGAAAGAGTATTAAAAGCATTGAACTATGAACCGACTGACCGTGTTCCTGTGGATTTGGGAGGGACGCTCTGTTCCGGGGTTCAAGTTAGTGTAATCGCGAATCTGCGACAGGCGCTCGGTCTGGACAAACCCGGCGAGCCGGTTAAAGTTGTCGAGCCTTACCAACTGCTTGGTGAGGTCGCCGCTGACTTGCGGGAGGCGCTTGGTATTGATGTCGTTAATCTGCCCGGACCAAAGAATATGTTTGGTTTTGAGAACGCAGGCTGGAAACCGTGGCAAACATTCGACGGCACAAATGTGCTTGTGCCGGCCAAGTTCAATACCGACCCGGAACCGGATGGTGATATATTAATGTACCCACAAGCTGACAAGTCCGTACCGGCCTCAGCCCGGATGCCCAAGGGTGGGTTCTATTTTGACTCAATTATTCGTCAAAAGCCCATTGATGAAGCGAACCTGAATCCGGCGGATAATCTGGAGGACTTTACACTAATCAGTGGGGAAGATTTAAAATATTACGAGCAGAAAGCAAACGACCTTTATGAGGGCACCGACCTCGCCATCGCTACCGGTTTTCACGGGACGGCCTTTGGGGATATAGCGCTTGTCCCCGCTCCGTGGATGAAGGACCCAAAGGGAATCCGTGACATCGAAGAATGGTATATCAGCACTATCTCGCGAAGAGAGTATATTAAGGAAGTTTTTGCAGGTCAGGCCGAAATCGCAGTAAAGAATCTTGAGCGAATTTATCAGGCTGTTAGTGACAAGGTACACGTTGTGTTTTTGGATGGCACCGACCTGGCGGCGCAGAATACACTCTTTTGCAGTCCGGAGGGGTACCGAGAGCTTTATCTGCCGTTTAGCAGGAAAATCAATGACTGGATTCACGCCAATACAAAATGGAAGACCCTGAAGCATTGCTGCGGCGGCTGCGAGCCGTTGATTGAGGGATTCATAGAGGCGGGATTCGATATCCTGAATCCTGTTCAAACCTCTGCGAGGGGAATGGACCCGCAGCACTTGGTTGATACGTATGGCGGCAGGATAGTTTTCTGGGGCGGCGGCGTCGATACACAACAGACTTTGCCCTTTGGAACGGCCGATGAAGTACAGCAGCAGGTCGCAGAACGTGTACAAATATTTGGCCGAAAGAACGGCTTTGTCTTCAATACAATTCACAATATCCAATGTAATACACCGGTTGAAAATGTGCTGGCGATGTT
>Ga0209986_10002401_pt1 | contig 17145 bp, 11 predicted proteins | sample BlataG_FD_183168 | JGI IMG/M metagenome (GOLD analysis project Ga0209986, IMG submission 183168) | Deep subsurface microbial communities from Black Sea to uncover new lineages of life (NeLLi) - Black_00105 metaG (SPAdes) (version 2) | ecosystem: Environmental > Aquatic > Marine > Oceanic >...
ACAAGGATATGATCATGTAGCGGCTTTATTTTCATTTTACCTCCTTCTTTTCTCTATGCCAAAAAACCCTTGCCAATTTCTGTTCATCAGAAAACTTATACTCAATATCACCACCATAAGAGTGATAGAGCATTCGACCGAGATGAACTGCTAAACTTTCCGAGGTAGTCTCAACCCTCACACCACCCTTGTCTTCAATAATACCCATAATTCTATCAAGAGGGTTGTGATCAACCTCTTTCTCTTCTTCATTCTTCAACATATTAACAATTTCATCACGTCTTTGATTAAAAAAATCACCACTTATATAAACAATTCCCATTACATAATGGTCTTCTTCTTTTCGACAGGCAGGACACTTATGCTGCTCTACTGCCAAACTTGGATCAAAATCAGACATTCTCTGCCAACGTCGGCGTCTATAAACAAGGCCACAACGCGGACACAATGTTGGCTCTTTATAACTCTTTCTACTCAAATACGGATCCTGGAGATGGGGCTTTAATCCTCCTCTAATACCTCTCTGACCCTTTGGCATAGCAGTCTCCTTTTTACTATTTTATTACTCTCTGCAACAGCAAAACTCAGTAATGGGCGAAACCCGACTTGAACGGGTGACCTTCTCCTTGTAAGGGAGACGCTCTCGCCATCTGAGCTACTCGCCCTTTAGACACTATATTATATCTAAAAGTTTATTATTGTCAATATGATACTATTGTTCATTATAAAAATACTTCAATGCGTTAATTCTAAAATTGTCGAATGATCGACCAAACTTACACGTAGTCAATCATTAATCAACAAATCTTTTAGATATTCCCAACAGTTGACTTTTACCAAATTTTTGAGTATAATGATAGTCTGAAAGGAGGAATTTTAATGCAACGGGTCATAATCATGGGTGCAGCGGGAAGAGATTTTCATAATTTCAATGTTTTTTTTAGGAATAACCATAAATTCAAGGTAGTTTGTTTTACTGCTACACAAATACCAAATATTGAAAATCGGAAATATCCAAACGAGCTTGCCGGTAAACTGTATCCACGCGGCATACCGATATTTCCTGAACCGCAATTAGCACATTTAATTAAAAAATATAAAGTCGATGTTGTTGTTTTTTCATATTCAGATATATCATACAATTACGTAATGCACAAGGCATCTGAGGTGATTGCTGCCGGACCCGATTTTTGGTTATTAGGATTACAGTCTTCAATGCTGAAATCCCGGCGAAAAGTAATATCAATATGTGCATCGAGAACTGGTGCGGGTAAAAGCCAGACAACACGCAAGATCTGTGATATACTACATTCCATTGGAATCAAATTTTCAGTGATTAGACATCCCATGCCTTATGGAGATTTAAAGAAACAGGTAGTCCAAAAATTTTCGACATTAGAAGATTTGGATAAACATAAATGTACTATTGAAGAAAGGGAAGAATACGAACCTCATATTAGAAACGGGGATACTGTTTTTGCCGGAGTGGATTATGGCTTGATTTTAAAACAGGCTGAAAAAATTTCAAAGGTTATAGTATGGGACGGTGGAAATAATGATTTACCATTCTACAGATCAGACCTCCACATTGTAGTCGTTGATCCATTTAGGGTTGGTGATGAAAGTACTTTTCATCCTGGTGAGGCGAATATCAGATATGCTGACGTAGTCATTATCAACAAAGTTAATACCGCACCCCGTAAAAATGTTAAGCGCTTGAAAGAAAATATAAAAAATTTGAATAGACGTGCAGTAATAATTGAAGCCGCATCACCGACTTATGTAGATAGACCTGATTTGATAAAAAACAAAAAAGTTATTGTCATTGAAGATGGACCAACCCTTACCCATGGTGGAATGTCATTTGGCGCTGGTGTAGTCGCTGCAAAAAAATACAAGGCAAAAAAGATTGTTGATCCACGACCATATGTTGTAGGATCAATAAAGCAAGCCTATAAAAAATATCCCCAGATCGGCAATATAATACCGGCATTAGGGTATAGCAAAAAGCAAATCAAAGAACTCGAAAAGAGCATCAACAGAATACCCGCAGATTCAATCATTCTGGCGACGCCTGTTGATCTGAGAAAATTCCTAAAATTTAATAAACCCGCTGCAAAAGTGGATTATGAGTTAAAAGAGAAATCAGGACCAAAGCTTGAGCTGCTTCTTAAGAAGCAGCTAAGAATTTTACGGAGTAAAATGAAAGGAGCAATAAGATGGCAAAAAGGTTAGTCTATAATTTTGGTGGTAAAAAAGCCCAGGGCTCAGCTAAAATGAAAAATGTACTTGGAGGTAAGGGTGCAAACCTGGCTGAAATGACAAATATTGGTGTTCCAGTTCCTCCGGGATTTACTATTTCATCAGAGCTTTGTATTGAGTATCTGAAAAGAAAGAAATATCCAAAAATCTTAAAACAGGATGTTGAACAAGGTATAAAAAGAGTGGAAAAACTAACGGGAAAGATATTCGGTGATAAGAATAATCCACTCCTCTTTTCCGTACGTTCTGGTGCTCGCGCCTCAATGCCGGGAATGATGGATACAATTCTTAATCTCGGGCTCAATGATTCAACAATTAACGGATTGATTGAGAAAACAGGAGATAAACGATTTGCATATGATTGTTACCGAAGATTTATTCAGATGTATTCAGACATTGTCCTTCAAATTCCAAGAAAAAAATTCGAAAAGCTGCTTGACATATTGAAAGAGAAAAAAGGTATAAAATATGATATAGAACTAAATGGTGATGATTGGCAAGAGATTGTTAAAAAATTTAAGGAACTTGTTATAACAGAAAGGAAAAGGGCATTTCCGGGTGATCCCCGTGAGCAGCTATGGGGTGCTATTGGTGCTGTATTCAATTCCTGGAATACCCCAAGGGCAAAAGAATATCGTCGAATCTACAAAATCCCTGACGATTGGGGAACAGCAGTAAACACCCAGGCTATGGTCTTTGGTAATATGGGTGAAAAATCTGCAACAGGTGTAGTATTTACACGCAATCCGGCAACCGGTGAAAATAAGATATACGGTGAATTTCTTCAGAATGCTCAAGGCGAAGATGTTGTTGCTGGCATTAGAACACCCCGGAAGATTGTCGAGTTGAAAAAGATAATTCCCGACGTCTATAATAAATTGGCGAATATTTTAAAAAAACTCGAAAATCACTACCGGGACTTACAGGATGTGGAATTTACTGTGGAGCAAGGCAAGCTGTGGATACTTCAAACCCGAGCCGGCAAAAGAACCGCTCTTGCCAATATCAAAATCGCTGTAGAGATGACAATGCAGAAACTTATAAAACGAGACGAAGCGGTGCTGCGTGTAACCCCAGATGAAATAAACCAGATTCTCCACCCTATGATAGACCCAACAGTTAAGTACGAAAGTATTGCAACTGGCTTACCTGCTTCACCAGGTGCAGCAGTCGGTAGAGTCGTTTTTGACCCTGAAGAAGCAGTAAATGAGGCGAAAGATGGAAAAAGTGTTATACTGGTCAGACTCGAGACATCAGCCGATGATATTCATGGTATGGAAGCAGCAAAAGGCTTTCTGACAGCACGCGGTGGCATGACATCTCATGCTGCAGTTGTTGCCCGAGGAATGGGTAAACCCTGTATAGTAGGATGCGAAGAGATCAGTATAGATATGAACGCAAAAACATTTACTGCAGGTGGTGTCACGGTTAAGAAAGACGACATTATCAGCATTGAAGGAACCGAAGGAAAAGTAATTCTGGGTGAAACAAAACTGATTAAACCGAAAATGACAAAAGATGTCATCCAGTTATTAAAATGGGCAGATAAGTTTAGAAAACTCGGAGTCAGGGCAAATGCAGACAGACCAAAGGATGCAAAGATTGCCAGAGATTATGGTGCCGAGGGTATTGGCCTTTGCAGAACTGAACATATGTTCTTCAAACCTGAACGAGTTGCGGCAGTACGTGAGATGATTGTAGCTCAGGATGAAAACGGAAGAAGAAAGGCACTTGCAAAATTGCTGCCGATGCAGCGCGAAGATTTTATCGGCTTATTTAAAGCCATGGATGGATTACCCGTAATAATAAGAACACTTGACCCACCTCTTCATGAATTTTTACCTAAGGATGATGAATCTATAAGAGAACTTGCAAAAGAAATGAACATCGCCTTTGCCGATTTAAAAAAGATCGTTGTTTCATTACATGAAGCGAACCCAATGCTCGGTCACCGAGGATGTCGGCTTGGTATCACCTATCCGGAGATCACTGAAATGCAAGCAAGAGCTGTCTTTGAAGCAGCGTGTGAGGTTACTAAAATGGGTATAAAAGTTATACCTGAAGTAATGATCCCGGTAGTTATGGAAGCAAAGGAGTTAGCAAATCAAAGAAAGATAGTTGATAAAATAGCCAAAGAAACCATTAATAAATATGGTGTAAAATTAAAGTATATGATCGGAACAATGATTGAAATACCCCGCGCTGCTTTAACTGCAGACGAAGTTGCTAAAGAAGCAGATTTCTTTTCATACGGCACAAATGATATGACCCAAACAACACTCGGATTTTCACGCGACGATGTTGCAAAGTTTGTACCAAAATATATTGAACTCGGACTTCTACAAGATGACCCTTTCAAAACGATCGATATTAACGGTGTTGGTAAGCTACTTGAAATAGGTATTAAACTGGGCAGGAAAACCAACCCAAAACTTGAAATTGGAATTTGCGGCGAGCATGGTGGTGACCCTAACTCAATATACTTCTGCCACAGGATTGATATGGATTATGTTTCCTGTTCACCATATCGGGTGCCAATAGCAAGACTATCAGCTGCCCATGCAGCATTAGCAGATAAATCTAAGAAGAGGAAAATAGCAGCGACAGTATAATACAATTTCTACATTAATTCTACTTTTCTTCTGCCAGCTTTTCTTTCAGTTCCTGAAGCAGATTGATTGCTTCATCTATCTTATTCTTATCAATTAGCGCGCTGACTCTTGATTTATATTCGACCTTAATATTTGCATCGCCGGATGCACCCAGACTTTCAATATCGAATTCATGCATACCTTCGGTTCTGAATTCCTGTACTGGTTTTGCTTCAACCTGTGCTGCACCCATCGCATCCTCAGATACCTCGTCAACCGGAGAATGGTCAGTACTTGGAATCTCTCTAACCTCAATATCACCTGACCTCTCCTGAATTATGTCTTCTCTCTTTTCTTTTGGTTCTTTCTCTTTAATCAAGGAATCGAGCACTGACTCGATCTTTTTTTCTTTTTTCAACTTATCAATTATACCCATTTAACTTTGTCCTGTTAATATAATCCAATAAAAACTCAATAAACCCCGCTCCTCTGTGCGGGGCGTGGGCAAACCTGTAACTTAACATTTTAACACAAGTGTCATGCACCGATCTTTCCCTCTTTATATAACTTAATAGCCTCGTTTGCCGCACGATTTGACGGATCAATCTCAAGAGCATGCTCGTATGCCTTTATTGCGTCGTCAAATTTTTCTAATTCGATCAGAGCATTACCAAGATTAACATATGCTGTTGCATAATTAATGTTCTTCTTTACAGCCTCCTGAAATGACACTACAGCATCATCCAACTTTTTCATCTTCAAATATAGTAATCCTAAATTATTATGTATCTCAGCTAAATTGGGTTCCAGTTTTAGTGCCTTTAAATAAATCTTTTTCGATTCATCGAATTGTCTCAGTTCAGCAAGGAGTAAACCCTTAAGGTTTAAATACTCAGTAGTTTGTTGAATTTCTAATGCCTTGTTTATTTCATTAGTTGCAATTTCATAATTACCACGGTAGTAATAAAGTGTTGCGCGATCAAAATAATCAAGCCCCTCTTTCTTTTTCCGCAACGCCTGCTCTTCTTTATATCTTACATCTTCCTTATCAAAATATTCCTTAATGTGTTCAACGATTGTCTTTGTGTAATCAGACAATTTTGTCTGGCGGTCGAATGATTCCCTGAAGTCTGTTTCCACTTCATTGGTCATATCCTTGATTCGAGTATTTAAATCATCAAACTTACTCGCTAAATTCGCAATATCAGCAAATGTCTTTTCATATTGTTTCTCAAGAGTTCCAATTTCATTTTTCATTTCGTCGATTAAATCGCTTACAGAATCATGCATTCCTTCACCAACTTTTTCAACACCTTTACGCATACCTTCTGCAAGACCGGCAATCTTTCCGAGTGATTCGATGTAATTCTTATTTAAATCACGCATTATTTCATTCATTGTAGTAAGACTGTCAGATGATTGTTTAAATAAATTCTCTAAATTTGTTAATGCACCTTGAACATTATTCAATGAAGCAGCCTGATCGTTTCTTAGATTGATAATTTCTTCCTTTATACTATCACCAACGTTCCTGAAGTCATTTGTAAGTGTTGATGTATCTAACTGGCTAATTTTTTCCAGAATTCCCTGATTGGCGGAAACAACTTTTTCAATCTCTCCACTAATAGTCTCCATACTCACTTGATTGGTAGTAGTCAATTTTTCTAAGTTCTCCTTCAAAACATCAAATTTTGAATATGTATTTTCATTTGCCTTCTCGCTCTTCTCATGATACTCGGCTAATTTATTTAATAACTCCTCATTAAATTTTTTAACTGCTTCCGAGGACTCTATATTTGTATTTTTCATCTCATTAACTGTTCCCTGCAAAGATTGGATTATCGATTTTATGCCTTCCCCCTGATTGTTAATAACATCTTTCAAGGTATTTAAATTATCATTAAAGCCAGAAAAACTCGTCTTGATCCCTTCGAATTTACTGCTGATTGCCTCTGTCAAACGATCAAAACCAAGAACCATAACTTCATTCTGTTTCTTCAAGATATCAAAACGACCCAGTAAGGCTTCCTGCAGTGTTTGTACGGTTGTTGATATTACGACTCCAAGTGTTTCATTACGTTGGAATATTTCCTCTTTCAGATCCTTCATACCATTTTTGATATCATCAATCAATACACCTGTTTTCATGTTTGAAGAAAGTAAAGAACACAATTTTGTGGCTCCATCAAAAATCATACACTCATTTCTTAAACAATCTCGAAGTTCAATATCCTCACCGATTTTCCTTCCCTCTTCATCTAATACATCTTTTCTTGTTATCAGAAACGGACACTTCATCAACTCCTCCCTTCAATAAAATATCTTCCTTTTGCCAATCTTCTATCTTGCGCAAGTTTTTCACAACTTGCAATCCTCTGGGCCATACCTTCAATGTCTGTCTGTCTCAGAACCGAAGCAGCTGCTTCATAAGAACCCATTGTTTCATAAATGTCTGCATAAACGCCTGCTGTTTCTTCGTCAACTGGTAAAGTTTTCATAATTTCAAGGGCATCTATCGCGCGATTTTTCTTGAGATATAGCTTTGCTCTCAGTAATGTATGCTGTTTAATTGAAAAATCGTTTTGCGGTACAAACTCAAGTTCCTTTGCAGCCTTAAACAATTTATTCATCAATAAATATATATTTGCTCGCTCTAATCTATTCCTGTCTTCATCACCTTTAATTACCTCAATCTTTTCTTTAAAGTACTGGTTACGTGTTTTCCTTATCAAACGATAAATTTTCTTCCTGTCTTTAGTTTTATCAAGGAGTTCAGTATAAAGTTTTATTGCCTTTTCTACATCCCCCATTTCATAATATATTTGACCCTCTTTTAAAATTATCTCCTCATTATCGGGCATTAACTCCTTAACATGCTTAATAGCCTCAATTGCTCTTTCGTATTCCTTTTGAAGAACAAATATTTTAATAGCCAGTAGATATGCCTCACCCATCTTAGTATTTTTCTTTAAAATTTCTTTAATTTGGTAAATTATCGCATCGCTAAAAGATGTGTCGACTGCAAATAATTCATCATACAACTCCATAGCCTTTTTAATATCACCAGCATCCTTGTAGAAATTCGCCAAGCATAAAAGCAGATCACCGCTTTTCTCTTTAAAATCATCTAAAATGTTAATTACCTTTGTTATCTCGGTTGGTAATATATCAATCAATTTCTGGTAAACTTCTGCTGCTTTTTTATGCTTCTTTTCATTCAGAAAAACTTGAGCCAGTAAATAATATGAGGGAATATGTTGCTGATCTTTATAGAGAATGTTAGAAGTAAAATCTTTCACCCAGTTACTTTCTTCCGCATTTGATTTATAGATATTACTAACTAAATCTAACGAATCTTCTAAATCATTATAATTAAAATATATTTCAGCAAGACCTTTACGGGATTCAATATCATCGGGGTTTTCAGCACATATTTTCTTCATTTCAGAAATAGCTGGTTCGCGATAGGTCTTTTCATCTGCCTGAGCCTTAAGGTAATATTTGACTGCTGAACTCCTTAAGTTCGCTAAATGATATACTTTTGCCATTGAGAACTCAAGTAAAGAAGAAGGGGATACTTTAATAAGCTTTTCAAATAGTGGAATAACTCTTTTTACTAATACCACATCTAATTCACATGCTTGCAGTAAATGCTTGATCGCATCATCATATTTATTCAGTATAACTTCGACATTACCCATGGCGAATATAATCAGCGGATTTGCCATTGCCCTTGATGAAAGTGCTTTTAGTTCTTCATAGACATACTCAGCACGGGCAGGTAGTATTCTAACGGTCAAAAGGTATTCCTTAACAGACTCATTTATACGATTTGCCTTACTTAATGCCCTCCCTCGAGCGAAATGAGCAGGGACATTACTTTTATTGATGTCAAGAATTTTATCGAGATATTTTATTACCCCTTCAGAATAATCTTCTGTACCATCAAGTGATAGCATAAGAGGCCTTACAGCATCGCTCAGGTTTCCTTTTTCTACTAAGGATTGTCCCAACTTCAGATTAAAATATTGTGCCTCCTCCCGTCCGAAAACCTCAATTGCCCTTTTAGATTCTTCAATCACCCTATCCCAAAGTTTTCGGTCATAGAATGTATCAACCAGTAAAGTCCGGACTTCTCGATCTTTGGGAAAGGTCTTGAGTACATCGTAAAACTCATCGATAATTTCAAAAAAAGCTTTAGGATCAACCTTCTGAGCTGTCTTAAAGAACTGTGTGGCAATCTCTACTTCACCTTCTTTCATGAATATTCTTGCCGCAACAAGCAACAAAGAAACTGCCTTTGATTTTTCTCTAATAACCTCAATCAATGCTCTCTTAGTTGCATCCTTGTGCTTTTCACCCCCAGATAATTTTTCAAATATGTTTGCAGATTTCGCATACTCACCAGTGAAGGCATAGGCTCGCGCAATAGCAAGTTCGGCAATAAACGGATCCTCTTTCTTATACTGTTCGTAAATAGGCATGACATTTTTGAACAATTTCGGCTGCTTGCTTATTATCATATCAAGCGCTGGTAAAAGAGCAGCCGTTTTGTCGGGCGTTTGCTTAAGATAACCACTGAGTAGAGATAGAGCGTCTTCTTCTTCACCAGCCATGATCATACTTTTTGCTCGCAGATTCAAGTATTGTAAATCGTCAGGTTTCTCTTTACATATCTCTTCCGTGGCACTATAAACATATTTATATTCTTCATTGTCCATCAGATTTTCAAAGATCACCAGGGCACTCTCGTGATCGCCTTTATGTGCATAACATAATCCCAAAAGATAAAGAGCTTTTGTGTTATTTAAGTTTTGCTCCAAAATCGTATTTAAATTAATAATGTATTCATCAAGAAGTCCGGGGTCTAATTTATATGCGGTATCAATAATATCTACGGCAGAATCTATTTCGTTTTGACTAAGATATGCTTTAACCAAACCGTCAAGAACCTGTGGATTATTCGGTTCCGCATCAAAAGCATCTCTATATTTCTGTATAACTTTCTCATACTGAGTTTGATCCATTTCAAGAATTTTGTCAAACTCACCTATTGCCAAAGAAATTCTATTTGCTTTAACATATGTATCACCCAATCCATACAGTATCTTTAAATTTTTAGGATTAATTCTTTCTAACTCCCGCAAACCTTTAATGACATCATCAGCCCTTTTTGCGTCCTTATCCAGAAGATTCATAAGCAGTCCGATCGATTTATCAAGGTCACCTTTTTTAATATGTAAATCTGTCAAAAATTTTGTGTATGTCGCTTCAAGATCTTTGGGAGGTTTAGCTGAGCTGATAACAGCAATAAGTGAATCAACACTGTCGGGAAATTTTTCAGAGATCCTTTCAACCAGATTAATAGCTCCCTGATAATCCTGGTTTGCCATTTGAATTCTCATTAAAAGCAGTCCTGCACGCCAATCATTATACTTGTCTCGTGCAATCACCTTGACCCAATGCAATAATTGTCGACCATAGATTTCAATACCTATCATTAAATCGATTGCTTCTGAAGCTTTTTCGCTTTCATCTACGAAAAATCTCAATGAGGCAAGAATAAGTACGTTCTCAAAATCCTTTTTTGACACTACCTTTTTATTTTCAAGACTCTGTTTGAGTTTATCGTATCTTGTTATTAAAAGCTTAATCTCACGATCACTAAGCTGCTTCAATACTTTGCTGACCTCAGCATATTCTTGTCGCTCAATATGCAACTGGACAAGGAAATCACCAGAATCGATTGATGTATGTCGATAATATAATTCTGAAAGAAGGGTAGTAATTTCTTCATTTTTTGAAGGCACAATTGATTTAGCTTGGCGAAGTATCTCTACTGCCCTTCCTCTTTCTTCAATTTCAAAATAGAGTCTGGCAAGGTTTAAATATAAATCGAATGAATCCTCGCTGTTAGTTAAATTATGTTCGAGAACCTTTATTGCCGAATCTGTCCTACCTTCTTTAATATATTCATTTGCCTTTTGCAAAGCCTTCTGAGAATCTTTTGTGCCAAATATATCAAACATCTCTTACCTAACCAACTCCTTTTCGTAAAAATGCTAATGTATCAAAATAGCTGAGCGTTAATGTAAGAATGCTGGAATATATCTTCCAATTTCCAGCTTCCAGACCTAAAATCACTTAATCATCTGTCAAAATGTCTTTGCAATCGAAAGAATACTCTTTAGCTGTTCATCGGTTTTGCGAAGTCGTGCCGAAAGAGTTTTTGTAAATACCCACAAAAGTTTGTAAGCAATGTCGGTCTCTTGAGCCAACAATTTACGGAAATTATCTTTTTCAATCAAAAGTAAAATCGTATCATCATTAGCAATAGCTGATGCAGAACGTGGTGCATCATCAATTAATGCCATTTCCCCAAAATATTCTCCTTCTCGGAGAATTGTGAGTGCCTCTTCACCAACTCCCGGAACAATTGTTGAAATACGTATACTTCCCGAAACAATAAGGAAGAATGCGTCTCCAGTTTCACCCTCTTTAAAGATAACTTCGTCCTTTTGTGCTCTTATCTCTTTGGAAATGGAAATGAGAATATCCATCTCACTGGGTGTTAATTCTCGAAAAAGGTATACTTGACTTAGTACTTCCTTTTCCTTCACCTTGCCTCCAGAGCCAACCTACACCGTTCTCCTCTTTTTACAACATTTGTCTCTCTCATTTGAAGAAGTAATCCAATTGAGGCATTTCGAAAAACACTAATGACCTGTATCTTCGCAATACTAAAATCTGGCATCTCTTTTCCACCAATCTTTCTCTTCTGATAAACATCAAAGACATCACCGACTGCGACCCCTGTTTCTTCACCATGATCAACATAGACAAAAACATGGGGTGGCGTAAGTACATCCACACTTTTTACTTCAACCACATAGCCTTCGATTTCCTTTGTTGTCGCAATCAATTCCACATATTCCGGAGCAAGAATAGGTTCGTAAGGTATAACAAAATCTCCTTTCTTGATAATATCGTAAGAAGCAACCACTTTACATCTTGAACCATCAGCGCCAATATCCTCTACTTCAGCCCTGCCTAAAACAATAATTTCTTTGCCTAATTTTTCATTGGTCTTGGGATGTGTAATAGTTTTACCCGGACGATAGATCGTTAAAATTCTACCTTTTTTGATATCTTCTCCACGATCAATATATATTTTTTTATAACTTACAATCATTTTCTCGCCGCTCGGCTCAGTACCAATAATTTTGCCCCAGTACGGTATATCCTCCTCTACAATAAATCCTGCACGATGAATTATATTCTCGCTGAAAACACGGCGATCCGGTGCAACAAACGTAATGATCTCTGCTGCAGGTTTCTCCGGCGGTGGTGTCACGACTGCTTCAGGATAATATTCTGGTACTTCTTCAGGAATTTCACTAATTCCTTCCTCGGGCGACGGTGGGATAATAAACGATTGCTCGGGATATATCCAGTGCGGGTCTTCAATCTCAGTTAAATTAGCGCGCCAAATATATGGCCAAAGAAATGGATTCTGATAATAAAAACCAGCGATATCCCACAGAGTATCGCCTTCTTTCACTTCATGTGTTGTCTCTTGGGCAAACATCGAGACAAACACCACAAGGATTAATAATTTTTTCATAATATGCCTCCTTTTTTATAAAATAAGCCTCGTTAATCTTAGACAAAATCCTGAAAATTTTTTCCCTATTTTATCTACCATATCTCCATCTACCCAACAGGTTTCTAACACTAATAAACCGATCATCATATTTAAATACTCTAGCAACTCTTGGGCCAATTCCCGAAGTAATTTCATAAACAATTGTATGAGATTTACTGGCACATTCTTCAACCCTAATCTCTGCATTACCGTCTTTTCCGATCAGCGTGACAATATCACCAATCTTAACGTCTTTAATATTAGTTACATCAATCATTATTAAATCCATACATATTGTACCGATAATCGGTGCTCGCACACCCTTTACCAACACTTCTCCAGTATTAGAAAGAGCCCGAGGATATCCGTCACCATAACCCACGCTTATCGTAGCAATCCTGCTTTTTCTTTTCGTAACAAAAGTATGATTATAACTCACCGGAGTATTCGTTTTTGCATTCCTGATATTAACGACCCTTGATTTTAATGCCATTACCGGTAAAAGACCTTTGGTATAATGAACTTCAGGAGAAGAAGTCAACCCGTAAAGTGCAATGCCCGGTCTTACAAGATTAAAATGAGAATCAGTATGTTTAAATATACCAGAGGAATTAGCAAGATGAACACAAGATGGATTTATCTTATATTTTTTTAGATCCTTGATTAAACTGCGAAATTTTATAATCTGTTTTTTTGTAAATGCTCCATCACTGCCTGCCAATGGGAAGTGTGAAAATATACCTTCAATCTTTACGTATGGGGAACTGTTCATTTTTCTAATTGATTCTCTGGCATTATCATAAGGAATCCCTGTTCTAGCCATGCCGGTATCTATTTCAATGTGTGCCTGAATCGGTTTGCCTAATGTCTTTAATTTTTTGTCCAATATCTTAAAAAATTGAAATTCTGATATAGTGGGCATAAAATCGTATTTTATAACTGCGTCTATTTGAGAATATAAAATCGGGCTTAAAATTAAAATCTTTGATGCTATACCTGCCTGCCTCAACTCGATCCCTTCTTCCACGCTTGCTACACCAAACATATAAACACCTTTTGATTCAAGTATCCTTGCAACTTCAATCGCACCATGACCATAGGCGTCAGCCTTTATCGCAGCCATAATTTTAGCTTTTTTTACTTTCTTTTTTATAATTTTATAGTTATTAACTAAGTGGTCAAGATATATCTCTACCCAGACCCTTCCTTCTGAACCATTCATTAAAATAAATATATACATAATTCTAAAAAAATCAAGAGATAATTTCAGATATGATAATGGATTAGTTAAACTTAATCGCTTTCCGCGTTGTATATCAACAGATTATTACAGTTTAATTACAATCGTGAAATTTTGCTAAAGCTTACTTTTTTATAATGGCTTCCCGTTCAGGACCTACTGAGATATATTTGATTCTTAATCCAGTATAATGCTCAATCAATTTAATATACTCCTTTGCCTCAGGAGGTAAATCATCAAAATTTCTAATCTGCGAGATGTCCTTTTTAAATCCTGATATTTCTTCGTATACAGGTATCAACTCACCTGCAATAAATGGGTCGAATTCTTTTGCATTACTGTATCCAACTGCTATTTTTATCTTATCAAAACTTGATAACACATCAAATTTCGTTAATATTATTTCCTTAACCCCATTCAATCTCGCTGCATATTTAACGACCGAGACATCAAAGGGACCACATCTGCGTGGTCTACCAGTTGTCGAACCAAATTCCTGCCCCACCTTTCTCAAATTCTCACCAAGCTCTGTATCACTTTCTGTTGGGAATGGTCCAAGACCAACCCTTGTTGTATAAGCCTTGGTTACGCCCATAACATTTTCAACATTAAATGGTGGTAAACCAAGCCCAATACTCGCACTGCCACAAATAGTGTGGGATGAAGTGACATAAGGATAGGTTCCAAAACTAATGTCAAGCAATGCTCCCTGTGCACCTTCAAAGATGATATTCTTATTATTCGCTACTGTTTCTGAAAGTAATTTAGTATCATCTACTATCATTGGCTTTAATCTTTCTGCATATTCCATATATTTATCATATATTTCACTATCAGAAAGAGGTTCAGCATGATAAATCTCCATGAAAATAAGGTTTTTTCTTGAAATATTCGCACGCAGTTTTTCGTTAAAAAGCTCTGGATTAAAAAGATCACCCATTCTTATACCAACCCTGCTGTATTTATCTTCATAAGTAGCACCGATACCTTTTTTTGTTGTACCAATTCCTTGTTTTGTCTCTTCCCTTATTTTATCTAAAAGAATATGATAGGGCATAATCAGATGACAGAATTTCGAAATCTTTATGCGTTTACTTATATCGGGATCGATTTTACTAAGATTTTCCAGTTCATTGAAAAATACTGCCGGGTCAAAAACACAACCTGCACCTATGACCCCAATAAGATTTTTATTAAGTAAACCGCAAGGAATTAAATGAAAGATTACTTTTTTGCCTTTAAAATGTACTGTATGACCAGCATTAGTACCACCCTGAAAACGGGCATCTATATCAAAATCCTTTCCCAGGTAATCAACGACCTTTCCTTTACCCTCATCGCCCCATTGTAAACCTACTACAGCTATTTTCATAATAGCTAATTGTACATAAAGGTTAAGAAAAGTCAATACGGTCTCTCACCCTGAGTTCTTTCCACATTTTTGAAATACTAATTTGTCATTGCTCGCCCCGTTAAATAGCGACTCCAGAAATGGCTAAATATTTTCCTGTAAATTTATTTAACGGGGCGAGGAACGAGATTCCTCACTGCGTTCGGAACAAGCTGCGCAATCTCCTAAATAAAGTAAACCGTTGAAAAAACATAATATTACTCATTCGAAGTATATTGAGATTGCCACGCTCGCCCTATTGACATCAAAGATTTTAGGAATAGTATAGTTACAGAATAGGAGGCTGATGTGGCTGTTTTATCAGAGAAAATAAGCAATTTGGTCAAAAGAATAGAAGAGAATAATAAGTGGCGTCAGAGGGAGTGCATTAACCTCATCCCCTCGGAAACCACACCGAGTCCTTTAGTAAAATTATGTGAGATTTCAGATCCATCAGGAAGGTATGCTGAGCACCGAACCATGAAAGGAAAAGAAATATATTTTTATCAGGGCATCGATTTCATTCGAGATGTCGAAGAAGAACTAAGAAAAGAAATGGCTCAGTATTTTGATTGCCCCAGAATTGAACTCAGGACCATAAGTGGACAAATGGCAAATGAAGTTGTATTTAAAGCAATGGTAAAGTTTGTTAACAGAAGCAGAAAAGAGGGCGAACCATTCCGCAAGCTGAAGCTGGTGATGAATAATGAACTGACAAAAGGCGGTCATCTTAGTTCTCAACCAATGGGTGCCCTGTTCAACTATGTTGAGGAAGACCCAACAACTGGCAAAGAAAGGGTCGTTAACTTCCCAGCAAAAAATGATAACCTCTATAAAACTGATACTGAAAAACTAGGGAAACTCTTAGAACAACAAAAACCAGAACTTATTGTCTTTGGAAAAAGTATGTTCTTGCATAAAGAACCTGTTGAATTTGTTCACAACATAGTGAAGGATTGGGATCCAAAACCAGTTATTATGTATGATATGGCTCATGTGCTTGGTCTGTACGGTATTTTCCAGGAACCCTTTAAACAAGGTGCAGACATTGTAACCGGCAGTACGCACAAAACCTTTTTTGGTCCTCAACGCGGCGTAATTGCATCAAGCATACCCAAAGGAAGTCCCCTGTCTAAGTTATGGATAGATATCAAGGGCAGGGCATTTCCTGGTTCTACAAGCAACCACCATCTTGGTACACTTCTTGCACTTTTAATGGCAACCTATGAAATGAATGCTTTTAAAGAAGAGTATCAATCCCAGGTACAAAAGAACGCAAAAGCATTTGCCCGAGCACTAAAGAGCGCGGGAATAGATGTTGAAGGAGACCAAGCCGATGGTTTTACTGAAACCCATCAAGTCGTTATCCGGATAAGCAAACATGGAAAAGGAGACGAACTCGCCCGGAGACTGGAAGAGAACAATATCATCACTAATTACCAGGCACTACCTGATGATGAGACCTTTCTTGATGCAAGTGGCATAAGAATGGGTGTTCAGGAAATGACACGGTTTGGCATGAAAGAAGACGACTTTAATGTGCTCGCTGAGTATGTGGCTGATGTTGTCATAAAAAATGCTGATGTGAAAGAAAAAATCAGAACGTTCAGAGAAAAATTTTTGGAAATGCAGTATTGTCTTTCAGTCAAAGAAACAGCTCCTTTACTTGCGAAGATATTTACAAGCATCTTTCCTAATCAAGAATTTTTTAAATTAATTATTGATAATCTTGAGCAGATAAGTAGTAGACAATAGTCATTGCGACCCCGCACTTTTGCAAAAGTGCGGGGGTGGCAATCTAATACTTCGTGACTAATGAGATTGCTTCACTTCGTTCGCAATGACACTTATATTCTCTCCGTTGATCAAAGTTCTTCTATCATCACTCCATCCGCTTTACTCCCTGCACGCCAGATCTTCCTCTCCCTTGATGGGAGAGGAAAAGGATAAGGGTTTTCTGAAATCAGTCTTGATATTTATTTCATTTGATTAAAATTGACATATGTAAGAAATCCAA
>Ga0209986_10002402_pt1 | contig 17142 bp, 20 predicted proteins | sample BlataG_FD_183168 | JGI IMG/M metagenome (GOLD analysis project Ga0209986, IMG submission 183168) | Deep subsurface microbial communities from Black Sea to uncover new lineages of life (NeLLi) - Black_00105 metaG (SPAdes) (version 2) | ecosystem: Environmental > Aquatic > Marine > Oceanic >...
CCACAAGAAGCTGTTGCGCCTGTAGACCAGGTCTGGGCCAGGGATTTCGATATTCGATATTCGGATTTTGACAGCCGTTATGATGCTCCGGCAACATGTTGAATTGCCAAAATCGAATACAGAACTTTTGGGACAGCGGACAGCGCACTAGGTTGTGGGTATAAACGGGAGATCACAAGCACGTGTGAGCAACGTCAGAACACAAATATATGACAGAACACTGTGGCGGGAGAATTGGTTCTTTGGGTGAGGATCTACAAATGAGAGTTATGCCCGGAGAATCCTGATCCTCTGGTCGCAGAATGGTGAAATCTATATTCTTTCTGGAATGAGGTGTGATTGCAGTTATGTTTACTTCCCATCGAAGAATACTGACCACAATATATGGGCACAAAAAAAGGCGGAGCCGTTGCTGGCTCCGCCTTCTGTGCAAACAAGTTCAAGTTACTTCTTGAGCTTCTTTCTGATACGTGGAACTGCGAAACCAACCAAGCCAGTGCCGATGAGCAGGATGGTACCAGGTTCAGGAACTGGGGCGGGAGCAACTGCATCAACGAGACAAACCAGGTCATTGTAATCGCGGTCCCCAAGGCTGAGATCTTCAAAAGCAATCAAGAAGACTCTGTTGTGCAAATCAACATTATTCGCAGTCTCGTAGTATGAGACCAAGTCGCCTGGAACCTCAAGCGCCACAAAATGATCCAAGTTGCCTGAAGGATTCAGGCCATCATTGGAATACCAATATCCATCAGGTTGACTATCCTGGTTCGTATCATATCCTTCAACCCAGGCGAAATACCCCGAATTAAAAGGACCGTAAAACGTGCTCTGATCAATCCCATCGGCCCCATAATCCTCGATGAGCCAATTCAGGGTGGCTCCGCCATCCGTGGTGTAGCCAAGGTTTTGCATATAACCCGCATATGTGGCTTTGACGTGAACGCCACCGTTTGTCTCGTACCACAAATAATCTTGTCCGTTTGGCACTCCAATAGCTGGATTATCGAATAGCGCCTGAGATGACGTCTGGCTATCATTAAAGAGCTGGTTCCACACCTCGTATATATCGAGTTCCGATGCAGGGTTGCTATTATCATTAATCAAAGTAGCGCTTGCTAACCCCGAAATACCGAATATCAACGATACAGCACATAAAAACACCATGAGTTTTTTCATTTTGTCGTTTACTCCTGTTTTCCTAAATCAAATTGAGGCACCGCATACAACCAGCTTGCCCAGACAATCCATCAAGGACCATGCCGAATTTCCAATCTCGTAATTTCAGCATGTTAGCTTGTGCTGTTGGATGGATAAGAAAGAAAAGGGAAACTAAATACCAAGAATGAGTATTTATGTCAACACTATTATATCAATGCGCCAGAAAAAAGGGATGTCAATGGGCATTATGGGAAGGCTGGGAGTACACAACATGTGGTGGATCGGGTCATTTAGGAAAAAGTAGCGATTCCTTGCCACACGTTATACATTTTATTGCCCGATTTCATTATAGATATCTAACCATCCCCCGCCTCGAACTACAGAAGCCCTAGTCAGATATCTGATATCATGCCTGACGTAACTCTCAAGCCCATCAAAGATCACCTTGTATCATCCCTGTCCGCTAATCCGACGATTCTATCGCAGATTTGATATACGCATCGAACCCGTCAGAAACTACTGCCTGAGTACATCCCAGTTCAACCTGTGTCTCTGTTGTAGCACATTCCTCCAATTGTCAAAGATCACCTCACCCTTGTTGCCCAGCTAACTCCCAACGCCCAAGTCACCTTTCCATTATAGCAAGAATTATACCGATCAAGCAGGGTGAATGTCTTTGCTTTTAACTTCAATATGTTAAGCCCAGTGAAGACAGAGTCAGCGGCCCAAGAATTGGATAATAAAGTTCCGCTATTGGGAAAAGAAATGCTCATTTGGTGGCACTAAAAGTAACATTGACATGACTGAATGAATGGGTCTTTCGGGCGGATCACAAAGGGCTGTAAAGATCTCCATCTGGTATTTGTGTCAAAAAACAAGGGTTGTCAAAACACAGTGTTGCCTTGCAAGATCGAGACTCACTCCGGCCAGAACCCGAGTACAACTCGTTTGCCATTATCTCTAATCCGACCAGATTCAAGATTTCAGCCGGCAATCTCACAGAGATTTCGTGGAAGAATACAGTGTTGTTGGCAGCTAGAAGCTACGGCGTACCCCCATACGCCTCAAAGTAGCTAGATTCCTGATATGATCTTCGATGTCGGTAAAAGTCTGCCATTTCTGCGGGTCTTGCTCGTTTTCCTCAAAAATGCCCAGGATTTCTTCAGTTTCAAGCTGCTGTAATGCGGGATTGTGAGCTGGTCGTCGTAGTCCGCCCTGGTGGGTCGAGTCGAGCTTTTCGTATTTCCTTCTGAGTTCCGATTTTTGATAGGCATCCAATTTGGCCATGTTGACCTCCTTATTAGGTTGGTGTCAATTCCTCGGCCTTGTTCGATATGGCCCCAAGCAACGTTGATAGAGGTTATACAACCTGTGGTTCGAGTCTAATATGTAGAATTAAACATAACTTGCCACGATCTTTAAGCCTTATCCCCTGATTTTATTGTTGATATCATACCAAACCCCAATTGGGAACCAAAAAGGTACCGTAAAGATGTCATTTTGAGATCTGTGGCTCAGGACAAGGGTTACCAAAACACAGATTTCCTTGCACTAGACACTCAAAAAAGGAACGCATTTATCACAGATTTTGAATGGAAATCTGACCGGCGGTCCGAAAGAAACGAGCAGGACTAAGAACGCCCTGCTCTGTTTCTTATAGAACTGATTTTCGGTGGGAATGGTCATCACAAGGATGAAGCTCCCCGCAGCAAGCTGCGGGGTATCAAAGCGGAATTGCGCCGTAGGTCGCCTTGCCTTCGCGCAGCGCAGGCGCTTGCGCCGCGTGTCATCCCTGCAACAAGTCGCCGACGCGCCATAGCTTGGGCGACGGTGCGCTACAGGGTATTCCGGCGAAGGCGAATAAACTTCACATTATGGTGTGCATGGCCTTTGAGAAGCGTTTCTGGGCTGCTTGAACTTCTGTGTCCCCCATATAGGGCATTATCTTCATGAACGACCCAGCCATTTTTTTTGCCAATTGTTCTGCTTTTTCTTGGGACGGCTTCAATCCTTCTGGTTGATTATCCTCGTCCTTCAATTCAGGTTAGGCATGAAAGAAGTTGACATTAAAACCATTATGACGATAATGAACTTAGGGATCAAATCCCGTGGGTTCTCGCGACAGGAGCAAAACAGGCATTACGTCATCAAACGGAGGGATGGCCGAGTGGTTGAAGGCGGCGGTCTTGAAAACCGTTTTCCGGAAACGGGACGTGGGTTCGAATCCTACTCCCTCCGCCACAGCGCTTCCCTTATGAGGTGCTCGACACGTAGGTACAGATAAAGGCTCGCAGGTTACAAGCAGTATAGCATTGCCCGTTAGCGGATTTCCGGAGAGATGGCCGAGCTGGCTGAAGGCGCTCGCCTGCTAAGCGAGTGTGGGGCGAAAGCTCTACCGAGGGTTCGAATCCCTCTCTCTCCGCCACAGGCTTTGCCAACCGGTTCATTGCCAAATAGATGCGTACAAGTGTGCAAGAGAATTCTGCTTCTCCCAGCGTTCTTATCGTTGATGACGAAGAGGGCATAAGGACCGCCCTTTGCGAAATCGTCGGCCGGGAAGGCTACGAGTGTTCCGGCGTATCGAGTGCGGAAGAGGCTCTGGAAGTCCTGGCCCATGGGGAAGTGGATGTTGTGATCACCGATGTCAGGATGCCGGGACTGGACGGATTTGAACTAACAGAGATTATAAGCAAAAAATATGATGCCGATGTGATCATCATTACTGGCTACGGGGGGGAGTTGTCCTACGAAGAGGCCTTGGAAAAAGGCGCCAGTGACTTTGCCCAAAAGCCGGTGCGCCCAAGAGAACTGGTTGCCAGACTAAAGCGAGTCATCAACGAACGCACACTCATTGCCGAGCGGAGACAGATGGAAGAGCGGCTTCGGGAGCTCACTATTACTGATGACCTGACGAAACTATACAACTCGAGACACTTCTTGAAACAGATCCAGTCTGAGATCGACCGGGCGATACGATACGAACACCCCCTGTCGCTGTTGCTCCTTGATGTCGATGGCTTCAAATACTACAACGACACGTATGGCCACATGGAAGGAGACAACGTCCTGGCCAAGCTGGGTGAAGTCATCCAGGGCTGTATGCGCAAGAATGACTCAGGCTACCGGTACGGCGGCGATGAGTTCACAGTGATCCTGCCCGAAACCCGCGCGATTGAAGCCAGGAAGGTAGCAGAAAGGATCAGAAAAGGGTTTCGCACCATAAACTTTGGCCATGGGTCGGAGGGAAATTTCGACGCAACCGTGAGCATCGGCATCACAGAGTGCAAGGCGAAAGAAGGGTGGAGGGAACTGGCCAAAAGGGCTGACGATGCCATGTACCGGGCGAAAAAGCAGGGTGGCGACCAGACCTTTGTTTTGTAATGCAAGAGGTGTTGTAACCGTTCACGGGTTACATTTATGCCGTACGGAATTGTTTTGAAAGATGAACGTCGAACATCGAACATCGAACGTCCAACGTCGAATGAAAAACGCATATCCAATACCGAACATTCAACGGCTATTTTCTCCCTAAATTCCTTCAATGAGATACGAAGCTTATCGATAAAGTCCTTTGGGGACCCCGCTGTCTGGGCTTCACCATGGTTTGGATTAAGCGAAGTTCCCGATCTTAACAATTGGCCCGCAACATGGTTGCCTGCTCTGGTATTTCGTAGCTGTTCAACGATCTTTATGATTCTCACCGAATACTCGAGCAGCCTTTCTTCCAGGTCATAAGTTTGTTTCTTCATCTTTTCCCATTCAACATTTCCGCCGGAGGCGGATTCGATGTTCGATGTTCATTTTTTTGTAACCGTGAACGGTTACGTTCTATATTTCCACAATCGTAACACCAGGATCCCTCTGATGAGGACCTCCCTGGCAGGTTCTCAGGACAAGGGGATGCTGTCTCAAGAACGGCATGAGACTGTTGCGAAGGGCGCCGGTGCCCACTCCATGGATGATCCGAAGCTCCTTTAGACCGGCCAACATAGCATCGTCCAGGGACTTATCGACCACACTTAGGGCTTCCTCCACGCGCATCCCGCGAATGTCAATTTCAGTCTGAACGTTTTCCGGGGCATGGGTCTGAACACCAGAGATTCGATCTGCGGAAGGCTTCTCGGCATCTTTGGCCATGCTCAATTCATCCCTTGGCACATGGGCCTTGAGGTTCCCAAAGGCAATGAGTACGGGGCCGGCCTGATCCTGATCAGATAGCACTGTCCCGAGCACGCCACTTCGTTTCCAATAAACCCGGTTTCCGGGCCGGAGTTCAGCCGAAAGCTGGTTTTTTCCATGGAATTTCTCGTCAAATTTCAGGACTTCAAGCTCCTTTTCTAGAGCCGTTCTTTCCTCATCGACAAGTGATCTGGCTTCACGGATGGCATCTTTGCTGGCGCCTTTTTCTCTGATAGTGCGTATGGCATTTTCCACAGTGGCATTTGCCTGTCTTATGATGTCGCTGGCCTTTTCGACCGCCTTGTGGTGCAGTTCCTTTATGTGGCCTGCCAGGCGTGCGCTTTCCGTCTCGTAATGCTGCCTCAACTTGTCCACCATGGTTCTCTCATCTTCCAGATCCCTTCCCAGTTGTCTGTTATCCTCGATCTCTTGTTCGATTGTTAGAATTAAGTCCTCCAATCGATTTGTTTGGGTTCCCATCAGAGACCTGGAACGCGAGACAATGGTTTCCGGAAGGCCCATGCGTCTGGCGATTTCAAAAGCGTAGCTGGAACCGGGAAGATCAGCACGAAACTCGTATGTCGGGGTGAGTGATTGACTGTCAAAGGCCATGGATCCGTTCGCAATACCGGCGGTTTCATGGGCAAAGGCCTTCAGCGCGCCGTGATGGGTTGTCACCACGGTAACGACTCCACGGGCAGTCAGCGCTTCCAGCACGGCCATGGCCAGGGCAGCCCCTTCCTCCGGATCAGTGCCGGTTCCGATCTCGTCAATAAGCGCCAGGTCTCCGGAGGATGCCTCCTCAACAATGGCCTTGATCTCGTAAAGATGGGCAGAAAAAGTGGAAAGGTCCATCTCTATAGACTGTGCATCTCCCACGTGAGCAAAGATCCGATCAAAGATCGGCACTTCTGAATCGGCATCTGCGGGTATGTGAAGCCCGCACGAAACCATGAGGGCCAGGAGCCCCAGTGTTTTTAGCGCCACTGTCTTTCCGCCGGCATTTGGTCCGGTAATGACTAATGTGTTAAAGTCTTCTCCGATTGCGAGATTCAGGGGGACCACATCCGACAAAGGCGATTTTTTCAGAACAAGCAGCGGGTGACGCCCATTCTTGATCTTGAGCGCCCCCCTGGTGTTCAGGGCGGGCTCATGTTGATTCATTGCCTTTGACGCCAGGGCTGCGGCGTGAATGCAATCAAGGCTGACCAGGATCTCAAAGTTTTGTTCCAATTCGCTCAGATCTTTGCGAACAAGGTCGGTCAAGGCGCGGAGCACCCTTTCAATTTCGTGACGCTCTTCTGCTTCAAGGCGGCGAATCTGGTTGTTGATCTCCAGTGTATTGAGGGGCTCCACAAAAACGGTTGCTCCGCTTGCCGACTTATCGTGCAAAACCCCTTCCACCAAGTGCTTGTGGCTCTCTTTTACCGGGAGTACCCACCGCCCGGATCGCATGGTGATGAAGCGTTCCTGGAGGATACCTTTATGCGCCAACCTGTGAAGCAGGATCTCCAGTTGCCTTCGCGCTCGTTCACTGGCCTTGGCTTTCTCGCGACGGATGGCGCCAAGAGCCGGGCTTGCCCGGTCCCGAATCTCTAAAGAACCCAGATCTATTGCCCTGTCTATTTCTTTCATCAGGCCGGGGTTGGGGCTAAGTCCTTTGGCGACCTCACAAAGGAGGGGGAAATCCTGCCGGTTTTCTCTGAAAAAACCGTGAAGTCTTCTCCCTAACTCCAGGATTCTATGGATCTCGCGAAAAGCCTTTGCATCCAGATAGCTTCCCTCAACGGCTGCCGATTGCAGATAGCTACTGATGTCGTTGAAAGTATCCATTGGAAAGGAACCACCTGAGTCCATAAAGGTGCGGATCTCGGAGATTCTTCCCAGACTCTTTCTGACCAGTTCGAGACTTGAAAGGGCTTTTAGTTGCCGAAGACGCTCGGCAGAAAGGGGGCAATGGCTCCGGCGGGCCAGGTCTTCAAGGACTTTGCCAAATTCTAAGGTTTGATAGAGATGGTTGCTCAAAACTTGGACCAAGATTACAGTTGACCATCCATAACGTCTCAGGTATTGGTTGTCAACGGCAAAACAGTTGGCCAGGAGAAGATAAGCATGAAAGACGAGATCCAAAAGAAGATATTGCAGGCCATCAGAGCGATTCCCAAGGGACACATTAGGGATACTGTCGTTAAAGAGACCATTCGATGCGTCCTTTACGGTTTCTTAAAGGAGCAAGGGCTGCGTCCCGTTCCTGCCTTTCGTAATCCACGCTATCCAGAGGGTCCTGTGGATATGGTGGGCATGAATGATGATCACGCTGTTGAAGTGGCTTTCTGCAGCAACCCCACGATTGAACTCAAAGACATCAAGAGCCTGGAGCGCGTGGTCTGTGAAAAGAAAATCGTCATCAGTTTTTCGCCAAATGAAAAGAAGGTCAAGATGAGCGCCTTTTTCCTTAAACCTGGGATTGAGCATATTTATGTCTACGAGAAGTAGACACAACCACGAAAGCACAAAAGCCAGGAAACGTGAAAAAAACACCGTCTGTCATAGACACCCATGCCCATTTGGATGAATTTCCTGATCCGCAGGAAGTCATAACGGAGGCCAAGGAAGGTGGCGTCCTGGCCATTGTGGCCGTAGGACAAGACATGTCTTCCAACCAGAAAACCCTGGAGATAGCAGGGCAGAATCCGGGATTCGTCTTTCCGGCCGTGGGATATCATCCGTGGCGTCTAAACCCGGAAAACGATGACGAGACGCTTGCCCATATTGACAAGAACTTGTCTCATTGTGTTGCCCTTGGCGAGGTGGGACTTGACTACAAGGCAAAGACCAAGAAAAAGGTGCAAAAGGCCATCTTTCTGAAGCTCCTCGCCATAGCAAAGAAACATGACAAGCCGATGATACTGCATTGCCGGTATTCACACGAGACGGTTTTTCGAATGGTCAAAGAGGCGGGCTTGAGAAAAGCGGTCTTTCACTGGTTCAGCGGCCCTCTTGACTTGGTTCCTCTTATTGCCGCTGCCGGCTACTATATGTCTGCCACACCGGCGCTCCTGTACAATCCGTACCATGAAAAGGCCATCAATGCAGTGCCCCTTTCCAACCTGCTACTCGAGACCGATACCCCGGTTCAATATCGGGAGTTGGCCACAAGGCCTGTCCATGTACAGGTCACCTTGGCGGAGGTGGCCAGAGTAAGAGGGATGACCCCAGAAGCAATAGCAGAACAAACCACCCGAAACGCAAGAGCTTGTTTCGACTTAGAGGGTTTTTCCTGAAGCCATATACGTACGTCGCAGGCGAAAACCCGCGGAGAACGCCGCTCAGAGGAAAAAGGGCCATTTATGGATGGAAACTAGCTATTTCTCTTTGTGCCGGTACAGATAAATGCACTGCCGATCATCTTGATGTGGCTTCCCTTATCGATGCCGATGTCCTTGCCGCACAAGCACTTCACCCTATCTTTGTCTCTGCCTACATCGTACATCCTTATAATTCTATCCTTATGACATCTCAAAACCTCTCCCTGGCCGATCTTGTCGTATTTCCACAGCTTTTTCTTGCAGGCCGCACATCTTATAACGAGCACAACAGATCCGGCTCCTTAACTCAGAAATAATCTGTTCTGTCAGAAAATGCTCAGGCAGCCACCATGGCCTGTGAGACCTCTTTTGCCTTTTCCTCAGAAAAAAGCAACTCCACCAATCTCAACGAGAACTCCAAAGCAGTCCCCGGCCCTTGGCTTGTGATACACGGGCCATCCACGACTACCCGTGATTTTGCCGCGTCAGTATTTTCGAGTTGGTCAACAAAGCTGGGATAGCACGTTGCGCGCTTTTGAGCCAGAAGACCGTGGTGTTGGAGTATGACTGCGGGCGAGGCGCAGATGGCCCCATACAACAATCCCTGCTCGTGTTGACGCCTTAACAGGATCTCGAGATCCTTGGAATCACGAAGGTGCTCAGCTCCGGGGATTCCACCAGGCAAGACAATCAAGTCATAGGTCTCATTCACGCAGTCGGCAATGAGTTTGTCCGCCACCAACTTCACTCCACGAGATGCGGTGACCTGCAGGCTGCCCACTGATGCAACAGTCACAGAGGCCTCTGCCCGTCTTAATACATCAATGATGCACACCGCTTCCAGTTCTTCCGTACCATCTGCAACAGCAACCAAAACCTTCTTTGACATATCAACCTCCCATTGCTCTTCAGGTACTCCCTCGTCCCACTGACTGGCAGATCTTCAGCCTTTCGGCTATCTCAACTTGTGATGCAATGCTTCGGAAGCATCCATCCTTGCTATTCTAGGTACAATTCCCCAATAGTATACCCCGTACGCTACGTAAACCATAAAATCATAGACCCCGAAAGACCGCGTCCCCAGCATTTCCTCACAAACTGATCTTGCGACAATATCGGCAAACCCAGGGGGCGTCACTTCCCTGGCAGGGTCAATAGCCTTGCCGAAAGCACCTTGCAACTTAGTTGCATCCATGTTATTAGCAACATTATGTGTGAACATTGCAACTACGTGGAAATGCTTGAGGGCAATGGTGTGGACCCGACCGCCCTTCGTGAGGCAGTTTTCAGGTCAATCGGGGAGGAATCGAGGCCCCTTGCGGCGGCCGAAATCATGGCGACTGTCCGGGAGCAGATGTCCATTAACAAGGTTACCCTTTATCGCATCCTTGACTTGCTGGTAGACAAGGGTTTGGTCAAGCGCCTTTCAGCCGGAGACAGGGCCTTCAGGTATGGAATGGGCGCAACCCGGCATCATCCTGACCATCCCCATTTTGTGTGCAGCCGATGCGGGGTCATGGAGTGTCTGGGGCCGGAGTTTCTCCCCGTAGATATCGGGAAGTATCAAAAAAAGGGCAAACGGATCATCAAGAGTGTGGATGTCCGATTTGAGGGAACTTGCGAAGACTGCCTCAAGGCTGGAAACTGAATTTTGAAGAAGGAGTAGTGAAATGACAAGAAGAATCCTGTTACCAGTTGGTCTGTTCGGTGCTGTGTTTCTGGTCATTGTCTTTCTGGGTACCGCTAACGTCTATCCAAAGCCGTCAAACGATACCAAGCAAAAGCTCAGGGTTTTCGTCAGTATTCTTCCCCAGGCCTATTTTGCGGAGCGCGTGGGGGGTGAGCGAGTCGATGTTTCCGTCATGGTAGGTCCGGGGCAGAGCCCGGCCACCTATGAGCCCAGGCCCAAGCAGATGGCCAAGCTGAGTAAAGCAAGCCTGTTTTTTCGGATTGGCGTTCCTTTTGAAAATGTATGGATAGAGCGTATCAGCAAAGCTAATCCTCATATGAAGGTGATAGATACGCGCCAAGGCGTTGAGCTTCTGCCCATGAAGGTCCATCATCATGGCAAGGGTATCAAGGACCCCCACATCTGGTTAAGCCTAAGGTTAGTCAAGATCCAGGCAAAAAACATCTGCGATGCACTCATTTTAGAAGACCCGGATCACACAGCCTACTATGAAGCTAATTTGAGGGCCTTCCACCATGATCTTGACAAGCTGGACGCAGAAATCACCGGTATCCTGAAAAATGTTAAGAATCGCCAAGTTATGGTATTTCACCCTGCCTGGGGATACTTTTGCCACGATTACGCATTGGAGCAAGTCCCTATAGAGTTGGAAGGCAAGGAACCGAGCGCCAAGGCCTTGGCCCGTTTCATAGCACAAGCGAAGGCAGAAGGAATCAGAGTGGTTTTTGTTCAGAAACAGTTCAGTAAGGAAAGCGCAGAGACCGTGGCTGAAGCGATCTGGGGCGAAGTCGTTCAGGTCGATCCTCTGGCCAAGGACTATCTGCAAAACATGAAAAAGATTGCTGAGACTTTCGTCAAGGTGATGCAATGAGACAAGAGAAAAGCGTTGTTCAAATTAACCACGTGGATTTTTCCTATGATGGGGTTCTTTGTCTTGAGGATATCGTGCTTAACGTTGAAGAGGGCGATTTCCTGGGCGTGGTGGGTCCAAACGGGAGCGGGAAGACTACGCTTCTGAAAATCATTCTTGGCCTGATTCATCCCTTGAGGGGCAAGGTTGAAGTATTTGGAGAGACTCCGGAGCGCGCCCGGCGCCTCATCGGCTATGTCCCCCAGCATGCCGACCTGGATGCAAGCTTTCCCATCAGTGTCATGGATGTTGTTCTCATAGGACGGTTGGGAAAGTCTCCCCTGTTTGGGAGGTATCGCAAAGGCGATCGGCAATCGGCGGAAGAGGCGATGCAAGAGGCAGAAATCCATGATCTTCGCAATCGCCGTTTCGGCACCCTGTCCGGTGGGCAGAAACAGCGGGTTCTTATGGCAAGGGCCCTAGTGGGAAGACCGGAATTACTCCTTTTGGATGAGCCCACAGTAAGCATAGACGGAAGGGTTGAACAAGACATCTACGAATTGCTGAAACGACTGAACGAGAGCGTAACAATCATCCTTGTGTCTCACGACCTGGGTTTTATCTCCACGTACGTGAATCGTGTCGCTTGCGTCAACCGGAGATTGGCGTGCAGCCACACCGAGCACATCACAGGCGATGTGATAGAGGCATGTTATAGCGGACCTGTTCATATGTTGAAACACAAATGTGAATTGTGATGCTTGAATTTTTCGCAGTTCTAAGAGACCAGACGTTCATGCAGAACGCCGTTGTCATTGGCTTGCTGGCCAGTGTGGCCTGCGGTGTAATGGGAACCTACGTCGTTGTCAGGCGAATTGTCTTTATCAGTGGCGGGATTTCCCACACTGTCCTCGGGGGTATGGGGATCGCCTACTACTATGGATTCAATCCTCTGCACGGCGCTGTTGTGACGGCCCTTTTCGCAGCGATAGTAATTGGTTTTATAAGCCTCCGTTACCACCAGTACGAAGATACGATCATTGGGGCACTGTGGGCCGTTGGAATGGCCGTAGGAATTCTTTTTATCTACAAGACCCCTGGCTACAACGTGGATCTTATGAGCTACCTCTTTGGCAAGATCTTGATGGTAAAAACAGAAAGCATACGGGTTCTCGGATATCTTGACGGCCTTATCATCCTTTCGGTCCTTCTTTTTCACAAACGCTTTATGGCCGTATGCTTTGACGAGGAGTACAGCAAACTGCAAGGAATCGGAGTCGTGAGCACCTATTTGTTGCTGCTGTGTCTTGTTGCCCTCACGGTGGTGATCCTGATTCAGGTAGTGGGAATCATTATGGTCATCGCCCTCCTAACGCTGCCGGCGGCTACTGCCAGGCTCTATGCCCGCAGCCTGGTTCAGATGATGATCATTGCTTCCATCCTAGGGGCAGTCTTTACTTCATCAGGACTCATTGTGTCCTATGAGCCAAACCTTCCAGCAGGCGCCACCATCGTTGTGATTGCGGGGCTCGCCTATCTTCTTGCCACTGCCGTCAAGGGCTTGTCAACAAGATTTCATGGGCGCGGAGACAAATAGTCTATTCATATTCTCTCACGTGGAACATGAGTCATGTTTACCCTATTGTTGGGCTAATCGCAAGGCATCCAATGCTCTACGTGCTTCAGGAGCGACCTCAAAAAAGCGCTCCAGTTTATCACACGCATACATATCACAAGCCGCACAATGTTCTAAGTCCTTTTCTTGGCAGCACTTGCGAAGTTCACACACGTCTGAACAGTAGAAGAACATCCTGCCCTGAGACCGGCATCCGTCACAGTTAATATGCTCTGGCTTTATGTCAGCATTATAGCGAGCCGACCATTGCTTTGCCACCTCTGCTCGCTTAGCGTCATCATCCGCCTGAGTGGCAAGAAATGCCTCACACTTTGAACAATCTAGTCCGCAACATGAAATCATGCTCATACTCCCTTCTATCCCCAGAGTCTAACACTGAGTTGGGCAGGCGAGGGCTTACCGCGTCCGCTGGAGCGATGGGTTCTGCCCCTACTGAAGCTACCAAAGACTTCTGACATGTTTGTACTCGAGAATATTCTTGTCTTTGGTAAGGATAGTGGCATTTTCTTCTCTTGCCGTTGCAACAATAATCTGATCTGCCGGATCATCGTGGAAAGGCCGTGGCAAAATGGTCGAACGATAGGCCAGAATAGGAGAGAGATGAACTAACCTGAGTTTGGGCAAATCGAAAGCTGCACTTATCCAATCTTCCGGATCACAGGAGATACCTATCCTCCCCTTTTCAAGAAGCTTGCTGAATTCCCAAGGAGAAATTGCAGACAAGAGGAGTTCATCATATCTACTTGTATCTCCGATTAAAATTCTGACCTTACGTGAGAGGTACTGAGGATGCATGTGCCACCATACCCAGGTATGAGTATCGAGCATGTATTTCATTTGCAAGCTTCCCACATCTCCTCACCAAGAGGCGACACAATGTCTTTTTCGAAAACAAGATAATTTGCAAGTTTACCCGGCTTGGGGTTCATGTCCGAATTGCGATAAGGAATTACCTGAGCAAGCGGCTTGCCTCGTTTTGTTATGATTATGCTTTCTTGTGTTTTTGCGACTTGATCCAATATTTTCAAGGCGTGTGCCTTGAATTGGCTTATGCCTATAGTTTGCATGCAATCACCGCCCCTTTTTCTTATTTAATAGATATAATAGTCAAATAAAATGGTCAAGTCAAGATATAAACAATGCTAACCCCGTGGAAAACCCCATTTGGCGATTCTTGGCAATATTGCCCAGGATTGATCCAGTAAGAGCATCAAATATCGCCGTGGCATAACCTATGTCTCTAGGCGATTCACGTACAGTATCTAGTGGCCATAGAAAGGTAGACTCTCTATATATAGTATTTTTTCTTGACGATTGTACCCTCCTTTGGTATCTAACCAATTTGTTCCATATATGACCGAACCGACTTCTGCGCGGAATTTGAGAAAGGAGATGCTGGTGAGAATCATTGCAATTGCGAATCAAAAGGGAGGATGCGGCAAAACCACTACGGCGATCAATCTTTCATCTTGTTTGGTACTGAGGGGACAGAGGGTTCTGCTCATTGATTTCGACCCTCAGTCACATGCCACCATGGGTTTAGACATAGACTTCGATCCCGAAAAAAGCATGTATCACGTGATGGCGCCCAGGCAGGTTGGGCAACCGGGCATTGAAGACATTGTTGTACCTGTTAAAGATTGCTTTGATATTGCTCCCTCAGACACCAGACTCAGTGCCATCGAACAGGAGCTTGCAGGGGTCGAAGGGAGAGAGAACAGACTCATGGAGGCTCTCCAGGCACTTAAGCTACAGTATGATTTCGTCATCATTGACTGTCCGCCAAGCATTGGGCATTTGTGTTTCAATGCCCTTCGTGCCAGTGAGGAGGCCATTATCCCGATTGACATGAGCCTTTTTTCCCTTCGAGGGGTTGCCAAACTAACAGACATAATCATCCTGCTCGAAGACAGTTGTGGCCATGCCATAAAAACCCGTGCCCTTGTTACAATGTATGACTACAGGACTCGATACTCTCGACACGTTTTAGAGAAGGTTAGGGAAAAGTTCAAAGGAGAGGTTTTTGAGACAGTGATTCGTTACAATATCCGTCTCAGGGAGACGGTAGACTACGGCTTGCCTGTCGGCGACTATGATAAGCATGCCATTGGTCAGAAAGATTACGAGAAGTTGGCCGACGAAGTCATGTCTTCGAGAATCGCTGCCATGGCTCGGGAGGGAGATGTCTCAAGGACCGCGCATGACATTCTGCGAAAGACAGAGGAATATATCGATTCCATGGAGGAACCTCCAATGCCTGTGGAGCCCTCGTCTGAATTTGAGGAGGTTTTTCCCTATCCATCTGAATCCTCGTATTCAGCAATGATAGAAGCTATTGCGACGAACCTCGGCGATCCGAGTTCAGAACATGAAGAGAAAATTGAAGAATTCGAATGATTGCTGACCCCTCATTCGCCCCTATTCCATTTCATAGGCTACGCTGACCTGGACACGGATTTGACTTTCTCCTATCTCAATCGGCGGCGCCCCTGCTGCGGCTTCAGCCTTCATATCGGCTGCCCGGAACATATATGGCCTGGGCGGCATGTGAATCGGATGAGTGCTGAGTGAAGCGATGCGTTTTAGCTTCACGCCCCGCTGCCTGGGCCAAAGTTCTAGCCCGGTCCATGGCTTCCTGTGTTGCTTGGGTTAAAGCTTTCTTTTCTAGTGGCTCTTTGTTTTTGATGTAAAATTGAATATGATGAATATTGTTGGCACCACTTTCCAGAGCCTTCCCGACAATTTTGGAAACATGCTTGGATAAATGCTCAGCCTCAAATCCTTCCAGCGTCAAGGGTGCAGCTGTAGTAATTTACCGTCCGCCAGGCGGAACAATGCTGGAGATGCGGTATCCCTCCTGCGGCGGATCTTCGACATCGGCTTTCCCGTGGGGTAAATATCATGGCTGCTTTTCACTGATTTCAGGATCTCATCCGGAGTTCATTCCGGCAGAGTAGTTAAAAAAGTCGAATGGCTTGTAATTATTGCTTTTGAACTCATTTTGTCATGTTATTTATGCAACTATAGGGGACTATATATTATTTGTATCTATATTGCCATTTTGTTGGCTTCACGTATTGCTGATAGTAGAAGTGGGCGATTTGTGTGTATAGTTTCTTGACCGTTGTGTCATTATGTTTGGATACCCCTCACCTACCGTTACACAATCACTTATGCGAATCTAGGCCCGTACCGATGAACCTTCAGCAAATCGTGGACGATACAATAGAGCTTCAATGGAATGTTAACCTTCTGTTTCACTTGATGTATAAAACGATCTGGGCCGAGAGCATGACGGATGTTGGAATCTGTTTTCCGAATGCAGACCGGGCCTGATTTGCGGCCAGCCCTTGCGGTCGGGTGCACTGAGTTGTTAAACGGACTGCTTTCTTGAAGTTTCGTGATCTCTGGTTATATATGCCGAATACCGTCGACTATGAACTGTACTGCGATCACGGCAAGAAGTAAGCCCATGAGGCGTGCAACTACTCTAATGCCACCAACTCCAAGGATTCTGTAAATCTTTTCTCCTAAGTAAAAAACTAGATAGAGAACGAGGCACGCAATTACGATTGCTGCGGACAACAGAGGCGTGCCGAGAGGGTCGTCGGCAGTTTCCTGCCACACCAGAACAGCAGTTATTGCGCCGGGGCCTGCAAGCAGCGGGGTCGCGAGTGGTACCAAAGCTACGTTTTTCTTGGATATCCCTTCCTGCTCCTCTTCGTCTGTGGACTTCATGCTTGCTGGAATCAAACGAAGCATTTGTAGGGAATAAACAAAGAGAATAAAGCCACCTGTCATTTGAAAAGCCGGAAGGCCAATTCCGAAGAAGCGCAAAACGGCATCTCCCGTTGTGCTGAAGAAGATGAGAATTGCACAGGCGGATGCAGCGGCAATGCCCGCTATTCTGATCCGTTCCGCGTGAGTATTGCGTCTTGTGAAGAGTAGAAAGAACGGTAGATTTCCCAAAGGGTCCATAATGATGATGAGTGTAACAAGAATGGCTATGAAATCCTCAAATATCTCCATTTCCCTCTTGTTTGTCTTCTCTCTCGGCTTTGAGTGCGCGGTTAGGGGACGTCCATTGTATTATAGCTTTATTTTCTCCAATAGACCTAACCCTTCCTCTGCGACTATTTTTTGACCTCGCACAACCGATTCGCTTACCGTGGGCTGGGATAACTTCAGTTTTTTGGCCAGCTCCACGGTTGTCATTCCCAACTCCCGGTGGCACCAGTAACACACCAAACTACGGGCTTTTACCGTCTGCCTGTATTTTCCACGGGCTAAAACATCCGGCGGCTCCATACCCAATAGCCGA
>Ga0209986_10002406_pt1 | contig 17123 bp, 23 predicted proteins | sample BlataG_FD_183168 | JGI IMG/M metagenome (GOLD analysis project Ga0209986, IMG submission 183168) | Deep subsurface microbial communities from Black Sea to uncover new lineages of life (NeLLi) - Black_00105 metaG (SPAdes) (version 2) | ecosystem: Environmental > Aquatic > Marine > Oceanic >...
AGTTGTAACATAGTTATGGTTTTCTCAACTTGATCCTATAGCAGGTCTGAAAGACTAGGCAGGTTTTAAACAAGAAAGCATTGCGCTTATTTTAATGGATCCAACACTTGATGCATTACAACTGCTCACCCTTGGGAAGTGAGTGTGCAAAGGGAAAAAGTTAAAGTTCAGGTTTGAAGTTATCTCCCCTGAACTCAAAGTTGTTAAACTGTTATAGTGTAATTATTTCTAACACCTTTTAACATTAATTGTTCCTGACGTAATTCATCAGCTATATTAGATTTAATCCATTTAGCTAATTCAAAAGCATTTTTAAATACTAAAGTTTTCATATGTTGTTAAAGTGTTTTAAGGAACACTAACTCAGTTTTTGCTATATACTTATTGAACAATCACCAAAGAGATATAGCTTATCTTTGGAGAAAAAGTAAAGGGATTGATAATCAACCACTTACACTCAATTACTTAAAGGATTAGTTTAAGATTATTGAGGTAAGTGGTTAATAGATCAAAGAGTCAATTGCATTAAATGCAATTGATTTTAGTGGAAACACCAGCACCAAATTGTGATTCTTTAGCCCATTCTGTTTGCAGAATAGTTGCTGGCCCACATTTATACTCATGACCACCTACACAAATAGTAGCTATGTTACCTTCATCATCAATAAAGGTTACATGACTAATAGGATTATTCTTGTTAGATATTCCAGATTTAACATTAGTAACCACAATAGTGCCGCTAACTTGTTTAACAATTACAGCAGATTGTTTGTTTTGCTTTAAAAGTTTCATAATTTTTGTTTTTTGGTACGAACACAAGTAGGGGGGATGTTTAAAAGGAGGCACCCATCTACATACACCAAGTATTTTTTAAAAGTGGTGGGGGTATGTTATAAAAGGGGTGGGGGGTATATTATTATACCTATAGATAGGGGGGGTCTTTTTAAAAAGGTACTAAGTAGGGGGTATTTATATTTGAAGGGGGGTACCTCTTTAATAAAACACCTCCCCCCAAGTTCACATTGTAACGAAGTGTTCGCAGTGCTATAAAAATAGTTCAGCAAGAATCTATTGATTAGTACGACTGCCAAAGGACAAAAGTTGCAATATCACCCAAATTGACAATAACTCAATACAAATGTGAATATCTTTTCTATTCTATATCTGAACTTTTTAATGTAGCTTTGTATTATAACTTTAAAACTTAAAAAATGGATAAGACTAAAGCACAAATGATTCACCAAAAAATTGATTCTTTAGGTGAAGGTATGGCAAGAAGAATGATGGAAATCTACAATGAACTTGCTAATCTTAGGTTTGTTATGACTACTGTAGTTAGTCAGCACAAAGACAACATGGCTGAGATAAATGAAGAGGATATTCTAGAGGAATTAAAAGATTACTATTTGGTATCTGATGAGGTAGCTATTCATGTACCAACAGAAACTTTTGTTAAGTTTAATTTGATTACTAGAGTATATGAACTTGAAAATGTAACTGAAGAGGGTAAATTTTCGTTTAAGTTCAAAGGTATTGTTATTGATGAGGATCTTCAGAGGGATCATACTTTTGAAGCTTCTAATGAGCAGCATGCCTGGCAGCTACTAAGAGAAGTGATAATTAATAATGCAAAGAATCAATCGGCTTAATACTTTATTTTTTGGCAGTGACTTAGAGTATTTACTTTTAGTCAAGGAAAGAGTATTAGATACATTGGATAAAAAAGCATTAGAGTATACATACACTTATTCTATAGAAGTTAATGAACATGGATGGTACTTAAATGTAAATATCTACCACAATGCCCAAGGAGATGCACCCCAAGATATATGAGTTTACTGACCTTAAAAAGGCATTGAACTACTATAGATTAATGCAAGAGAAGCTCAGTAACTATAGTAGTAATTATAGTAGGATATGGTATGAGGTTACTTTGCAAAGCTCAAATCTAACTGGTGTGCATCTTGTTACTCTTCATATTGGTGTTCAAAAAAATATAGATGAGCTTTAATGGAATTAAAATGCTTAGAGTTTTTGTACAAGGAAGAACCTGTTTATGATGAGGAAGGAATTCCTGTAGATATTAAGCAAGTACCAATAAAGCTAGGATTTATAACAAAGATGCAAGTAGAGCTAGAAGACATACTAGCATTTAAAGAACACTATAATGAAAAAGGAATATTATATAAAGAAAGGTGCTTGATCCATCATAGGACTTTAGGTAATATAGTGGTCAAGCACAGTTTTTTAGAACTAAAAAGATTAAAAGAAAAATCTAACTTTATAATAAAAGGATTTTATGGTAAACAATAAACAAAAGATTGAAACACTAGAGCAGATTATTACAGAATATGAGCTTAAATTAAAAATACTTAAACAAGAGCTTAGGTATTTAAAATTGAATGAAGAAAACAAAAAAGGCTTACCTGCTACTTGGACAGCCACTGATACTAAAGAATACTAATATGGGAAAGACATATACTAATATGAAAGGAAAACCTGATGAGGTAGTAATAGACGAAAGGTTTAATACTAACAACATCTGTGTTATTAATGGCACTTACTGTTTAAAAGGGTGTAACTTTATTGAAACAGAAATATGCACAAAGCATGAGTTAAGGAAGCAACAATTAAAAGAAGAGAAGAATAATGGTTCATGAGTTTCATAATCCCATTCCTGTAGTAGTAGAGAATGGCAAAGATGGCTATGCTATCTATGTTAGGGATTCTGGTACTTTTGAAAATGATGTTTGGTGTGTAGTGCACTGTGATACTGGAATAGTAAGGCACTACTTAACTGACCAAATAAAAATATATGCCAATGCTACATTTGGTATTAAAAAAGAAAAGCTATGATTAAAAAGTTTAACGTACCTGTTAAAGAAAAAGTTCAAGTGTTTCAAGTATGGCTAGGAGCTATTAACTGGACACTAGGAACTAATCAACTTACTGATTCTGAACTAGAGATATTTTCTTACCTATTATACTACAATGATAAGTACAAGTCTATTACAGAACATGATGTTAGAATGGACTTGCTATTCTCCACTACGATTAAGAATAAGATTAAACAGGAATTTAACATAGCCACACATAAACTAGAAACTTATCTTAATAAGCTGAGGAATAAAGGATTTATTGTTGGCAATAGTGTACCAGAGAGATTCTTGGTATATCCAGAAAATTCTATAGAGGTAACCTTTACTTGTTTTCTAGAAGTAGATAAACCTGCTCCTAAATCTAAAGAACAAGAACTACCTGTAGAGCAGCTACCAGTAGAGATGCCAGTAAATACTGAAGTACCTGAAATTACTCAAGCCACTCAAGTCACTCAAGTTGAACAGATAGATGAATATGATGATTTAGATGAAGTGTCTAATGAGCCTATGGACTTTAGAGATCCATTTGATAAGTATTTTGATGATGAAGATACTCCTGCAGAAACATGGATGTAACTCTAGAAAAAATAATAATCCTCAAAGCCAAAGAGCTGAATATCTCTAAGTCACAAGCTATAGAGATATTTAACTCTATACCTAGGTTTGTAGTTAAGATAATGAAGGAAGGAAATCCTTTAGATCTTGATTCCTATAAATCAATTTACATTAAGGACTTAGGTATAATATATCCTAGACTAGACATAGCTAAGAATATTAAAAGAAGTATTGAGAATAATCTAAACAAAGAAGCAAATGAAGATATTTAATCTTGCTAATAATAAAGTAGTTTTTGAAGCAGAGCTATTATTGGTACCAGAGTTTAAAGCACTATGGGAAGCAGATAAAAGCAAAACCAAAGACTTAGTATTTAAGCAGTTTGCTTATATATATTTTATGATAGACTCTGGTAGTCCTTATAGTAATTTTCCAGAATATAAAAGGAAGGAGTTTATAGGTAAGGATATTTTTAAGGGAGAAATAAAAGAAACTCCTTCACTAAAGGCTGCTATGGATAAGTACATAGAAATGTCAGAAAGCCCTACACAAAGGTTACTAACTAGTGTTAAAGGTAAGATAGATGATGTGGCAAACTTTTTGAAGAACACAGACATTACTGAAGATTCTCTAGCACCAGTACTTAAAGCTATTGAAAGTACATCAAAACTTGTATCACAATTATCTACTCTAGAAGATGCTGTAAATAAAGAAAAAGCTACAGATGCTACTAGAAGAGCTGGAGAAAAAAGAACTAGAAAATATGAGGATTAGTATTCCACCAAAGTATTTTCAGGAAGCATCTTATAGTTTTCAAGACCATGGGGTATATACTCAATACCCTATAGGCACTTATCAGTTTGATGAGTTTTGGGAAGAAGAAACTAGAAAATGTAAAGAAGGGATTACCCATGGAGAATTGTACATTCCAGGGGCCTATTATTTTTATTTGAACTACACACAAATTGAACTTAAGAATGCTAAGACTGGTAGAAAAAACAAAGGCTTTCCTATTTTTACAGATGTTGACTTAGAGTATTTTACTTTTATTGAAAAAGCTAGAAAACAACAGAAAGGTATAGTATTAGTAAAACCACGAAGGATTGGTTTTTCATATAAGTCAGCAGCTATTATTGCACATGAGTTTAGCTTTTTTAGAGATGCTAAGTGTATTATAGGTGCTTTCCAATCAGAGCTTTCTGAGAATACTATGAGGATGTCATTAGATGACCTTAACTTTCTGGACTTACATACAGAGTGGGGTAAAGAAAGAAATCCTAACACAAAAGACTTTGTTAAAGCTAGATATAAAAAGACAGTAGATGGGGTAACAGCTTGGTCAGGATATATGTCTGAGATACACTCTTTTACTTTTAAAGATAACCCCTTTGCTGCTATTGGTAAATCTAGTAACCTTTTCTTATTTGAGGAAGCTGGTAAATGGCCAGGGTTACTTCAGTCTTATAATATATCTGAACCTTGTTGGAAAGATGGTGATGACCTTATTGGTGTTCCTATTATTCAAGGAACTGGTGGTGATATGGAAGGTGGTACACAAGAATTTGCTGAAATGTTTTTTCATCCTGAGAAATACAACTTCTTGTCTTTTGATAATATATGGGATGAAGATTCTATAGGTACTAAATGTGGCTTTTTTATACCAGCTACCAGAATGAGATTTGGTACTTATAAAGATGCTTATAGAGAACATCCTGAATGGAAGGACAAATCTATGATAGATGACTATGGTAATTCTCTTGAAGATATTGCTAGGCAGTCTATTTTAGATTTAAGAAAAAGAGCAGAACAAGGTGCAGACCAGCAAGCTAAAATTGACTCTGTTACACAGTTTCCATTATCTCCTAAAGAAGCTTTTTTACAAAGTCATTCTTTTTTCTTTCCTATTGTAGATTTAAAAGGAGTTTTATCTAAGATGGATGATTCCATTGAATTAGATAAACACAGTATAGGTATGCTCAATTTTGAAGAAGGTGAGCTTAAATGGAAAGATGTCCAAAATGGTTCTCCTTACAGAGAATACCCTGTTCAAAAACCAGAACATGGATTAATAGAGATATATGAAACACCTAGGTTATCAGATGATGGAGATAATATAGGTAGATATATTGCTGGTATTGACCCTTATAGATATGATACATCTAGTACAGATTCAGTAGGGTCTATATTTGTATTTGACAGGTTAACTAGAAGAATAGTTGCTGAATATACTGGTAGACCAGAAACTACTGACCAGTTTTATGAGATATGTAGGAAGCTAATTATTTACTATCAAGCTACTGCTATGTATGAAGCTAACATTACTGGTATGTATACATATTTTGAAAAGAAAAAAGCTTTGCACTTTTTAGCAGACACTCCATATAACCTAAGAGATAGAAATACTTGGAGGCCTAACACCAATACTTCTAAAGGAATTATTATGAGTAAAGGGGTTAAGGAAAGGGGAATGGAATATCTTAAATCTTGGATAGATGAAAATATTTCTGAAGAAAGTGAAGAAAAAAACTTAACAAAAATAAGATCTATTGGTCTAATAAAAGAGCTTATAGCTTGGAACCCTAATCCAAGAGCTAACTTTGACCGTATATCAGCTATGCTCATGGTTATGTGGTACGATGTAACTTTACAAGAATTTAATCGTATATCTATAGAACAATCACCACAAAAGAAAAAAACTTCTTCTTATTTTGATAAGTATAAACAAAAAAGAGATAATCAAGATATATGGATGAAGCACTTTAATAATATACAAGAAAAATAGTATGTACAATAGAATGTTTACCGCCCCTAGCCAGTTGGTTTCTGATTCAGTTAAGAAAACTAAAAAATGGCAACAAGACACAATAGATTCTTTTGAAGCTTTAGTGCTTTTTGAGAATAGACAAATTAAAAACTCTTACTACAATAAAGTAACAAACTATAATCTAAAAAGAGGCATTCTCAATATGAATGATGTTGAGAAAGTAGTTGACCCTTATGGATTAGGTCTAGGTACTTTTCCTGGCAAAATGGAGCATAAAGGAGTAGGTAACTCCAAGATTGACTTGCTGGTAGGAGAGCACATGAAAAGAAAGTTTGACTTTAGAGTTATAAGGTCATCTTCAGACCAACAAGGTATTAGAGAAGTAGAAGAAAATAAGCTACAAGAGTACCAGAAGTTTTTTGTAGAGGAAGTCCAGAATGCTAATTTTGATGAAGCTCAAGCTGAAAGAAGGCTAAAACAATTAGATGAATACACAAACTCTTCATTTTTTGATATAGCTGAAAGAGGAGCTAATAAGCTTTTAAAGTATTTATACAAGTACTACTATGTAAAAGACCTAGTATTTGATCCTGCTTTTGAAGATGCACTTATTGCTGCTGAACAGTATTGCTTTATCGAAGAAATGGGTGGAGAGCTGGCTATTAGAAAAGGTGACCCTACTAGGATCTTTACAATTATGAATGGCCATGCTACTAATGAATCTGGCTTAGAAGCATTAGTAGAAGTTACTTATCATACTATATCTTCTTTAGTAGATTTGTTCCATGACTTTTTAACCAATGACCAGATTAAGGAATTAGAGGATTACAGAGGATATAACTCAGGCCCCACTCCTTATTTTAATTATCCTATGTATGGCCATGTAGGAGAACTAGCTATTCCTTCTGATTCTGCTACTGCTAGAGTGCAGGAGATTATGCCACTAGGTGATTTAGATTTACCTATGTTTTCTAGCTACTTTGATGCTAGAGGTAACATTAGGTTACTACATTGTATTTGGAGATCTAAGAGAAAAGTAAAGCTTGTTAAGTCCCTAGATGAAAATGGTGTAGAGCTTCTTAAGTATGAGCATCAAAAGTATGTTATTGATGAGCTAAATGGAGAAACACTAGAAAGAGAAGAGTGGATTAATGAGTGGTGGAGAGGATATAAAATTGGTGCTAATATTTATATTAAAGCTGAGCCTATTCCATATTTAGGTAATTCTCTAGATAATATTTCTAGACAAGAACCTCCTGTAGTTTTACAGTTCTACAATACCAACTCCTCTAGAGCACAGTCTTTAATGGATATTATCAAGCCTTATGATTATTTGTATAATATCTTTGATTACAAAAGACAGGTTCTAGTAAACCTAATGCTACCAGATATTGTGCAGTTCCCTACTAGCATGATTCCTGATAACATGACTTTGCATGAGTTTTTAAACTATGTAACCTCTACTGCATTTATGCCTATGGATCCTACAGCAGAAGTAATGACCCCTAAAGGTCTGCAAGCTGCAGGAACTTATAATACTATTACCCCCAATAGATTATCTTCTAATCAAAGTGGGCCTATTAGTGTACTTAATAATGTACTGCAAGATATCATCAGAACTATGGATATAGTATCTGGTGTTACTCAACAAAGGCAAGGTGCTATTAGCACTACAGAACTGGTAGGTAATGTAGAAAGAGCAGTTAGTCAGTCTTCACTTACTACTGAAAGATGGTTTGCTAAAAATGAATTCTTCAAAGAGAGATGCTTAAAAAGAATACTAGATATTGGTATTCATGTTCTAAGAAAGAATCCCAAGAAGCTTTCATTCTTAATGGATGACTTTACTAAAGAGGTAGTAACTGATGAAGAAATTAATGGAATCTTATTAGCAGACTTTGACCTTATGGTATCTAGGTCTTCAGATGATGCTATGCTGCTGCAGATGATAGAACAAAACTTTAGTCAAGCTGTAGCTGCTGGTACTGCTGATATGGGTGATCTTATTAGTGTGTTTAAAACTGAAAGTGTCCAAGATGCAGCTAGAATCTTAAAGAAAAAAAGAGAAGAGCAACAAGCTAGACAAGAGCAGCAACAACAAGAAGTTAATAAAATCAAGCAGCAAGAGATTCAGCAAAAATCTCAAGCTCACCAAGAACTTATGGCTCTTGAGATGAAAAAGCTAGAACTTGATAAATATAGGTATGACTTAGATGCTCAAACTAGAGTGCAAATAGCTACTATCAATACTTATGCAAGAAGAGAAGAAATAGACTTGAATAACAACCAAATTCCAGATCCTATAGAATTAGAAAAGGTTTATCAGAAAGATAGAGAAGCTGAAGCTAAAAAAATGGATAAAGAACTGGAGATAACTACTAAGTTTAACATTGAACAACAAAAGCTAGCTCTAGAAAGAGAAAAGCTACAGAATCAAAGAGAGATAGAAAGGCTGAAATCTGAAACTGCTAAAGAGGTTGAAAGAATGAAACTTAGAAACCCTGTAGTAGGAGAAAAAATTAAAAAGTAAAAATAAAAATTATGGATGATATTATTAAAGAGTTAGCAAGTCTTAAATTATCAAAAAGCTCACCAGAAGCATTTATTGCTAGAATGTTTCAATCAAGGGATATTACTCATTTAGCTCATTTATCCACTAATAGCTATGCTAAACACAAAGCCTTGAACTCTTACTATAATAAACTATTAGATTTTATTGATGGATTTATAGAGGCATACCAAGGACTATATGGTATTGTAAAGCTTGAAATACCAGCTTCTGCAAATGAAGAGCCTATTAAACATCTAGAAGAACTTCATAAGTATATTGACGAAAATAAGAAAGTTTTCACTGACTCTGCTCTGTTAAATCAGATAGATGAGGTAAAAACTTTAATTCAGTCAACCCTTTATAAACTGAAGAACCTTTCATAAGTCTATATAATCTATATATAAATGCTATATACCCTGTGCCTATGGTATCAATTTATACTGGATTATTGCAACTTATATCTAAATTTGTATGTATTAACTAACAACTATCAATATGGCATTAGACTTATTTAATTCGTTAAAAGTAGAGGAACAGCCTCTAATGAGCTTATCAGAAGTAGAAACTACTTCTGGTACTTCTACTGTATCTTCAGATGAAGATGAACCTGGAACAGGTGATTCCAGCAATGCAGCTCCTAGCCCAGGAGATTTACTGCCTATTACAGATATGTCAGACACAGATGATGGTGGAGAGCCTTCTAAGGCAAAAAGTGATGAATCTAACACCTCCTCAAGCAAACCAAATTCATCCTCTCAATCATCATCTAAAAAATATGCAGCCATCATTAAAGCTCTACATGAAAAGACTGGAGCTTTTGAAGGATTTGATGAAGAAGAATTTGAAGATTCTCCTGAATCTTTCCTTGACTATTTAGATGAGTATGCTACAAAAAATGCTGAAGCTATGGCTTCAGACTATATTGAGAGAAACCTAACTCCACTTCAACAAAAGTTTGTTGATATGGTGGAGAATGGTATTTCTGAGGAATCAGCTACTCAAATTGTTAAAGGTTATAAATTAGCACAAGGTATTAATGAAGATGTATTAGTAGAAAACCCTGAAAGAGCCAAACAATTATATGCTGAGTATCTTCGTTATACTACTGCTTTCTCTGAAGAAAAAATTCAAAGAGAAGTACAGAAAAAAGAAGATCTAGGTACATTAACAGATGATGCCTTAGAAAGTCTTCCTGAATTTAAACAACTTCTAAGCAATGCTGAAAGAGAAGCTCAAGCTGAATTAGCTCAGCAAGAGTATCAAAGAAGAGAGTTCCAAAAAAGACAAGCTGATGAGCTTAAGAACTATTTGGAAGGTACTGATGAGATTGCTGGAATTAAACTAAATAAAAAAATGAAGGACAACTGGATGAGAGAATACTCAATAGTTGAAACTCAAGATGGTAAAAAAGTCAACCCTATCTTAGCAACAAGAGATGTTGACCCTAATAAATTTGATGCTCTACTTAGACTATACCATACAATGGGACTATTTAAGTATGATGCCAGAAAAAGGGATTTTATTCCTGATTTTACTGCTATCAAATCTCTAGGCAAAACTGAAGCTATTAATGAGCTTCACAGAGCTGTAGAATCTGATAATGTAAGGAGAAGAACTTCTGGTTATAATACAGATAGTGGTGTTGATATGGATGTAGAAAAAGAAGACCATAAAAAACGCTGGGCTGAATTAGCCAAAAAACTAGCACCTAAATAATCTTTAATTTAATAACTAAACCCTAAAACAAATGACTGAGTTATTTCCCTTAATTGCGAGGTACGGCCCTAAAACCTTTAATGGCCCCCTCAAAGTTCCCCACTTGGGAGAACTAGGCATGATTGAGCCTCAATTGGCTTCTGACATGTATCGTAGAATTTTCCAAACTCTACCTTCTGATGATTATGTGAACTTTATGAATGAGTTCCCTACTAGAGTTCTTGATACTGAGAACAAGTTTTACCATTGGAGAGTAGCTGGCAACAATAACAAAACTGTACAGCTTCTTGATTGGTCTGACTCTCTTGGTGCTAAGCCTGCTGCTGTAGGTCTTAATCAAGCTCGTTGGTATATGATTTTTGGAGAGAGATTCTTTGATTTGAATGACGTTATTGTAGGACACAATCCTGATGATTACTACGTTCAAGTTAAGAGTGTTGAAGAACAAGCTCCTAATCGTTGGAAATATGAAGTTTCTCTTATTACTGATGATCCACTAAACCGTTCAATGCCTGCCACTGAACTTGGTATTGGTACTCGTTGGTCTAAAGAAACTAACTTCCAATCTGGAGAGCGTTCTATGAGTGGTACTCAAGCTCACTTTACTACTTTTGTAGAATTGAAAGCTCGTGCTGCCCTACAACGTATGAACTACAAAGTAGATGGTAACATTATTGCTGAAGGTAAAAACGTACCTCTAGCTTTTGGTTTCCCTGATCCTACTGATCCTAAGTCTACTAAGCCTTATACTGGAGCCTTTGTTAACTTCTATGATATGGTAGCTCTTTACCAATTTAAGAAGCAACAAGCTCGTGCATTCTTGTTCTCTCACAAGAACTACACTCAAAATGAAATCTATTATGGTATTGATGACCGCAATGGTTGTACTATCCAGACTTTTGCTGGTATGTTCAAGCAAATTGCTAACACCAATATCCACCCCTACTCTACTCTAAACCTTGACAAAATTGTAGACATGACCATTGAAATGGGCTTGGCTTACAAAATGCAAGATGAGTATTATGTAGTAATTGAAACTGGTGCTTATGGTAAGAAAGATATTTCTCAATGGATTGAGAGTCGTTCTACCCAATACACTCCTAACTTTGTAACTGAAAGAGTACAAAAGAATGGTGATATGGGAAGCCAAGGCTTAACCTACCAAGGTGTATTTACCCAGTTTAAGTCTTACAATGGTGTAAACATCATGGTTAAGCACAGACCTTTCTTTGATGACGTAGAACGCTACAAAGAGAAACATCCTTCTGGATATGGTCTTAATGCTTCTCGCCATATGTTAATCCGTGGTGGACACAAAATGGCTAATGGTGAGTTCTTGGGAGATCCTGGAATCCATCGTTTGACTGTTAAAGGTCTTGAAAATGGAGTATACAAGTATATTGCTGGTATGCGTGATCCATTCTCTCCATATACTAATAAAGTAAATACTGGCTCAGCAATGACTAGCAGCCCTGTTGATGCTTATGAAGTACATGGTATGGAGTGGACTGGTTGTGTTGTAGAAGACCCTACCAAAATCCTGTGGATGCCTTATAACATCTAATAGTTGTAGATATTTGTAAAAGTGGGGATAAAACCCCACTTTTGCATTATCACTTAAAAATATTGCTATGAGTAAACAACTAAGAAAAAAAACACAAGAAATGCCCCAAGAAGAAGTAATAACTTTGGCATCAATTGAATCTAAACCCAAGTATTCCTCACAGGATTTCTTGGCTAAAAAAGTTGTTAGAGTAGTTCCTATTGAAACTAGGACTTTTACTAACCAACAAATAGAACAATTGCCAGAAGGATTTATTCATGAAGGAATGGGAAGATCTCTAGAATTAAAGAGAGATAGAACTACTGGTGAGTTTTTACCTATTTTTGATAACATCGAAAATGTACTTACTCCTCAGTTTCCAGATGAACCTATGACAGAACTAGAGTTCTTTACTAAGATCACTGGATATGATTTATCTTTTTCTAAAGATACTAAAAACTTTTGGTCTGGCTGGATTTCAGAAGGGCCAAACAACAGAGGTAAACTGCCTTATTCTGTAAAGCTACCTAAAGAAGGTTTGACATTAGATTTAAGTAATGCATGGGATAATATCACTTGGAGGGTTTTGAAAACCAATGACAGGTATATTGCTCCTTCATGGGAACTTAGAAATGCTAAGCCTACTTACTGGTTTGCTTTAGTAGATGAAAGAATTTCTGTAGACTTAAAGAAAGAAGAGATTAATCTTAAATTAAGAGCAACCGAAGAGTTTAATAAAATCAAAGATCACCGTGAAATCCTTATGGAGTTTATGATTATCAAAGATCCTAACAACATTATCTCTAAAACTGCATCTACAGATTTCCTATTTAATCTGGTGTATGAAGTAATGGACACCAATCCTAAGTTATTCCTATCTATTGTAAATGATGAATATCGTGAAGATAAGATTCTTATTTTTAGAGCAGTAAGAGCAGGAGTACTTAAGAAAATCAGCACCAAATACTTTACCATGGGTGATGAGCCATTAGGAGTATTAGGTGATGTTATTTCACTTATTAACAACCCTGAAAAGCTAGAATTCCGCAAGAAGCTAGAGTTTCAAGTAGAAAATTCTAATCTATGACAGCAAATGAAATGTGGCAATTAGTCTTAGTTGAGTATGAAAAACTCAACTCTGCTGGAGCCCCTGGTATACAGGAAGGTGAGGCTAATATCATATTGACTAATGCACAGAATCATTTTGTTCATACTAGAATTACTGCTATCTTAAATTTGAAGAGGGAAGGGTTAGAAGAAACAGAAATCAGAATGCAGGGGTTATCACCATTGATAACCTCTGCTACTGTTTCAAGTTTTACTAACACCACAGATAACTTACCTAATGGTGTGTTTGCCACATTACCATTAGATTTTATGTACACTATTTTAGAAAGGTGTGTTATTGACCAGAATGATTGTGAAACTGGTGAACCTGCTGATTTACCTGTGTATGTTATATCTCATAATGAGTTTAACAGAAGCAAAAGTAATCCATTTAAGAAACCTTATTTTAATCAAACTGAAGGTTTAGTATGGAGATTAGCATTTACTAGAACCAATACTGGATATAATTCTCAAACTACTACATCCTCTAATGGGTACTCATTTATTACTGGTCAAACAGGCAAAAGGCATGAATTAATTACAGATGGAAATTTTAATATTGTAGATTATGATTTGCGATATTTAAGACTTCCAAAACCTGTTAAAGTAGACTTAGTAAACTTCGTAACCCCTGTAAACATGCAGAATTGCGAGTTAGATGAATCTACTCACAGACCTATTGTGGACATAGCTGTTAAGATGATGAAAGAGTCATTAACACAGCCCTCTCAATCTTTACAACTAGATGCTCAACAAATTGAGTAACTTTTTTTAAAATAATTCGTATAACATATAAACTTTTAAAACTTAAAACGCAATGAAAACTTTCGCAAGAACTACTACTTTAACCGCTGCTCAAGTAAATGCTTTAGATGGCACTCCTATCAATGTAGTACCTGCTCCTCAAGCTGGTTATGCTTTGATCCCTCAAAACCTTATTGTAGTTAAAAAATCTGGAACTGCTGTTGGCTCATGTGTTAATGATCCTATTGCTCTTGTTTACACTGGAGATACTACTCCTTTGGTATCTTTAGACGCTGTAGGTGCAGCTGTAGTATCTAATGCTATCTTGGCAACTGGAGCAACTGCTGCTACTTATACTGCTGCTAATGGATTTCTCTATTCATCTGCTGAGGTATATGCTGGTAAAGGTATTGATATTAGTGCTCCTGGAGCTACTATAGCTTCTTTTGATGGTACTCTACAAGTAACCGTACTTTTTAACATTGTTAAAATCTAATAAACTATAAACTTTAAATTTAGAAATCATGATTGCACAACCGCAAATTTTAGACAACTTTAAGTTGTTCGCAGGAGCTGATGTAGCCAGAAGTGCTGGTGCTACTGCAGGAACTGTTGTATCTCCTGGTATCCTAGCTGTAGGAGAAATTGTCATTACTGATCTTAGTAATGTAATTTTGAGTACTGCTACTGTTCTTACTGCCCCAGCTATTAAAGTAGTTATGGGCCGTGGAACTACTGAAAACCTGTGGGAATCACAACTTTTCAATTTTAACGACATTTCTGCCTACACTGGTACTCCTTTTGCTGCTAAAGTTCAGCAAGTATCTTACTATGGCTACAATGCTAACACCAACACTGGTTCTTTTCAGCCTATTAACAACAACTACTACAGCCTTGTAATTTCTTTCTATGAGTTAGTATCTCAGGAAGCTTCTGCTTTGATGAATCCCCTCATTGTAGATTTCCTTTCTGATGGTTCTGCTACTCAGCCTGAAGTAGTTAATGGTCTTTACAGAAATTTGGTAAGACAACTTTCTTACTGGACTCGTAGACCTATTTTAGCTGAAATGGTAGCTAGTGCTGCTGGTCAAGTTACTAACGATGCTACTGCTGCTTTAACTCAAGGAAGTCCTTTGGTAACCAATGCTCCTACCCTTGCTACTGCTGTAGGTATTGTAGGAGATTACATTCGTGTAGGTTCTCAATCAAATGACTTGGATGAAGTATATTTGATTGCAGCAACTGATGGTGTATCTACTCTTACTTTAGCTACTCCTTTCCAAAGTGCTTCTGTTACTTCTCTTATCCACCAAGTACTTGATACTGACGTTGCTTTGGGTAACATGGGTATTCGTGTAACTGGTCTTAACCAGCCTTTCATCCTAGATTCTCGCCCTTATGGATTGGTAACTTTCCAAATTGGTATTTCTGGTGGAGGTACTACTAACTTGAGCTATCAAGTAGGTGCTTTCATTGGACATGGTACTTATGAGCAAATGCGTACTATGGAAGCTGCTTCTTGGAGAAATCAAGGACAGATCTTTACCTATACTGAGTTTCCTCCTACTACTGTGTTGACTGACTTGATTGCTGCTCAAAACCACTCTACTTTGGATTTGGTATTGCGTAAGCCTAACAGAGCTTTGACCAACACTGATTTCAGAGCACAACTTTGCTTAGCTTGTGCTTTGGATAACAATGTTGCTAATACTTTTGATACTTCTTATACTGCTGGTCTTGGTACTGGTTGTGTAGATGTATTGGATGCTTATGTAACTAACTTTACCAACCTAACTGCCCAAGTGGGTAACCTGTAATCATAGCAATGCTACTAATGGGGGTAGCCTGAATTTTTGGGCTACCCTTTTTTAGTAGTTTATGGAACTATTTTATTCAATAATCCGTAATATGATTACATATGGCACTAGAATTAAAGCTATCTCTTTGCTTTAAAGAGAAATGCAGTAAGCTTCAGATATCTGATGCTACTGGAGAATATGATGTAACCACTAATCCTACTGGATGGGGTGCACCTAATTTAGCTTTAGCTGATGTAGATTCAGCTACTGTTGTTTTGACTCCTCCTGGAGGTTCTGCTATTAACTATGATGTAACAGCAGAAGTTCAGGGAGGTATTATTGTAGATGGTACTTTCTTACTAAAGCTTGTTGATAACATTACTTTAAACGATGGTATCTATACTGTTACTTATACTGTAGTTGATGAAGATACTGATACTGAATATACTACTACAGTTAAATCTTTTTCTACATGTAAAGCTGATTGCTGTGTAGAGAAAATGAAAACCAAGTTTAAAGGAGAACTTTGTGGTTGTAACTGGGAGAATTTCTGGGATTACTACAAACAAGCGGAAGCTCTTCTTTATGCTGCTAAATCAGCATTTGCTTGTGGTAAAGATGCCCAAGCTACTGACTTATTAACTCAAGTAAATAAAATTTGTAGCATTCAAAAGTGCTGCTGCTAAAATAATAACTATGTGCAACTGCTCATCTAATATTCCAAATTGTAATTGCAATGACTGCTCAGTAATTACTATACCTAGTTTAATAGGCCCACAAGGGCCACAAGGAGATCCTGGAGTTAATGGTACTAATGGTACTAATGGTCTAGATGCAGGCAATGTTATTGATACAGAAAGTATTTTTGCTTCTGGGCCTGTTGAAGGAGCTGTTAGAAGATATATTCCAGAGATACTTATTACACCTAGTACAGAATTAACTAAGACAGAAGATAGATTAAAAATTAGAGCAGTTTTTGCATTGACAGATGAAGCTGTAGCTGCTGCTGGTGTGTTAGGAGTATATATTAATAGTGTTACTTCTATGGTTGGAGCCACAGCACTAGCTGAGTTTAGTGGTACTATTCCTAATGATAAGTATTTCTATATGGAGTTTTACTTTGATAGAGTTACTACTCAAACATTTCATGTAACAGGTACTGCAAAATTTGCTAATATTGTATCAGAAGTAGGCCAAGGTTTATTTTTAGTACCTACTGAAAGTAGCTATGTTATTCGTAGAGTTAACCAAATAATAACAGCTCCTACAGTACTAAATGCTCCTTTTTATGTATTTCTAGGCTCTCAAAATTTAGGTTATATTTTTCCTACTTTTTTCACTGTTGAATATATCTTAAGAAAATCATGACCGAAGAATGTAGAATAAAGTATATCCAGTATATACAATGTAAGTACTCTGATTTAGCTCAGCAGCTTACTAACAAATATAAGCTAGGGAGAAAATG
>Ga0209986_10002407_pt1 | contig 17121 bp, 18 predicted proteins | sample BlataG_FD_183168 | JGI IMG/M metagenome (GOLD analysis project Ga0209986, IMG submission 183168) | Deep subsurface microbial communities from Black Sea to uncover new lineages of life (NeLLi) - Black_00105 metaG (SPAdes) (version 2) | ecosystem: Environmental > Aquatic > Marine > Oceanic >...
CACGAATTGGCATATAGTAGGGACGGGTGATTTTAACGGAGATGGGAAAGTAGACATTTTATGGCGGAATTATTCTGATGGGAAGAATACGGTGTGGTATATGGACGGGGTGTCGATCACGGGATGGACATATTTTCTTACAGTAACGGACACGAATTGGAAGATAGTAGGGACGGGTGATTTTAACGGAGATGGGAAAGTAGACATTTTATGGCGGAATTATTCTGATGGGAAGAATGTAGTGTGGTATATGGACGGGGCGTTGTTCGCGGGATGGACATATTTCCATACAGTAACGGACACGAATTGGCATATAGTAGGGACGGGTGATTTTAACGGAGATGGGAAAGTAGACATTTTATGGCGGAATTATTCTGATGGGAAGAATACGGTGTGGTATATGGACGGGGTGTCGATCACGGGATGGGCATATTTCAATACAGTAACGGACACGAATTGGAAGATAGAAAACCACTAATATGAGGATTGTACCTTAAAAATAAAATTAGAATGTCTGCCTAAAATATAGACTGTAACGAAGCGTCCATTTTTTAGATGGAGACTGTCCGAAAAACGGTGTAAACCTCTTTGATGCTATAATTTTTAAGGCGGTGACAGGGAACCTTTCCGGGATAAACTAAATAAGCTTCTTAAGGAAAAAGGCGTTAAATCACTCGACGACTTTAACGCCTTCATTAGGGAGGTCAGCAAGGATGTCGTCGAGACTCTTCTCGAGGAAGAGCTGACCGACCATCTGGGGTTTGAAAAATACGAGCACATTCCTGGCCCGCTTGGAGTAAGAGGCAGAAATTCGGATAACAAACTTATTAAGATAAAACTGGACTGGGCGCCAAATTATCCTCTTCAAAATGGGCTTGAGAGGACTTATGCATGGATTGAAAATAAGGTAAATGATTTAAAAAGAAAGGGGAATTGAAAATGAAAGTCGTTATCCTCTGCGGCGGTATAGGTACTCGTATCAAAGAAGAAACCGAGTTTAAACCCAAGCCTATGGTAAAAATTGGCGATAGACCAATTATTTGGCATATCATGAAGATCTATGCTCATTATGGATATAAAGATTTCATACTTGCTCTTGGCTATAAAGGAGAGATGATCAAAGAATATTTTTATCATTACCAAATAATGAATAATAATTTTACGATCAATCTTAGAAACAAAAATAAAATTGAGATTTATAATGAAAATAATACCGAAGATTGGAATATAACCCTGGTAGATACTGGAAAGGATGCCCTTAAGGGTGCTAGGCTGAAAAGAGTCGAAAGATTCATTAATGATGACATATTTATGATGACCTATGGGGATGGCGTTGCAGACATAGACATAGACGAATTGGTGACTTTTCATAAAAATCATAGACGGTTAGCAACGGTAACTGGAGTTTCCCCCAAAATGCGTTTTGGAGAGCTCTTTACTCGCGAGGATGGCTCTGTAAATTTTTTTGAAAAACCGGATAATGCTCTGAATATGATCAACGGGGGTTTTTTTGTCTTTAACCGGACGATATTTAACTATCTTGACGATAGAGATAGTTGTGACTTGGAGTATGGGCCTCTTGAAAAGATTGCACAAAATGGCGAACTGATGGTTTATAAACACAATAGGTTCTGGCATTGCATGGACAATATTCGAGACATGGAAATTCTCAATAAAATATGGGCTTCAGGGAAAGCACCATGGAATATATGGTAAAGAGTAATTTTTGGAAAGATAAAAGAGTTTTTATCACCGGCCACACGGGTTTTAAGGGTGCTTGGCTATCTTTGTGGCTTCATCATCTTGGTGCTGAAGTAGTCGGGTATGCACTTGAGCCTCCAACAACCCCCAATTTATTTGATCTTTGCAATTTATCTGAAATCATTAAATCCATAAAAGGAGATGTGCGTGATCTTGATTTTCTAAAAAAGTCTTTGGCTGCAAATAAGCCTGATATAGTTTTTCATATGGCAGCTCAATCTTTAGTTAGACAGTCTTACCATGACCCGGTAGGAACCTATTCTACAAATGTCATGGGTATTGTAAACTTGTTGGAAACTGCTCGATACATAGATGGTATAAGAGCAGTTGTGATTGTAACCAGTGACAAGTGTTATGAAAATAGGGAATGGGTATGGGGCTATCGAGAAAACGAAGCTATGGGCGGATATGACCCGTATAGTTCAAGCAAAGGATGTTCTGAATTGATAACGGCTGCATATCGTGAATCCTATTTTAAAACTAATGAAACTGCCGTTGCTACAGTACGTGCAGGCAATATTATCGGTGGCGGAGACTGGGGAAAGGACCGATTGATTCCTGATTGTATTCGTTCTTTGGCTGACAATAGAGAAATTTTAATTCGTAATCCTCAAGCCATCAGACCATGGCAACATGTATTTGAACCCCTAAGCGGTTATCTTTTGATCGCTGAAAAATTATATCAGAATGGCAGTCATTATGCTCAGGCCTGGAATTTTGGTCCCAGAGAGCAAGATAACTCTGTGGCTGTTCATGAAATTGTCCAATTATTTATTAAGTATTGGGGAGGTGGCAGTTGGAAAGATATGAGTAATAGTGAATCAAGGCAGCTTCATGAGGCGCGTTATTTAAAATTAGATTGCAGTAAGGCTAGGGCAGAATTGGGATGGAAACCCATTATTAATATTGAAGAATCGATCAAGTGGACTTGTGAATGGTACAAGGCATATTATAATAAGACTCCTATGAGGGATTTTTCACTGGGCCAATTAAACAGATATCTAAAGCCCAAAACGTTATCACGCTGAATTATCTTCAGGTATTTGATAGGAGGGATAGATGCCAGTATGTCGCTTTTGCCAATCTGAACTCAAATTCGTAGTTGTCTCTCTAGGCAAATCTCCTCTTTCAAATTCCTATTTATCGGAAAAACAACTTCATCAAATAGAATCCTTTTACCCGCTGGAAGTTTACGTCTGCCAAAAATGTTTTTTGGTTCAAATTGAAGAGGTTGTAAGTCCTAAAGATATTTTTTCCTCTAACTACGCCTATTATTCCTCGTATTCAGAAAGCTGGCTACAGCACTGTAAAGAATATACTGAAATGATGATTAACCGGTTTGGTTTTTACAAAGATTCATTAGTAGTGGAGATTGGAAGTAACGATGGGTACCTCTTACAATATTTCAAACAACATAAGATCCCCGTCTTGGGAGTAGAACCAGCATCAAATACTGCGGAAGCAGCAAAGAAAATTGGCATTCCCACGGATATCGCTTTTTTTGATACATCATACGCCAAGAGAATGATGGAAACACGTAAATTGGCTGATTTGATTATTGGCAATAATGTTCTAGCTCATAATTCCAATCTCAATGATTTTGTGGAAGGACTGAGAATTGCCCTAAAATCTAATGGCGTGATTACAATGGAGTTCCCTCATCTCCTTCAACTTATGGAACACAACCAGTTTGATACCATCTATCATGAACATTTTTCTTATTTTTCTTTTCTGACAGTAAAAAGTGTTTTTGCTGTACATGGTCTTACTATATTTGATGTGGAAGAATTGCCTACTCATGGAGGTTCTTTGAGGATTTATGCCAGACATAAGGAAGATAATACAAAACCGATTTCTGACAGTGTCTATGGACTGAAGCAACAGGAAATTGATGATGGCTATGCAGATATAAATCATTATCTTGCTTTCGATGATAAGGTTAAAGCAATTAAGCGAGATATCCTTAGTTTTCTAATTCAGGCAAAAGAGGAAGGTAAGACAATTGTAGGTTATGGTGCACCTGCAAAGGGGAATACCTTGCTTAATTACTGTGGCATTAAGACAGATTTTATTGATTATACTGTAGATAGGAATCCATATAAACAAGGGCATTATCTACCAGGGAGCCATATACCTATTGAAGCACCAGATAAGATAAAGGAAACAAAACCAGACTATGTATTTATTCTGCCGTGGAATCTTAAGGATGAGATTATGGAGCAGATGGCTTTTATCAGGGAATGGGGTGGGGAATTTGTGGTACCAATTCCGAAAGTAATGGTATTGTGAATGATTTTCACTGAGACTAAACTAAAAGGGCCGTATATTATTGAATTAGAACCATTGGAAGACGAGCGAGGTTTTTTTGCCCGTAGTTTCTGTCAGAAGGAGTTTGAAGAACATGGTTTAAATCCTTTTATTGTCCAGTGCAATGTATCTTTTAACAAAGAGAAAGGCACGCTCCGTGGGATGCATTATCAGGTAGCCCCTCACGAAGAAGCAAAATTGGTGAGTTGTATAAAAGGAGCAATATACGACGTAATTATTGATTTGCGACCAGATTCTGCTACTTACTGTCAATGGTTTGCTGTGGAGTTGAGTGCTGAAAACTATAAGATGCTCTATGTCCCTGAGAGCTTTGCTCATGGCTTTCAGACTTTAGAGGACAACACGGTGGTTTTTTATCAGATGTCTGAGTTTTTTCATCCAGAATGTGCTGGAGGCGTAAGATGGGATGATCCGGCGTTTGAGATCGAGTGGCCGATAAAAAAATTAATTGTTTCATCCAAGGATAAATCAATTGGGCGTTTTAAACAATGTAATCCAAAAAAGATATAAAATTATATATTGGTGCAAAAATAATATCAACTGGACGTTTTGCTCCAGATAAGATAGCAACAAATGATGATTTAGGTGGATAAAATCATGTGGTTAACCGAGAAATTTAATGATTTTAAAGACAAAAACTTTTGTATATGGAGAGATTATTTTTATAGTTACAACTGGCTTTTAGCTGAAATAAATTCTATGCAAAGTCTAATTGACCAGAAGCTAAAAGATAAATTCGTAGTGGGTATAGTGAGCGATTATATGCCTAAAACGGTAGCTTTGTTCTTAAGTTGTGCAAAAAATAAAAAAATAGTTGTTCCAATAAGTTCAACTAACGAATCGGAAATTAAAAGTAAAGTGGAAACTGCGGGAGTAGAAGCTGTATTGACATTTGATGAGGATGAAAACATAATTATAAAACAATCTGGACTTAATTCATCTAATCCCCTGCTCGAAGAATTCATAAGCAATCACAGGTCGGGTTTAATTCTCTTTTCCTCCGGTTCTACTGGCGAACCAAAAGCTATGGTGCATGATTTGGACAGTCTAATGGAAATGTATAGAAATAAGAAGGTTAAGGATTTGAAAATACTTATATTCTTAATGTTCGATCATATAGGAGGTTTAAATACTTTATTTAATAGTTTATCAATGGGAACTACGATAGTGATTCCCGAATATAAAGATCCGGAACATATAGCAGCTTTAATAGAAAAACATGGAGTAAAACTTTTACCTACATCTCCTACTTTTCTTAACCTTTTACTAATCTCTGGAAGTCACAAGAAATATGATTTGTCTTCTTTACGAATTATAACTTATGGAACAGAACCCATGCCAGAAAGTTTATTAAAAAGGTTGAAAAGTACATTTCCTAAGGTAAAATTTCTACAAACGTTTGGAACAAGCGAGACAGGAATCACAACGACATTTTCTAAATCTTCGGAGAGTCTATACATGAAAATAGAAGATCCAAATACGCAATGGAAGGTTGTGGGCACCGAACTTTGGCTAAAGGGGAAAGTGCAAATACTTGGCTACCTAAATTATAATAATCCGTTTACGGAAGATGGGTGGTTTCCAACAGGAGATTTGGTTGAAGTTACTGAAGATGGATACATAAAAATAATTGGTAGAAAAAGTGAGATTATAAATGTGGGTGGACAAAAGGTTTTGCCTTTAGAAGTCGAGTCAGTGTTGTTGGAGATGGAAGAGATAAAAGATACAATAGTTTATGGAGAATCTAATCCTTTAATGGGAGAAATTGTAGTAGCAAAGGTAGTTTTAAAAACAAAATTGTCCCTAAATGAGATGATTAAAAAAATAAAAAAACATTGTAGACACAAATTGGGTCCTTACAAAGTCCCTATAAAAATTTATGTAGTAGATAGTGTAAATTATGGTAAAGGGTTTAAAAAAAAGAGACTTATACAAGAAAAGGGAAGCCTATGAAAAAAGAAAAGATTATAGAAATAATAAAAGATGCTCTTCGGGATGTAGTAGAAGTGAATGAGATTAGTATACCTACTGAAATAAATCAGAAAACACCTTTATACGGCAATCGAGGATATTTAGATTCTTTGGCACTCGTTTCATTAATAGTAGTTATAGAAGAAAAATTTGCAAAAGAAGGCGAAAATATTACGATAGCATCAGAAAAAGCGTTTTCCAGAAAAATTAGCCCTTTTTTATCAGTTGAGACATTAGCAAGATTTATTGAAGAGTTAATATATGAAAAATAAAGTAATAATCATCACTGGTACTAGAAAAGGAATAGGTAAGCATTTATCCGAATATTATTTGGTGAAGGGCTATAATGTAGTAGGGTGTAGCAGGGGAAATCCATCCATCAAAGATAAACATTATACCCATTATAAACTTGATGTTGCTAATGAAAAAATGGTTGTTGATACGGTAAAAGATGTTAAAGAGAAATTTAAAAAAATAGATATTTTAATAAACAACGCAGGTATAGCTTCTATGAATCATATGATATTAACACCTACTGAAACAACTAGAAGTATTATGGAAACGAATTTTATGGGAACATTTAATTTCTGTAGAGAAGTTTCGAAAGTTATGATAAGACAAAAGTGGGGCAGAATAATAAATATATCAACAATAGCTGTGCCGTTAAGCTTGGAAGGAGAATCAGTTTATATTGCTTCCAAATCAGCAATAGAAGGATTTACAAAAGCTATTGCTAGAGAACTTGCGTCGTTTAATATAACTGTAAATGCCCTAGGAATAGCTCCTTTAATGACGGATTTGATAAAGACGGTTCCAAAAGAGAAAATAGACAAAATCCTAGATATGATGGCGATAAAAAGACTATCCGAGTTTGAGGACATTGCCAATGTCATAGAGTTTTTTATAAAAGAGGAGAGTGATTTTATTACCGGGCAGGTAATTTATCTAGGGGGGGTGTGAAAGACTTTATTTAGTCGGGGGTCGTCAACGAAAGCCATATTGAGAAGTGAACGAGTCAATATACCTAAAGAAAGTGATGGGTAACAGCTATGATTAACGAACATCAAAAAAAGGTAATAAGATCACTTAAAGGTCTTGAAGAAGGGTATTTTGGTAGGGAGATCCCAATTATAAATGATAGAAATATAACTATTGGCTCTTTAAGACCAATTGATAGCAAGCTTTCTAATGATGAAGTCATTATCTCCTCTTTGGCTCGTTGGAGACAAATATTTATGCATTACTTTTTGACACAATTTGAAGCAACTAACGAACGAACAAGGAAATGGCTAAGTAATGTTGTTATTAAGGATAATACTAGAATTCTCTTTTTAATTATGGATGGGATAAATAGGGCGGTCGGGAACCTTGGCATTTGCAATATCTCTCGTGATAGTGCCGAGATTGACAATTTGATACGAGGTGAAGGAGGGGGGGACCCTAAACTGGTGTTTTTTTCGGAGGTGTCTTTAATATACTGGATATATAATACTTTTAGTATTAATAATATCTACTTACATGTTTTTTCTAATAATCTTTGGACAATTCTATTCCATGAGTCAGTTGGTTTTGTACGCGGTAATACTTATAGGTTAACAAAAAAGGAAAATCACGGAGAGATATATTATACAGTAGACTATTCTAGTAAACCTATAAGGAATGAATTTGGATACATGAAAATGGTACTTGATAAGCATGAATTTTTATCTCGACATCCATGGTTGGAAGAGTCAGAATAAATTACTGGAAACAGTTCAGAAAAAGAAAGTATTCCATTGTATTTTCCTTAAATCATAAAAATATAGGAGGAAATTATTATGAGTATTGAGCAAGAGAAAGAAAGACAACGATCGATTGCATGGGAGAGGGGCTCTGATTATCCGGGATATGGACCTGTTTTTACATATTTTCAGGCACAATCTGTGCTTGAAAACGCTCGTGGAGATAGTCTTTTGGATTTGGCATGCGGAGATGGTACTATTACTGCTATGTTATTCTCTAAATTTAAAAGGGTAGTTGTAGTAGACGCGTCAGACTCACATCTTGTTAAGGCGAGAGAAAAATGTCCAAAGGCTGAATTTCATGAATCTCTTATTGAAACTTTTAAAACAAAAGAAAGATTTGATGTAGTAACGATGTTAAACATTTTAGAACATGTAATCAATCCTGTACTAACCTTGCAAAAGTCAGCATCTTTTTTAAAGGATGATGGTATTTTAATTGTTCATGTTCCTAATGCATTAGCTGTTAATCGCGTTATAGCTCGCATAATGGGAACATTAACAGATGAATATGAATTATCGCCATACGATATTAACGTTGCTGGACATAGAAGAAATTATGATATGCGCTCTTTGGTCGACGATTTTAAGTCTGCCGGGCTAAAAATTATCTCAACTGGCGGCATTTTTTATAAAATGCTTTCTACACCTCAAATGGATTGGCTTTTACGAAATGGTCCTTGGAATGAAGGAGGTTTTGGTTGGGGAAGAGTCGGTGCAGAAAAAAAAGACTGGAAGGCTGAATTTTGCCGTGCTTGCTATGAAATCGGTAAAGAACGGCCTGAAGACTGTAATATTATCTATGTATGTGCTACAAAATAAAGGGGGTATTAACTAGATGCAAAAAATAGGAAATGATCCATCATATATCGCGTCTATGCAGGCGAATAAAGAACTTAAGACATTAAGAAATAAAATTCAGCAGGCGATGGTAATTTACCGTTATTCCTACAATTTTAATTGGCTCGGGCGCCCCATCATTCAGCTTCCTCAAGACATCATTGTAATGCAAGAAATTGTCTGGCGGGTGAAACCCGATTTGATTATTGAAACAGGAATTGCCCATGGCGGTTTTCTCATCTTTTATGCTTCTATTCTTGAATTAATTGGTGGAAAGGCCGAGGTTTTAGGTATTGATATTGATATTCGAGAGCATAACAGAGTGGAAATAGAAAAACATCAAATGTTTAAGAGGATTACGATGATACAAGGCTCTTCTATTGATGATAGCATTGCTCAGCAAGTTTATAATTTTGCAAAGAATAAAAAGCAGATTTTGATTGCTTTGGATTCCAATCATACACATAATCATGTGCTGAAAGAGCTGCAACTTTATTCTCCTATTGTGACAAAAGGGAGCTATCTGGTTGTGTTTGATACTATTGTAGAAGATATGCCAGAAGATTTCTTCCATGACCGCCCTTGGGGCAAGGGAAATAATCCAAAAACAGCAATTTGGGAATTCTTGAAGACGAATGATCGTTTTGAAATAGACAAAGAAATTGAAAATAAACTGCTCATAACGGTAGCCCCGGATGGCTACCTGAAATGCATAAAGGATTAATTATGGAACGCATTCCTATATCTGGACCTTGGATAACTCAGAAAGAAATTGATTATGTGACCGATGCGGTTACTAACGCCTGGTATGCTAATGCCAATGTTTACAATGAGCGCTTTGAAAAGGCATTCTCAGAATATATTGGCGTTCAATTTGCTATTTCTCTGCCGTCTTGTACCTCCGCTATCCACTTGTCTCTTCTGTCTGTTGGGGTGGGGGCTGGTGATGAAGTTATAGTTCCTGATTTGACTTGGATTGCGAGTTCAGCTCCGATTTCTTATGTTGGTGCTACTCCGGTATTTGCAGATGTGGATGAGAAGACTTGGTGCTTGTCTGCGCAATCTTTTGAGCAGTTAATTAGTCTTAAGACCAAGGCAGTGATTCCAGTAGACCTTTACGGTGGTATGCCTGATATGGATAGTATTTGTGAAATTGCCCGGCGGCATGGAATTGCTGTTATTGAAGATGTGGCTGAAGCCATTGGTTCCGAATACAGGAACCGCAAGGCCGGCAGTTTTGGAGATACCGGAGTGTTTAGTTTTCACGGTTCCAAAACCCTTGTCACCGGTGAAGGTGGAATGCTGGTTACTAATCGTGAGGATGTTTATCGCAGAAGTCTTTTCTTACGAGACCATGGTCGCAATCCAGGCGATAAGATGTTCTGGAATGCTGAAGTTGCCTACAAATACAAGATGACCAGCATGCAAGCTGCTCTTGGTCTGGCCCAACTCGAACGTATTAATGAGCTAGTTGAGCGCAAGCGCCAGATTTTTAACTGGTATCAGTCAGAGTTGGGTAGTATTGAGCGGATTACTCTAAACTATGAAGCACCAGATACAAAAAATACCTATTGGATGGTGACAGTGGTACTCGATGAAAAATTTGGAGTTAAAAAAGATACGCTCATGTCCTTGATGTTGGAGAGGGGTATTGAATGTCGCCCGTTTTTTCATGCGCTGAGTTCTATCCCAGCCTATCAAAAGTTAGAACAAGCAGAGCAAGCCCAGCAGAGAAATAAAAGTGCTTACAAAATATCTCCCTACGGTCTTAATTTGCCCTGTGGTATGAATATGACAGAAGAAAAAGTCGCCTATGTGTGTGAAGTTTTTAAATCGGCTCTTGGCTTTGCTTAGTTCAATTGATGAAATCATTGGCCTTCGAATTGTGACGTAAGGAATAGTTTTAGGCAGAACGGCAGTTTTTGCAACAATGGGAAGAGGAAATTATTACGGAATCTTTTATTTGAGCTATGTCCAGAGTTTCTAAGAACATTATTTACAATTTGCTCGGCCAGGGATTGCTTCTTGTTCTGGGCTTTGTGTCAGTAAAATATATTTTTGGAAGGTTGGGAGAGGATGCGCTTGGAATTATCTACTTCACCATTATGATGAATGCTGTGCTATGCGCGGTACTTGAAATAGGGATATGTTCTACTACAGTACGTGAGGTTTCAGCCTACTTCAAGTCGGAACCTAATTACATTCAAGAGTTAATCCGCACATTCTCAGCTTTTTATTGGGGTATTTATGCTCTGCTTGGAGCGACTATTTATTTTCTGGCACCTGTTCTTGTAGAAAAGTGGATCAACCTGAAAACGATGGATCCGGCAACGGCAATATATATCTTACGTTTTTTGGGCATTGCTTCGCTAGTGGCCCTCCCAAAGTCTCTTTATGTCAGCCTATTTCGTGGTTTGCAGAGGATGGAATTCAATAACCTAATTGATGTGGTTACCAGTGGGCTCCAACAGTTTGGCATTATCTTGATTCTCGCTCTTGGAGGCAACCTGTTTCATGTAGTCTATTGGTTCACGGCGTGTTACGGCATTAGGATATTCATCTATCTTGCTGTTTCCTCCCGTTTTTTTCCACTAAGGGCACTTGTTCCTGGATATTCATCTGGTGTGGTCAAAAGAAATTTGGGATTTGCTTCCAGGATGATGTCTATTTCAGTTATGGCTACCATTCATATGCAAGCCGATAAGTTGATTATCAGTAAACTATTGCCTATTGGTGCATTTGGATACTATGGCGTTGCTTATGGCAATGTATCCAAAGGGACGTTGGTTACAGGCGCCATTTCACAGGCCGCTTATCCATCCTTTTCCGCTATGTTCAAAGCGGGTGATCGCACGGGACTGATGTCGCAATACCGAAAATTGCAAGACCTTCTTTGCTTTGGGATTGTGCCGATATTTGCAGCTGTTCCATTTGCCATATTGCCATTGTTTTCTTATCTTTTAAATGAAGAAGCCGCACAGCTGTTGCTATTACCTACAACTTTACTTTGTGTGGGATTTTTCATGAATGGAACATTAAATGTCCCTCATGTCTTTTCCCTCGCTGTGGGTAAGCCAGGGATTGCTGTGCGCCAAAATTTTTATGCTTTATTTGTTGTTCTGCCAGTAACAGTACTTTTGATTTATTTTTTTGGTTTGACAGGAGCGGGCCTATCTTGGGTGTTTTACCACATATTCGCTTATTCTTATGGTGTACCACGGGTATGTCGTGAATGCATGAAAATTTCCGTATGGAAGTGGTATTTCCATGTGCTTAGAATCTTTATCCTGGTCGGCTTGACCTACGGAATTGCATGGATAATCATGAGCATAATTGGCAACCATTCGATCCTTTTGTTGACTTCAGCCTATGTAGGCGCTTCGATTGTTTTTCTGATAGGTAGTTATTTTATGATTGGTGAAGAACTTCGGGCAACGCTTTCTAGGCTTTTCCAAGCGCTGAAGGCAAAAATTGTGGAGTTTGTATAGATGAACGATACAGCGAAACCATTGATTACCACAATCATTCCAACGTACCGCCGTCCGAAGCTATTGCGGCGGGCAATTAGCAGTGTATTGAACCAAACCTATCCTCATTTTCAAGTGTGTGTTTATGATAATGCTTCAGGGGACGAAACAGCTTCCGTTGTAGCTGAACTGTCAAAAGAAGATCCCCGTGTCAAATATCATTGCCATGCTGAGAATATCGGAGCTACGGAGAATTTTATTTACGGCATGGAACATGTGGAAATCCCATTTTTTACGCTTTTAAGCGACGACGACCTAATTTTCCCCAATTTTGGAGGTAAAACCTGGCAAGCCTTAATGTCGCTGGCTTTTGTACCCTTTTATATTAAGTTTATGGGTATTGAGAGCTACGGTTTGGTGGGTATATTTGCCTCTTTGCTGGCCCTTTTTCGCATGCTTGATATGGGGCTTAGCACAACATTGAACCGCGAGATGGCAAGGCTTCCAGTGCTGCCGGATAAAGCCCGGGAGATGCGTAATCTGGTTCGCACTCTGGAATTACCATATTGGGGTGTAGCTTTTTTGATTGGTTTTGCGATGGTAGGGTTATCAGGGCCGATTGCCTGTTACTAGGTTAATGCTAACGAGTTTTCTCTTGCAACAGTGAAACAGGCTTTAATGATAATGGGCGGCGTTGTGGCTTTTCGGTGGCCGATCAGTCTTTATTCAGGCGGGCTGATGGGTTTGCAAAAGCAGGTGTTATTAAACGGAATTAATGCTTTTGCTGCTACTTTGCGGGGCTTAGGCGCTGTCTTGGTCCTCTGGCTTATTTCTCCGACAATACAGGCCTTTTTTGTCTGGCAGATTTTCGCAAGCATGGTTCATACTTCTCTTACCGCGGGTTTTTTATGGCGCAGCTTGCCAAAAAGCGGTCATCGTTCCCATTTTCAGAAAGAGTTACTATTTCGTATCTGGCGTTTTGCGGCAGGAATGACTGGTATATCTGTTACAACTATTGTTCTTACCCAGACCGATAAGATTATTTTGAGCAAAATATTGCCGATTGAAATGTTTGGGTACTACACCCTTGCAACTGTCGTGGCACATGCCCTGTATTATTTTATCGAGCCTGTGTTTTCTGCTTTGTTCCCTCGATTTTCTCAATTGGTCGGTATTAACGACCAGGCTGGATTAAAGGAATTGTATCACAAAAGTTGCCAATTTATGTCAGTAATGATTTTACCGGTCGCGATAGTAGTTTCATTTTTTCCTCAGAAATTTTGCTTCTCTGGACAGGAGATCCTGTAACCGTTGCAAACACGCATACCATAGTCAGCATCCTGATCATCGGGACCGCCCTTAATGGATTAATGAATCTTCCCTATGGCCTCCAATTAGCCCATGCATGGACAAAACTTACATTATATACGAATATAATTGCATCCATTGTGCTTGTTCCCATGATTTACTTTCTTGCCACCCGTTATGGCGTAGTCGGAGCAGCAAGTGCATGGGTTATCCTCAATACAGGCTACGTCTTAATTTGCATTCAGATTATGCATTCTCGTTTGCTCAAACGGGAACAATGGAGATGGTATTTTAATGATGTGGCTGTGCCTTTGTTATCAGCGCTAATACTCGCTACCTTTTGGCGTTTGCTGATTCCAAGTGAAATGTCAAAATTTGCCATGTTAATTTGCCTGGCTTGCATTTCAACTACAACCCTGCTTGCATCGGCTTTTGCAACCTCTGTTACGCGTCAGTGGGTTAATAAAAAACTTGTCATGTTAAAGGTAATGTATGGAAATCAATGAAAAACTAAGATCGGACGCCTAAACGATGGAACGATTAAAATTTTCTGTTGTCATACCGACAAGAGAACGGGCAGATACTCTCTATCATACTATTCGTACTTGTGTATCTCAAGACTACGATAATCTGGAGATCATAGTAAGTGATAATGCCAGCAATGACAACACCAGAGATGTTGTTCTCTCATTCAAAGATAAACGGATTACCTATATCAACACAGGCAAACGGATAAGTATGTCGGACAACTTCGAGTTTGCACTGTCCCACGTTAAGACTGAAGGCTACGTCATATACATTGGCGATGATGATGGGCTTCTTCCCAATGCGATCCATGACATAAACGCTGTTATTGTTGACACAGGAGCACAGGTTCTGCGGTGGGATGTGCCGTCTTTTTTTTGGGCAACTCTGAAGATGAACAAAGCCAATCAACTGCATATTCCCTCCTTGGGTTCAGGTATCACCATACGTGATTCAGCAACCACGATTCAGAACGTGCTCTCTTTCAAAGCGCCATATCAATCACTACCGCTGATGTATATTTATTCAGCGGTCGAGTATGAGGTAATAAGAAGGATAAAGAGCTTATCCGGAAGATTCTATCATTCAATGACACCTGATGTGTACTCCGGTTTTGCTATTGCTGGAGCTGTTGACAGTTTTATTAATTCGAAAAGGTCTTACGCGATCGGTGGTGCATCATATCATAGCATCGGAGCAAGTGCGATGGGTGGCTCTCGATCATCCGGGGTCTTACAGAAGTACTTGAATGAAGATAATGCTCCCTTCCATTCCAGCCTAGTCATCTCTACAAGTCTCCAAGAGGTTATCATAGAGAATTTTTTGCAGGCCCGGGATTATCTTCCCTTTTTCGATAAATTCACGATGCACATGGAACAATTACTTTTCGAAATGATGAAGGAAGCGGCGGTAAAACCTCAAAACTATTACATGGGTATCAAAGATGCGGTTTTGCAAATCGGGCAAATGCATAACATCCCGTACGCAGCGCAACGAGCTATAGCAGCCAATCCCATGAAAGCTCCTGGCTCCGGCAGAAAGCTAACCGTTCGTAATCTCGGAAGAGCAGGTCTTATCGTGGCATCTCAATTCATAAAGGATCTTCGCAAGAGGAGTATCTACATAGACTGCTCTTATTTGAATGTCAATAACATATATGATGCTTCACTTTTGTGTGATCATATTTTAAGGCTTAAAGACATGAACATTCTTGGTTTCTCAACAGTTGTAAAATCCTCGTTGGCAAATATAAAAAGGATGATTGTTCCTGGTGAACAAAACTCAGAACCACGACAGGAGATGTGAGAACGTGAATGCGACACTGAAACCAATGATTACTACGATTGTTCCAACATATCGACGACCACAAATGTTGAAGCAATCAATACATTAAGCCTTTCCGGGAAAACTGTTGAAGGACTAAATTATTGATCATGTTCATGGTCTCTTTGGAGAGACGACCCCGAAATCGGGAAAAGGTGGAGTGACCGGGAGAAGGCTTGGTAAAAGAAAGACCAAGGAAGTTTTTGAAAGAAATCCGGTCGTTGATCTGAGTTTCCAACTTGGGGTCGGAATCGATCTTGAACCATTGCTGGAGCAGGAGGCATTTCATGAGGATCAGGGGCGGCCATGCCTCGTTGCCATCGGCACTCTTGCCGACGGGATAATTTTCCATGAGTAGATTATTGATTCCGGACCAATTCACGATGGCGTTGATTTGCTCCATTCTTTTGATGGCTCTGTTCTTTTCGATGGAAGAGAAGCGGGAAAGGTCAGTAAAGGTGAGATTGGTTTTCGTTTTCTTGAAGCCCATTGACTTTGAATTGCTAAGGTCGATCCTGTTAAATATGAAAATCCGCTAAGCTTGTGGAATATGAGTTGTTATGAAAGTTCTTTGGTTGTCCAATTGCCCTCTCATTGAATCCAAAATTACCAGCACGGGTACCTGGATTCAACCCATAGCGGAGGGTTTGTTGGCGACGGGATCATTCAAATTGGCGGTAATCGCGTTTGCGGATGTGCCGCAATTTATGCGTCGAGATTATCGCGAAGTGCCGCAGTGGTTAGTGCCGGTTCGGGCGCGGTTGGCTCGAGATGGTCTGCCGAAAAAGAGTTTGGTTGAAGAGATAGTTAAGGCTTGTGAGTGGTTTCAGCCGGACATTGTTCATAGTTGGGGCGTTGAATCTTACTGGGGACTACTAACGGCCAGAGGATATATCCGTGTGCCCGCCTTGCTTGAAATGCAGGGGATGAAGAAGGCCTGTGCAAAATTTTTCACGGCAGATCTAACGGTGAAGGAACTATTCCAGTGTATTGGTATTAAAGAGGTGCTGAAACGCAAAGTTATAATTTCTTACAAAAACGATTTTGCCCGATGGGGTCGGTTTGAAGAGGAAATCATTCGAGGTCACCATTTTATCGATGTACAATCCGAATGGATGTCTGCTCAAGTTAGTGCGATCCAACCGCAGGCGCAGCAGTTTTTTGTAGATTTAGCCCTGCGCCAGCAATTTTATGCAGCACAACCATGGTCGGACTTTGAGATCGAGCGGGCTACGCAGGGTACCTCCCAGCACATTTTTTGTTCATCCTCCTGGCCAATTCCTTATAAGGGCATCCATGTGGCGTTGAGGGCGCTTGCTGAACTTAAGAGGGAGTTTCCACAAGTGCGCTTGCGAGTTGCCGGTGTCTTTCAGCGTAAGGGACTTCGACAGGAAGGCTATGTGCGTTGGCTCAACCATCTTTGCAGAGAATTGAAGGTGGCGAACAGCGTCGAGTGGCTGGGTCCTCTGGATGCTGATCAGATGATTCACGAACTTCAGCTTTGTGCTGTAAACGTGGTTTGTAGTTTTGTAGAAAGTTATTGCTTAACCTTGGCAGAGCCTATGTATTTGGGTGTGCCTTGTGTCACATCATACAATGGAGGGACATCATGGTGGAAATGGTAAACTGAATTCCTAGTACTATGGTAAACAGAAATCCCATGGTAATGGTAAACAGAAATCCCATCAGGATGGTAATGGATAAGATTCTTTCGGTAGTCTTGCGAATAAAATGAGCGAGCATTACCGAAAGAATGCATTGAACTATAAACTGGCGGGTTCGCTCTTATGGGGATTGTATTGAGACTCTTGGACAAA
>Ga0209986_10002408_pt1 | contig 17118 bp, 25 predicted proteins | sample BlataG_FD_183168 | JGI IMG/M metagenome (GOLD analysis project Ga0209986, IMG submission 183168) | Deep subsurface microbial communities from Black Sea to uncover new lineages of life (NeLLi) - Black_00105 metaG (SPAdes) (version 2) | ecosystem: Environmental > Aquatic > Marine > Oceanic >...
TACGTCGGTGGCGATCCCGTTTCGGATATCCACGATGTGATGTTGACTCCCAACGTCACCATCGCGGGCGCTCCGAAAGTTGAGGGCGGCAACGCCTAAGTAAATCCCAAAACAGCGGGGGTTGCAATTATGCAGCCTCCGCTGTTTTTTTCGTGCGTACAGGAGTTATGATGCCAAACCCAAACACCAATTATCTTTCTGAACTCATCAACAAACATAATATTTACTATGGCGGGTCTTTGCCTATTAGTAAACATCAATGCTTTATAAACCAGTTGTCGGGTTACGACACGATCAGTTTTTCTCTTGAAGGCGTCTTACTTAGTTCTTCAGGAGTGTACCATCCACACGACTCCCGTTACGCCGATCGATACACTGAGGATTGTTTGCCTCAGGCTTTGAATTTGCCTGAGACCAAAGATGCCCAATATCTATTTTCGGTCGCCACAACTTACCTTCATGGCATCACGCTTCACTTTAAAGCTTCAGATCTAGTTTTCAAAGAAGGTGCTCCAGAAGGCTTTGAGGGGTCTGCCCTTGAGTTTTTCTTTGAGAAATCTGGCATCCTTAAAATTTTTGAGGAGTTCGACCCAGAAAAAATTGTATCAAAGATTCTTGTAGGTAAAATCTACCAAGAGCAAAAGAAAAGCGCCAAAAACATCGATTTCGAAATCGAACAATCTCGTAAAACGATTGAAGCTTCAATCAAAAGGTTGGACAGTGAGCACAAGAAAATTGCCACGTTGAGGCAAACTCGTTCAACGTTGGAAGAAATCTCGAATGTCGAAGAGATGGTCAACGACTATTCCAGCATTCTTTCAAACTTGATTGCTGGAACGATGAAGATTGAGGCAAAGCCATCGGGAGATAATGCTTTAGTTGTTCGAACGAAAGCCTTCAAAGTTCCAGTTCAAGGAACCGAAGACACTGTACAGCTTGGTCCCTACGATGTTTGGTGTCACCTAAAAGATCTGAAAATTGAAATCAAATTCAATGACGAAACAAATCTTTCTTATTCTGGGTATTGGCACCCTCAGATTTCGAGACACGGCGCCATTTGTTGGGGGTATCAAGGCGCAAAGAAGTATTCTGAAATCAAGGTAAAACGAAATCCTTTAGAGCTTTTGTTTTATACCTTGGAGTGGATTCAAACTTCTTACAACCCTGGAGACGCTTACCATAAGCTTCACACCTGGAATACTCCTCCGGGTTGGTATTGCAACGTCTGCAATGAAGAACACCCACACGACACTCGCTGTCCTCAATGGCGCCGCTGTGACCGTCACAACCATGAATGGTACGTGACCCAAACTCAAGTTCACCGCGAAACAAATCAGGGTGGGGAACATTGTCCGCTTTGCGTCGAAGAGGCCATGGCTTCGATGGCTATTTTCTTCGAGCGAATTCGAGATCAGCAACAACAAGAACAAAGAAAGCTTCGAGCTGCGAGCGTATCCGTTGCGCAGTTTATCCGATCACTGGGCGTTGAACAGGAAACGCAGCAAGTCATTGACTCTGGAACTTTGGATGCTTTGAATTCTCTTCAAAGATTCTTGCATCCTTTGGAAGAAGAGTATAGCCCTCTCGTTGAATCTGAAATCGAGATGGGCGAATACGGTCGCTTACCCCTCCACTTGAGACGAGTTGAAATCTCAGAGTAAATCATGGATCATGTAAACTTTTATCATTTAAAAAAAGGTCAACAAGTTAAAGTCGCCTACAACTTTTCAAAACAAGACGGGCTTCTTTACAAGGTTAAAGACCAAAAAATACAAACTGAAATCGAAGCTAGAAACTTAGCTTCTAAAATAGAGGGCGACCCCGCCGTCGTCTTGTTCGTTACAAATTTCGATCATGTTATCGAAGTGACTGAAGGTCCTGGCAAAGGTAGCCGCTGGCACGTAAAACCGGAAGATATTATTACTATGAGCGCAAAAAACAAAGACAAAAGCAGTCTGGGAAAACAATCATGGCTTTTTGAGGTTGATTTTGAAAGCTGGACTCAGCTGAAAAAGGGCCATGCTGTTTACTTATGTGAGGGCTTTTATAATCGCCTTGACATTCATTCAAGGTTTGAAAGTCTTGGAAGGCCTTCTTCAAAAGAACTTTCAGTTAAAGCTCTTGCTCAAAGTGCAAGCGGTTCTCGGTGCAAAGTCATCGAGGTGCAGCTTAAGGGCGCTTACCGCCATGTAGTTGTTGAAGTTGAAGGCGGGGTTGGAGCTGCGTCTAGGTGGCGCGTAGAGCGCAAGGATATTTTGATGACTGATTACGAAAAGAAAAAGATCAATGAAATGAAAAGTTATTACGCAACTCCTACTGAGCAAGAATTCAAAGACCTGAAAGCCGGCGACGAAGTTAAGCTCGCAAATAACTTCGCATCCCTTGTTAAAGAGGAAGTTAAAAGTGATGCAAGCAAAGTTCAAGGCGCGCTTTGCAAAGTCAAGTCTCTCGTTTATGAGCCTGACCAAAACAATTCAGGTAAAATGAGGCTCAAGATTAACCTTGAAGTCGAAGGACGCAAAGACCTTGACGACAGTGCAAGGCGCTGGGTCGTTTTTAAGCATAACGCCATTCAAATTAGCAAAAAGGCTTACGTCTCACCTAAAACGACGACGACTACGACCAAACCTGCGACTGCGACGGCTTCCAGGCATTGGACTACACAAAAGCCTTCGGTTACGACCAAACCTGCGACTACGACCAAGCCTGTGACTACGACTACGACTACGAACTACTCGAAGCCTGCCAAGGCTTCTCCATACCCGGATTCTTCATTCTTCGAAAAGCCTTCGAGCTGTGCAAAGCCTGCAGACATTCCTATCGTCTACATTGATTACAAGGCCTATCAGCTTTTATCTCTTTGGGCTCGACTGGGCGGTAAGAAAAACCGGGAGTTCACGGCTTTTGGTCGCCTGCAAACTCTCAAAGGCAGCCTCGTTGTCACTGAAGCTTACTTGATTAAACATTCGGGCTCGTCCGCCTCCGTGGAAATGGACGAGAAAGATCATATCAAGGTTATGCTGGAACTTGATAAGCGCGGCGTTCCGCCCGACGAAGCCTTTGGTTGCTGGGTTCACAGCCACCCTGGGACCGGCCCTGGCGCGACTTATCTTTCGGGTGTCGATGAAGGAAACATCGAAACTTTGCTTGCAAACTCGCAGCTTTTGGTTTCGATTGTTTTCGATTCTGAAGGCGGTCACCCGTACACTCGAATCGATCTTAAGCATCCTCGGTTGCGACTCCCGACCAAACTAAAGATCGTCAACCTCTTTATGGAGGAAGAGCTTTCAGATGCAGAAAAGCTTTTCGATGAAAAATCTTCATCGAAAAGCTACAGCGTAAGCGTGTCGTCGAAAGGCAGCTCAAGCGGTCAAAGCAAAATCAAATACTACGACGACGATAGTTGGCCGGATCACGGGTATGGTGGATATGGCCGAAGCCCTTATGAGGGTTACGATACGTCTTATTATCGAAAGTCCACGCTTGACCATGAGGTCTTTTCTCATGGAACTTCTTCCCAAAAGGGGTCGTCGACGACGACGCCTTCTCAGCTTCAAAAAGAAAAGCTCGAGAAAGATTCTCAAAAAGAAGAAAGAACTGCTGAAGAAATGCTGCAAATCTGCAAGCTTTTAAAGCTGCTTGATAGCGGTACAAAGACAAAGGACCATACAAAAGCTGCTTTGTTATCTTTGGGACTTGAGTCGGAAGAAGTGGAACAATGGCTTTCTCCTTTTGATACTCTTAATGGTTCTACTTACTCGTATCAATCTCCAAACTTTCGTTCGCAAGAGCGAAAAGATTTTATGGAGAAGGTTGACGAGTTTATCAAAATGGTTGAAGGTAAAAGCCTTGTTTCAGAAGACAAGAAAGTCGTAGGCTTTGAATCTTCTTCTGAAAAAACAGACAAAATCATCACTCTAAAATCTCTTCAAGACGAGGACGAGGACGATGATGATGAAGATTGTTTTACCATGTACGACCTTGCTGACGGCGAGGAATTAAGCGAAGAAGAAAAAGAAGATATTGAGAATCGAAACAAGCATGTACAAAATGTTTTGTTTCGAGTTCAAATGGGACACATGAGCAGCGAAGACGCTTTGAGCCGTATGAAGGAACTGGGCGTTTCCGAAGAAAAATCCGAAGAACTTCTCGACGAAGCAAAAAACGAGTAAAACATGTCTGAAGAGAACGATAACATTTTCAATCGTTTTTCCGGTTTGGTCGATCTCGAAAAGATCTCCCAAATCAAAGTCTGCCAAATCGGCGCTGGAGGTATCGGAGTTCCGACTGCGATCTCTCTCGCAAAGATGGGTGTTCGTCACATGCAGGTGTGGGACTTTGATAAGGTCGAAAAGCCGAACATGGGCACTCAACTTTATGGGCCTGACCATGAAGACGAGTACAAGGCGATTGCCTTAAAGCAGCACATTGAAAAGCAAGCTCCCTGGTGCGAGTTTGACGCAAAACCGGAGAAGTTCGAGTCAGGGACTTTTTTCACTGACTTCGATGTCGTCATCGCGGCTGTGGACTCTCTTGAAGTTCGCCGACTCATTTTCAATGCCATGCTCCGACGACCCAAGGAAAATCAGCTTTTGATCGACCCTCGCATGGGGGCTGAGGTCATCACTTGTTTTTCGGTCTTGCCTACTGAGGACAAGTCGTGGTATCCAGAGACGTTCGAAGGAGAGGCCGTGGAGGCGCCTTGCACGGAAAAGGCGACGTTTTACACGGGCTTTGCTGCGGGGAGCTTGGCGCTCTCCATGTTCACGCAGTGGCTTCGAGGAGAGCGTGACATCGTCGAGATCACCTTCGATTTGCGATACACTTCTTTATTGACCATGAATCTAGAACAAAAAAAGAAAATGGTCCGTGAGTGATAAAAAAACTCAAGGTGACGAAGCGCCTAAAAAGCGCTTTAAAAAAGTCACTAAAGAACAAAAAGAGCTTGTTCGGGTCATCGACGATGAAGGCCCGATCAAGCGTGATATTTTAGAACGAAAAGAAAATATCAAGAAAGCACGAGAGTGTGTCGAGGACGAACTTATCAAACCTGCAGATGAGGTTGCAGATAGGTTCGGTTTATCTGACGACGGTAAAAAAGTCGCAGAGCATACTAAAAAAGGCGAGAAAGTAATTATCGATACTTCAAAAAAAGCAGGCGATAAAGATCGTATTGTTGTTGAAAAGAAAGAAAAAAAATATGACACGTGAACGAATTCCAGGAGGATACGCCTACCGAAATGCGAGAGGCGCCCTTCATAGAGAAGACGGTCCCGCCATCGAGTGGGACAACGGAGATCGTGAATACTATCAAGACGGTCTATTGCACCGAGAAAATGGACCTGCCATCGAGCGGGCTGACGGAACTAAACTGTTTTACTATCAAGGTCTGATTTACGAATCAGGTCAACTTCCAAACCAAACTTCAAACCATCATCATCATTACCAGGAAACGAAAGGGAACAACATCATGTCTATCAAAGATCTTGCCAAAGAAGTCGCCGCCCAAATGCTCGAAGGTGCCAAGCTGGCTGCTTCCAACGAATTCAACGAGCTGGCCGCCGACCTCATCATCGAAGGCGCAAAAGCCATGGACATCCCCGAGGAAGTCCTCAATTCCGATACGGGGCGTAAAATCATGAAGTTCATCGCTCCGATTTGCCTCATGGCTTTGACGGAGTACTTCCCCGGTTTTGTTCCGGGCGCTGCCATCATTCACGAGGGCAGCAAGAAGGCCATTGCTGTCAATAGCATGACCGTCGTTGGTCCCATGCTTGAGAAGATGCGTCCGCAGTTCAAGCGGCTCGAGGTGGCCGCTCAAGAGCTTGATGCTGCCCACAAGGCGGCGCTTCCTGAGCCTACCGCGGACATTTTCGACAAGTCGATGGTCCAAGAAAAGGTCGCTGAGAAGGTCAAGGCCTAATTCAAAGCAAGAGGTGAGGTTTTGCCTCACCTCTTGCTTTGCGGGGTTAAAGGTTTTTTAATCTCGCAAAGCAGGAGGTTACTTATGATTCAAAAATTTGTACTCGCAAACAAAGATATGCAAAAAACTCAGGCTCCAAAAAATGAGTCTGTGCAAATTCGATTTGACGATCGTACCGAGTTTCGAAAGGACGGAAAGCTCCATAATGAACATGGGCCCGCTGTCATTTACAATACGTCAAACCGAGTGGAGTTTTGGCTTCATGGAAAGCGGCATCGAAAAGACGGTTTGCCTGCGGTCATTGGTCCAGGAAAGGTGATTGAATTTTGGCTTTATGGTCGACTTCATCGAATCGGAGGGCCTGCGAAGATCTCAGCAGATGGGATGCTCGAGTATTATGAAGGCGGCGTTTTGCACAATGAACAAGGGCCTGCCGTTATCTTTGCTTCAGGCGCTGTTCAGTATGTCCTAAATGGCGAAAAAATCTCAAGGAGAGATTTTACCCTTGCCACGAAAAAAGAAAAGAAAAGACTCGCCTCAAGTTTTAGTTCTTGACAACAACACGTACCAATGTCAAGTTTCTGAGCGTACTCGGTATACTATCTTTTCAAGAAGCGGCGAGTATACACTTCAAATGCAAAAGCTTTCAGGTAATGATTGGGTAGATTTTGAAGATACTTTCATTGTTTCAGGGATGTGTAATCTTTGGAAATTTTTGCAAAGCGAACTTAAACCAATAGACTGACTTATAAAAATCTTTCCAAAGGAAAAAGACAAATGGCTACCAAAACGAAAGCAAAAACCAAAAAAACTGTAACAACCACGAACACCAATAAGGCCCTCAACTTCAATTGGCCTTACTACAAAAGCGACAAGAGCGCTCCTAAATCGACCAACTGGCCGACTGAGGTTCCTGTTCTCAATCCGACTTTAGTTTGCGTAGAGGCCGAGGTCGCCAAAACTGAGGATGGAAAAATGGATATGGAGATCCGCTCGCTTGAAGGCTGGCTCAAGGGCTTTGCACCTAAGCGCCGTTCTTCGGTCCGCCGTGAGCTTTATCGTCAGGCTTATCTCTACGCGGCCAATGTCTTGATCAAGCGTAAGGATACGGAAATGACGATGAACGAGTCTGCTCCTTTTACGTTTGGCTTGAACAGCAAGTACATTCGAGAAAATCTTCCTAAGATTTACTCGGACATTTGGAACAACACGATGCATGCGCTTGAATACGAAGTTGGTTTGGACGACTAGCTAAAAAAACTTGGAGGTGATGATTATGATTCGAGCTATGTATCCTGGGTCGTTCGATCCGGTAACGAAAGGGCACGCCGACATTATCGGTCGTGCCCTTTCGTTATTTGATGAAGTCATTATTGGAGTTGGGGAAAACAATAAAAAGCGTGGATGGCTTACTCCGCTTCAAAGAGTTGAGCTTATCACGAGATTATGCCAGGATGAATTTTCAAGTGAGTTTGAAGCTGGTCGAATTATTATTTCAACTTATTCGAATTTAACGGTCGATTTTTGCAAGCTTCATGAAGCCAGAGTCTTGCTCCGTGGGCTTCGGACGATTTCTGATTTCGATCATGAATTTTCGTTAGCTCTAAACAATATGGAGCTTGATGATTCAATCCAAACATTGTTTATGGTACCTAGGTCTGAATTTCAATTTATCTCGTCTTCGAGTGTTCGGGAGATTTATCTTTATGATAAAAAACGAACCAAAAAGTATTTGCCACCGAGTGTTTATGTCACGCTTTGCAAAGGAGATTTTACTCAGTGAAAGAAAAAGAACTTGATATCCGCGAAGCCGAAGCTTTCGAAAAAGCTTCAGATTTTCCGTTCACGTACGCTGCCGACTGCATTTGTCTTTTGGCGGGGTATGAGAAAACGAGCTTAGGCACAAAGTTAAAGCTTTCTCGAGGCGATGCCAGCCGTATCTTGAAAGGTTTTTCTCAAGCCTTTGGCGCCGACCGCGGCGCTTTGATTTCTGCTTTGGCAGAATATTATCGAAAAAACGAAGAAGAAATCGCGAAGAACTCTCGAGATCAATACTTAAAACAGCAAGAAGAACTGCTTAGTGATTAAGTGGCTTCATTTAATACCTATCATTATTTCTATCTTACTTATCGTTTTAACAGTAAGAATAAAAAATGATTGAAATTCTATGCAAAATGACGCGTTCACGATTTTCAACCAACACCCTGCGGTTCAAGGTGTGGCAACGATACTGGCTACCGCTTCGACGTTACGTAGCCAACTGGGTACCAGACTCCAGTGAAGGCTCCGGCTTTCGCTTCGTGGGCATGAATTCTGGAGAACTGGAGCTGGAGATGAACGTCGAAGGGCGTACAGGCTCCGTGTTCTTGTCCCGCGAGATGTGGTACCAGATGGGTGCTGAAGCAGGATGGATCGAGCAAGAAGAGGCCGACGCCACTTGGAACGAGTGGGTCGCCAAAAGCAAACGCCGAAGAAAGGACGATGGATAATGTTGCTCTATCACGGAACAACGAGTACATCCAGCTCTAAGAGGAGTGTGGTGAAGTCATCGTGGCCGTCAACAAACTTCGGCGCGAAGCCACTCGAACACGCCGAGAACTTGGCCGAAGAACTCGCTGATTACAGTTTTAAAAACCCAACAGGCGAAAAGCTTGAACTCCATGCAGTCATTGATACCTGAAGATGGAAACACAATCCAAGGTCAAGTCGCGTAAAAAGCGAAATAAAAGAAAGAAAAAAATCATGTTCGAATCACAAAAACAGCAAATTGAGCGCATCAAGAAGGTCAAGGCAAACTTGGAAAGCCGCCTTGAAAACCAAACTTTTGACCACTTTAATCAAGCCATCAAGTTTGAAAAGGAAATGAATGTTAAGGGTACAGGCAGTGGATGGTACGTATTTTCTGGGATTAGCAGCTCAGATCGAGATCTTTGTGATCTAGGGTCCTCTAATAAATTTTTCAATGAAACTACTTTGATTCGAAACTTTCGAGCCAAGGGTCCTCGTATGTTTACGGTGTATTCAGGCGCAAAGAAAGGCAGCCTCTTGGTTAGGCAAGATTTCATTGTTCCCATGGTGCATAAGAAAAAGGAAAATGGCGAGTGGGATCCAAAGCCCAAGTATTCCTTTACGCCCAATGACGTGTTTGCTGCTCGGCCTATTTTACGAGAGGTTTCAGGCACGGTTGTTTTGGCAGGCTTAAGGACGGGGTATTTGCTCAACAACCTCATCAAAAAATCTTCGGTTGAAAGTATTTTTCTTATCGAGCCTGACATGGACCTTTTCCAACTTTTGGCTCAAAAAATGGGCTGGAGGTACGGAGCCTCTAGAAAGCTTAAGAGAATTTACACGAAAAGCGTTGCAGAAGTAGCTCCGCTTTTAAAGGCCGACTGGCTTTTGGTCGATAGCTTCGATCAATACGGAAACAACTTCGATCAAAAGCGTCGATTCGAAGAGCTTTGTTCGGACATCAACAAAGTCTGGTGTTATGGATCTGTGAAGATCTAGGAGATAGAAAAAATGCAAACTGATTTTTATTCATTCAAAGGCAATTCTGCAATTACTTATTTAGGCTCGATTGGATTTGGAGGATTCCCCAACGAACTTCCTCGTCATCTTTTTGTAGGTAAAAGCATTGAAGATTGGGAAGTTGAAGTTCGGAAATTCATTGCCAATCGAGACGATAAAGATGGGACGCCTGCAGCTTGGGGATGGCCGTGGCCCTGGAAGTCTTCCACGTATACAGATATCACGTACATCTACGGCGATCTCGAAAACACGGGGGCAGAGCTTTACTTTTGTGAATTTGGCTCTCCTTACATTAGCGCAACTCGATATCTCGAGATGGAAGATCTTCTAGCTAAGCACGATGAAAAAAATAATATCTCACAATGGACGGATAAAATGTTTGAAGAATTAGAAGAATGGTCTTTGTTAGAAAAGAAGCGATACAGCGCTGAGAAAATTCTATTTCCTGACATGTCTCAATATCGGAAGATTCCTCCCTTAAAATCTGCTCGAAATGGATTTTATGCTTAGCGTCTTACTTATTTTTGGAGTAAAATAATTAATAATGAAGGTAAGATTACTTTCAAAACAAGGAGTGAAAAATGGAGTTTACAAATAAAGAAAAAACGTTTGATCGCTTTTTCAAAGATATGAAAATTAAAGAAGAGCATCGTGAAATTTGCCGGGCCTTTTACAATTTAGGCCATACTCAAGGCGAGTACGACGCTCGAGAAGTATACAACATGGAGCTGAAAGTTTTAGGACGGCAATCCCTCTAGGGTCAACATGGAACCAACAATCATCTTTGTCATCGTAGATAAAGCCAGCAAAAAACCCATCTTAGCTCTTGACTCCAAAGAAGATGCTGAGAAAATCGCAACAGACTCTTACGAGATCATCGAAACGATCTTCACTGCTTCAAGCAAAAAGAGCCCTCCACGAAGACTTATAAAAAATAACGGTTGAACTTCAGGATGCTTCGAGGTAAAACTCGAAGGCACATGGCGAACGACGACTTGATCGAATACACTGGCTTAGTCATCAATGAACTTGGCGGAGGCAAGTACCTTATCAAAATTGACGAAGGCGCTTCCTGCGATGTGATCGCTCATTTATCTGGAAAAATGAGACAGCATAAAATCAAGGTCGTACTCGGCGACCAAATTAAAGTCGCCGTTTCGCCTTACGACCCTTCCAGAGGTCGAATCACATACCGATTTAAAACGTGATCGCTTTAAATCTTCCATTTCTACACCAGATTCTTTTGAAGGATGATCGAAACTTGAAAAACAAAAAAGACGAAACAGGCATTGCGAAAACAAAACCTTACATGAAGGTTTCGGATCTGGTGACAATTTGGAGCACTCCATCATGCGATCTGCCTAGGATATTAACTCCACAAATTCGCAGGGCCTATTTTACCCAAGGATCCATTGTTGTTTTAGCTCTTTTTGCATTAAATATCGCCGTGTCTGCGCCTTGGGCTATTTGGGGCCTTTGGGCTTTTATTACGTATCATTTTCTAAAGATTGTTTTTCTTACTCGATCTAACGAAGACATTGAAAAAGAGCTTCACGAAGACCTTGTCGAGAGACAATATCAAAAAGCAAAAAAAGAATTAGAGGATTATGATGACATCACAAAACAAAACAAAGATAAGTAAAAAAGAGCTTGTCGATTTAATTGTCAGTCTACGCACTCTCGAGAAAACCACGAAAGACGACTCAACCCGTCAGGAACTAAATCGTCTGTGCGAAAAACTCAAAGAAAAAATTGAAAAGAGCCCCTCTTCAAAAGAAGTGTGGTCACACCTCCGTTTGGCCCAGATCCGTCAAGAGCCTTTGTGCGAAGTATGCCACTTCGAAAAAAGCAGCATGATCGCATGTCATCGTACTCAATGTCCTGCAAAAGTGAGTTTTGATTGTGGAGCGTAACATTCAACAAGTTGGTGATACTGGAGTTTATGTTGTTAAACTGCATTTGGTATTTACTAAAATAAGCAACGGCAAAGCCGTGAACCAGTGGGAAGCAAACTGCATCGATTTTAATGTAGTAAGCTTTGGCGAAAGCTTTTATCACGCGCACTACATGGTTCGAGAGTCTTGTGAGATTATCTTGCAAGGCGAGTTCCGTCTTTATGGCGAAATTAAAAGCGAGCTTTACCAACCTGGAGCCGAGGCTTTTAATCGAATCTTGTCCGAAGGCGAAGCTATCGATTATTACAAGTATGGTGATTTCGATTTAGATACATACATTGAGAACGGAAAGCAAGTCGCTTTTTGTGATCATATGGCGATCGACTCAAACAAAACAAATATTTATGTCTTCAAGTAAAGTGAAGTGTCATGATTTTCGAGCGCCTTCTCGAAAGGCTCGAATTGCAACGATTAAAAACTTTGAGAACGGAAGACAATTATACGTACGAATCTATTCACTGCTCGATTTTAAGGTAGGCGATTACATCATGTTTTCCAATGGGTTTGAAACCGTTGCAACCTATAAGATCAAAGAAATTAAAGATTTCCAAATCAAACCCTGCAATAACCATTATCTCGTTTTAGAATACGACCCCAATCGTTTTGAATGCCGGTGGGGTCAGATCAAAGAAAAGGCTCAGGTTTCGTTTTGAAAATTGAATGGGAACTATGGCACAACCTTCAAGAAGGTGAAGAAAAAAGCTTTTCTGTTTTAGGCGGAAGCTTTCTAAAAAATAAAGATGCCTGTCGAGCATGCATTGGAAATGTCGATGGTATCAAAGTTCATGTGTGCATTGAATCTTCAGGCGATGATATGTACACAATTTTTATGAATGCTGAAGATGGAGGCTGCGCCATCAACCATATCGATGGGTCAAGCTTTGATGAAATCGAAATGAAAGCTCTCACCGAAGCGCAAACATGGGCTTTGGAAGATCGCAAGCGAAATCAATATCATCGCAAGCAAATTAAAGAAGTTCTCGAAAAAAGAAGAGTCCCCATCATTGCATTTGACTACGAGCCTCAAGAATCCATTCTTGAGATTTTCCCCGCTCGAAGCACTCAAAGAGATGTCATCTGGAAAGAAATGTCAAAATCAGATTATATCAAGCTCGAAAAGCAAATGGTTGCGGATGGGTATTTTACTTTAGATGGAACCGAGTATGAAACTATCGATTTAGGTACTATTTAAGATGTCTGTAAAAAGTAAAAAATACCCCAGAACGTACCACTTGCCTTTTTCTCCAGGCAAGTCTTCCGACGATAAATCCCTTGATTCATTTAGGCACTTTCTAAAAAGAGAGATCGTCGTCACCGAAAAGCTTGACGGGTCCAACTTGTGCTTGACCAGGGACTCCATCTATGGGAGAAGTCATTCCTCGGAACCCGTCCACAAGTCCTTCGATGCGGCCAAGGCGCTCCACGCGCGAGTGCGCTTTATGATACCAGAAGGGTATAGCATCTTTGGCGAATGGTGCTATGCTGTCCACTCCATCAAATACAAAGAGATCACCGATCCTTTTCATGTGTTTGCTATTCGAAATGATGAAACACAAGAGTTTTCTTCTTTCGATAACATCATCAATTTTTGTAAGCTTATGAGCTTTACGCACGTCCCAGAGCTTGGTCGTTACATTTTAAATGATGAAAACGTTTTTAGAAAAACGATTGAGAATCTCGCCCACTCCCCTTCCACTTACGGGCCTGTAAAAGAAGGGCTTGTCATCTTTCATGCAGAAAATTTTCATATGAAAGATTTTAAACACAAAGTTGCGAAATGGGTCCGCAAAGACCACGTGAAAACTTCCAAACACTGGAAGTCTCAACCTATCGAAAAACAAAACATCAAAAAACAGAGGTAAAAAGCCATGCTTGTCAAACTTCCATGGGGTGAATATGTATCTTCTCAAGATGTCCTTACGGTATGTCTAGAGCCACAACCAAAAGACGAACGTCGTTTTCGAGTTCGAGTGACTATGAAGGGCATGCCCTACTCTCACTCACCTTGGCTCGAAGCCACTGAGGCTCGTGCCATGTCTTCCGCCGTTGCTCGCATCATCGGCCTTGACGATATCGAAGGTGACCAAGAGGAGGGTGCTGAGGAAGCCAACGGGCTCATTCAGCTTCCCTGGCAAGACTTCGTGAATGCAAAAGAAGTCTTAACCGTATGCCTGGAACCTAAGCCTGGCACGAAAGTTTTCCGAGTTCGTGTGACTATGAAGGGGAACGGAAACCCCTACACGCACTGCTCTTGGGAAGATCGAGCTACAGCAGAAAAAATTGCAAATGAGGTCGCTGAAACCATCGGTATCGAAGAAATTATTGAGCAAAAACTCTAAACAAAAGATCAATCTTCAAAAGGCCTATCTTCGGATGGGCCTTTTTTATAAGGATAAATATTTTGACACTTGAAGAATACCGATCCTTAAAAATCGGAGATGAAGTCATCTTAGTGGGTGACGTCACTAAAATCGGCATTTATAACAAAATGCTTGACGATAAAATCGTTGGTACCATTCAACGTAAATGGAACTCTAGAGATTTTTATGGCATCCGAGATCCTTGGGTCGCTAAGTTTTCAGATCGAGACTACATTGTCACTCCTAAATATTTAGAAAGAGCACTTTGTGAAAAAATCTGCCCCACTTGCGATGGCGTAGGCTTTATTGAAGGCTTTCCCACATGTCCTGATTGCCAAGGTCAAGGAATCATCTGCTTATGAAACGTGTGATCTCATTCGATGGCGGAGGTGTGCGAGGCATAATCTCCGCCACCTGGGTTTCCATGCTCGAACATGAACTTGGAAAACCACTCATCACCTACGCCGATATTTTAGCCGGCACAAGTACCGGGTCCATCATCGCCCTCGGCCTTGGCTGCGGCCTGTCAGGTGATGACCTTGTTGATTTATATTTTCAATACTCCCCTACTATCTTTCCTAATTTCTTTTCTTGTTTCTTGAGTAAGGTCAAACGAATTCCTGCTCAAGGAATTTCTTCGCCTCTTTATGATGAAACAGGGATAAGCTCGACACTAAAAGAAAACCTTGGGGATTTACAACTCAAAGACTTACCTGTTCGAACAATCGTTCCGACCTACTGCTTAGCTAGCGGAAAACCTTATATCATTGATTCGGAAAATATAGCACACGTAAAACTTCCTTGTTGGCAAGTCGCGAAAGCTTCCTCCGCAGCTCCGGCTTATTTTCCTGCCGAAGTGTTGGAAGTTGAAGGCAAAAGACTTCTCTTAGTCGATGGCGGACTTTGTTTCAACAATCCAAGCGTTTTAGCTGCGGATCTTTTGCAAGACAAAGAAAAGGTCAAACCTGCCATCCTGTCTTTTGGTACAGGTCAAGCCTCGACTGTCACAAACGAAAATTTTGCAAAAACCGCAGGCCTTTTGGATTGGGGAACAAAGCTGATCAGCACTATGCTTGATGCCAATGTTGATTCAACCGACCATTATGCGTTGGCTATGGATTACCAGTATGACAGGCTGCAAACAACATTGGCCCATTATGATTATGCCATTGATAATTCTCGTCAAAATAATTTAAAAAGACTTCACCATATCGCGAAGACTAAAAATCGAGAAATCCAAGACATCGCTCAAAAACTAAAGGCTGAAAAACACCATGACTGATACAAAAAAGCTTATCGATTCTTTATCTTCAAATAAATCTTACATTACTTTTGCTAAAGTTGCTAGAAATCTTAGCGAGCTTTACTATTTAAAAAATGACACCAGAGATCCTAACGCTCTTCTGCGAAACGTGATTTCACTTTTAACATGCGTAGAGGCAAACGAGCCTACAGAAAATCAAAAAGAAAAAGCAAAAAGCATTATTGAGTACATCGGAGAGTGGAGAGAAAGTCTTACCGATGAAGATTTCAATGAACTAAAGATTGATGATTATAATCAGTTAGCTGAGGATATCTTCCTCGAATTTGAGCTTCCTTACATGCCTAAAGAAATTTTAGAGGATGAAGACCAAACCGAAGAAGAGGAAGAAGAGGAAGAAGCCGAAGAAGAGGAGAAGGATGAAGATGAAGGTCGAGACGAATACCTTAAAATCATCGAAGTCTTAAATAAAACTTATCGTGAAGAAGATTTTCATCAAGCTGCTCTGGGATGTTTAGAGCTTGAAAGCCTCTCTAAAAACTTTATAGATGACTATCCCGATTCAGCAGCCTTTGACGAAGTGGAGAGCCTCTATGAAGCAGGGCTTGATTTCGCACAGCCTTACAGAGAAGCAGGCAAAGTTCCTACTTTGAAAGAAATTAAAAAATGCATGGAACACATTGCAGATCAGTCTGGAGCCCAACTCCTAGACTATAATTTCTTTGAAGGAGAAGAAGTTGAAGTTGAAGTCGAAGAAGAGGAAGAGGAAGAAATCGAAGAAGAAAGCTCTCGCAGACCCATGAAGCAGGTCTTTCAAGATGTTGGAGCCGGCCTTTTGGAAGGTGGCGCCTTAACTCTCGCTGACCAATTCAATGAGCTTGCCGTTGACGCCTTGACCTTGTCGCTTGATGAAATCGGTCTTGTTCCCAAAGAATTTATGCAAAATGAAGGTGCTCGTAGGGTAGGGAAAATTGTTGCACCTACCGCGCTTATGGTTGCCAGCAACTCTCTCCGGGACAGCATCCCTGGAAGTGATATTATTTATAGCGGGGCTCAAAAAGCACTCGCTGTCTCGAGCTTTCAATGGCTCACCCCTTTGCTGAGTAAGATGCGCCCCAAATTTGAAAAACTCGAAAAGGCCGCCCGCGAAGTGGAAATTAGTACGAAAGAACTTCCTGAAAGTGAAAAGCCTATTTCAGACCCTCTTCATGAAATCTTAAAAAAAGAAAAGTGTGATAGAATTTGAGCACTTCTAAAGAAAATATTTATGATTTCTTTAAAGACCCTCCTAAAGAACCATTCGTCCAAAAACCTTTAAATCAAATCTCGAAAATAGAGCTTGCATGCCGCGTTGCGGCACTCACTCGTCAAAACCTTCCCCTCAAGAGAGATGCGGATTATTTCCTGACCAAGGAAGAGTTGGCCCATTATCTTTTATTGAATTTTTCAAAAAACCATCTCCATAATCGTTACTTATCCTTAAAAGAAGAAAGAAAAACAGACAACGGTGATACTATGACCCCTCTCGAAAAACACGATTTCAAAAAAGGCCCTCCAGCCCTCATCATTCCACCTCCTCCTTATGAAAAAAATGCTGCTCGAAGTCACTTGCTTTTCTCCAGAGAGCCTATCTTGTATAACGGAAATCTCTATGTAGAGATTCCTGGTATTGGAAAGCTTTATTACGCATATACTACAAGTGGACCTTTAGACCCTAAGCAATGGGATTTGCACTACAAGCAATTATCGGACGGATTTTACGCTTTTGTCGAAGAGTCCGACAGCTTTCGCAGGCTCTATGAAAAAAGCTCTTCTAGAGAATCTATTCCGCCCAAGCCTGTTGTGCCTTCAATGAAAAACGAAGAAGAAAATCAGCCCTTAGATCGGGCTTTTAATAACACTTCTTCGCTTTCTCGATTTTATAAACAACTTCGAGAGGCATATTACGTCGATGATGAGGCTCGAACTGAAATTATCAACAAAGCTTTTTCAGAGTGCGTTTCATTGATGTCGGTCATTTCGAAAGAAGAACGAGAGGAACTTATCAATGTTATGATTGTATTTGGCGATAAATTGCTAGATGCAGTTCGA
>Ga0209986_10002409_pt1 | contig 17117 bp, 14 predicted proteins | sample BlataG_FD_183168 | JGI IMG/M metagenome (GOLD analysis project Ga0209986, IMG submission 183168) | Deep subsurface microbial communities from Black Sea to uncover new lineages of life (NeLLi) - Black_00105 metaG (SPAdes) (version 2) | ecosystem: Environmental > Aquatic > Marine > Oceanic >...
TCTCTCCTCTTTCCGTGAAAAGACCGCTTTCTTAAATGGAAAGTGTGGTTCATGTCCACAGAAGGATTTATGCGGCGGGGGATGTCGAATAAGGGCATACGCAGAAGAGGGAGATATATGGGCTGACGATCCGTTGTGTCCTTTTATTCCCAATAGCTAACAAATAATAGCAATGTTTAGAAAAATATTGTATCCGACAGATTTCTCGGATTGCGCCGTTAAGGCGCTGGAATATGTGAAGAAATTGAAGGAAGCGGGGACAGAGGAGGTCGTAATCGTTCACGTTATGGATGTGCGAGGGATAGCAACAATGACAACAGGTGTAGCAGGGGCTGGAGAGACGACAGTGGTATATGAGCCAGAAGTCCAGGAGATAATGAGAGCCAATATCGAGAAGAAATTGGAGGAGCTCAAGACGGAGATAGAAGCTGTGGGGTTAAAAGTGAGCGTAAAAGCGGTCGAAGGGACTCCGTTCAGGGAAATACTTAAAATCGCAGCGGACGAAGACGTTTCGCTCATCGCACTCGGTTCGCACGGCAAGAGCAATATCATGGAGAAGCTGCTGGGTTCGGTTTCTGAGAAGGTGATTAGAGGTTCCAAACGACCTGTTCTGGTTGTAAAAAGAGACCCGATTTAAGTTTAGGCTAATGAATATGCCAGAAATAATAGGCAGGAAGAACAAAACCCCTTCGGGGAAATTTAGAGGGGCTTAGCTGACACGAAGGTAGTTCCAATCATCCAATTTAGTACCAAATTCGCACTTTTTGGGTATTACGGGCGGATCTTTCTTGAAGAACTCCACGAATTCCATTCGTGACCCACATCTTGGACATCTTGGAACGTGATTATCGCTAGATTCCTCTATAACACACTGACTTATACTTGAATGAGATAAATAGCGTTTATATCTCGATTTCCATTTACGGCAATAAGCCCCGTAATACCGTATCATTTTGAATTGCCGCTCGGGAATGTGCTGTATTATCGCTTGGATGAAAATATCTACACTTATCGTTTTGTAATGCTTAATGTCGTCCCGATCAATGTACCAAAACGTGACACCCTTTCCGTCATAGCCACATATTCGACTGTTAGCAATTGCTGGATGCCTCACGTACCGTGCAACGTACTTGGATACCCTGTGACGTGACGTAATCCTGCTCTCTTTAGGGGCAAATACATAAAACCCCTTCCGATAATTCTTAAATAACCCGTCAATAAGCATTGCATTCTCCTTCGTCTTTGGTAACGCCTTCTTAAGGTTCGTCAGGACTTGATACTGCCACGTTCGTCTCAATGCGTTATAAGGGATGATCGTCTTGTGGATGAACTTCCCCGATTTGTCAAACCCTCCTTCAGTAATGAGGAGATGAATGTGCAGATTAAAGCCCAAATCCCTGGCAAAAGGGTGCAGTACGATAATTGCACCTGCTAACACCTCCTTCCTCACTGCATACGATAGGGTGTCATTCAGCGCTTTTATCGCCGAGTCCATGACGACTTTCCACAGCTTTCGGTCTTCTTTCAGCACAGGACGTAATTTGTCGGGAAGGGTCATTACCGCGTGCCTATGCGGCACGTTGAACATCTTACGGCTGAGCGTCTTTGCCCACTGGTCCGTGTACCGCTTACCGCAATCTGAGCATAATCTGCTATTACATCCCAGTGATTTTTCAATGATTTCACCGCATTTAGGACATTGATAAACAAAGTACCCTCTATCGGGACCTTTGCAGCTCATCATCTTTTCCACCTCTCTCTTCTCTACCGCTCTTATCTCTCCCCCGTGGATGAGACAATACCTGTCCCAATTGTGATTATGCGTAAATATTTGCTTTACCGAGAGTTTAGAACCGCAAAATTGACCAACTTTTGTGGGAGGTGGAACATGCGCTTCCGGTGTAACTTGGAGATAGAAGAGAAGAAAGAGGAAAGGAATGAAGACTATCAGTTCTTCCATAGTTTTTACATATACTGCTTCTACATTTATGGATTACCCTTGAAAAGAAAGGAATAAAATGGAAGAAAGTTATACTTTATATACAATAAAAAAATCTCCATAATCGCTATTGTTATCATGCTGGTAGCAGTAGCGGCAGCGGCAGGGTCGTATTTCGGCTATATTGAGTTCCTGACCGAACCACAAGCTACTACACCGTCACCTGAAGTGAATGTTAATGTTAACGCTTCTACAATCGCTCCCGATGAACTCCTTGGCATGAAGAAGGTAGTAGTATCCTGCGGTTCCGATGCGTTGCAGAAGGTAAAACAGTCACATACCGGCAGTATCGAATATGTTGAAGACGTGGCAATCGTGCATTATATGAATATGAAAGAAGGCAAATTTTTGACCTTGTGGACGACTTTGTATCCAAACGAGACGATTGCAAACACCGAAACTGAGAAAATGGTGGTGGGTATGCGAAAAGGCGGAGGCAGTTGGGCATCCAATCTGAAGGAGCTTACAATCGCCGAGAAACAGGTATATCAAACTTCATCAGATGATGTGCCACACTACTTCTGGGCCGACCAAGAGTGGGTGTTTTATATTATACCACACGACTTCACGAAAGACGAAATCGCGGAGCTTATTGGTGCTATTCCCGGCGAAGGCACCTTTTATAACCGCTAGATTACACAGATTTCTACGAGAAACCTTTTCTTATGCGGGGCTCCACCTCTGCTCCACGACCCCAAAAGCAAGCCCTGTAAGGGCTTAAAGAAAAGCTTTACCAAAAGAATTTAAACTTTTTTGCTCCGCAAAAAAGTTTGTTTTCCGAAAGTTTTATATACCCCCTCCTATTTAAAGGAAAGCAGGAGGAAAAAAAATGGATAACAAAAAGAAAGGGAAAGGGATATTTATTGCAGCGATATTAGTGATTTCGGTATTTTCCGTATTTACAGTGCCAGTAATTGCTATTGCCCCTGGTGCTGGTGCAGGTCCAGCAACTCAAACTATCGGGATTCAAAAAAGCGTTGAATCTGTAAAATCAATGAGCCCAAACGGATATGACTATAACTCGCTTATTTTCACTGTGGATGACGTTGTCTTCTTCAGTTATGAAGATGGCACTATGTTAGAACTCTATGACTCAACTGGTGTACTCGTTTGGAACAATGGTGGCGCTCCATTGGACAAGGGTGGGCATGCACACGTTGCTGTTGCTCGAGGGGTTTACAAAGCAAGCGGCTCAAAGAAGTTTGCAGTTCTTACGGGTGACCCAATAACACGGACTGTCGTTGGATATTATGCGATGGATCAAAATGGATATGGTGCAAGCACAGAGATTTACACATGGGTTCCTTCACATGCATGGGATGGAGAGAAATTTATAGTTTTCGCTTATGAGGATAGCACCAGTGTAACTATATCCTATACAGATACCGGTACGGTAATATGGTCAGGTACTTTGAACAAAGGAGAACATCGTGAAACAACTGGAGTATATTCTAGTTACCTTCATGTTACAAGCAACAAACCAGTCTCAGCTCTGACATACTTTGACCAGGGATATTTTGTACCTTCCGCTAACAAAAAATGGAGTGGAACAGAATTCTATACATATGTTGGAACGATTGGCGGATGGACAGAAGATTTGAGTGTTATCGCGTACAGTGGTGGTACTTTAGTAACAATTAAAGATAGCGGTACAGGGACTACTATATGGTCAGGTACCCTCAATAATGGACAGGCACATGTCGAGAGTTTTAACGTTGAAAAGTACATCACAATTACAAGCAGTGATACAGTTACTGTGAGCGTACAGCCATGGGTTTCATCGACTATCGGTTATCATCAAGGCGCATATGTCCCGGATCGTGTTGGTGTGGGAATAGGCACTGATCTTATAGGATCAACGTTAGACGACGGATATTTATACATTCTTGCCTACAAGGATGGCACAAATGTCAATGTTTACAACTCACAAACAGGTGTTTTGGTGGGAAGCTACACGCTTAATGCGGGAGATTACGTTGATGCAAACCCTGGAAATGGTTTGTGGAGGATTAGAAGTAATAACTACGTGTCGGCTTATTCGGGATGGAATACGTGGAACGCAGACTTTGCACCAGTGGAGTTTGGAGAAATAGTGCCTCCACCACCAGCACCAGTCCCAGCAATAGCACCAATCGGACTAATAGCACTGATAGGCTTGCTTTCGGTTGTCGCTGCGGTGAGTATAAGAACAAGCATAAGGAAAAAGAGGCGGTAAATTATTTTTTCCCTCTTTTTTTTATTTATTTTTTTATAAAACTATAAAATAACCCTCACCCCTTTATCCCTAAATCCCCTATCAAAGGTCATTATCTTATCGGGCGATGCCGCCCGTATAATTTCATCAGTGAAAGATTGGTGCAGTCTGTAAAACTCATCACAATCTCTTTACGAGATAAACGTAGCATTTTTCCGTGAACTTAACTTTTTTGCTTGCAAAAAAAAAAGTTTGTCACCTGTTAAGTAAAGCTTGAAACTTAACACTCTTTCTTCCGCGTCACCCTCTCCTCACTTCCTTCCTCTGCGCCATCCGATAGCCGCATACAACACTCATATACCCACTCAACTGCTTATCTAACTCTTCACTGCCCGTATCGACGAGAAGAAACGGCGTTTCACTCAACTTATGCGGCGTTGCAAGCACAATCACATTCTCTACACCGACCTTCTCTATTACCTTCGCACTCAACTGCTGATTTCCTCTGCCAAATACAAAGCCCTGCGCACCAATAGGGCTTACCAATAGTTTTATCTGTTTTCCTTTCTTTTCGTTTTCCAGCAACCGTAACAATTCCCGCTCATTTAAATCCTTGCCTACCAACTCCCCGTTTTTCACCGCATCTACACCAAGCAGTGTCTTCTCTGCACCCAAGTCCAGCAATTCGGCAATTTTGTGTGTGGTCGTCCCCGCACCGAGTATGTAAAGCGAACCGTCAGCCATAAATTCACATGCAAACTTCGCAATCTCCTCCTTCGCTTTTTCTTCACTCACACTTTGGAACAGGCTCTTACCCTGCTGAACCAGAACAGGCTCGTATGGCGTTTTCGCATATCCAAATACCTTCATTCGCAGTTCGTTTCGCCTATATGCTTCTTCATCAGTATCCATTACCTCCGCATCCCTCAACTCCGCTTTACCTTCAACAAAATGTTCCACTATTTTCGCTGCACTCTTTGGACTTATCGCAAACACTGCGGAATGCATCTTCACACCCGCAGGAATTCCTATCACTGGAATGTCTTTTCCTACTACGCTGTACACGTCCCTCGCCGTTCCATCGCCACCGCAGAATAACAGCAGGTCAACGTCTTCTTCCAGAAATGTCTTGCATGCGTTCTTTGTGTCTTCACTCGTGCTGTTTCCATCGAACGAATACACAACCTCGTATCTCAACGAATTGTTTATGACTGCATCCTCACCCATCTCGCTTGAGCAAGTGAGAATAACCGAAGAAGCATCTATATTCATCTCTTGCATGCATTTCTTCGCCCTCTGTCCTGCTATCGGCGTTGCACCTCTCCTCAGTGCTTCTTCTACCAGTCCATCTGTCCCTCTTAGTCCTACTGAGCCGCCCAAGCCCGCTATCGGGTTGATGAGGAAACCTATTTTCATCGTTATACGTTACAAACTTCCTTCTTTTGGTAAAAAGTTTAAAAAATAAAAAAAGAGAAAAGGGAGCGTGTTTAGACCTTCGGCAAATTAGCCAATGCCTGCTTCACCAACTCCGCAGGGTACTCATAGTCTATTAGCTTACCTGCGTGGTATGCATCATATGCCCCTAAATCAAAGTGTCCATGCCCGCTGTTCGCAAAGAAAATCACCTTCTCCTCACCTGTTTCTTTGCATCTCCTCGCCTCATCTATCGCTGCCTTCACACAATGCGCGGTTTCTGGTGCTATAACAAAACCCTCTGTGCGTGCAAACAGGCTTGCAGCTTCAAACACTTCGTTCTGGTGGTAGGCAACGGCACCCATGTACCCTTCGTGAGTGAGCTTACATAATGACGGTGCATCTCCATGATACCGCAATCCTCCTGCATGTATCGGTGGTGGAACAAAATCATGCCCGAGGGTGTGCATAGGAAGAAGTGGCGTTAACATCGCAATATCACCAAAATCGTATGTGTAAAGCCCTTTCGTCAGCGTTGGACACGCCATCGGCTCACATGATATCACTTGCAGGTCTGGTTTCTCACCCCTCAGCTTATCACCTACGAATGGATAACACTGCCCTGCGAAATTACTTCCACCGCCAACGCATCCAAATATATAATCAGGATAAACGTCAATTTGCTCAAATTGCTTCTTCAACTCTAACCCCACTACCGTCTGATGTAGCAAAACGTGATTAAGCACGCTTCCAAGCGCATATTTCGTGCCTTCATGCGTTGTTGCATCCTCTACCGCTTCGCTTATCGCTATGCCCAAGCTTCCAGTGCACTCCGGGTCTTCTTCCAATACCTTCCTACCTGAATTTGTTCGGTTGGTCGGGCTGGGAAATACTTCTGCACCCCACGTCTCTATGAGAACTCGCCTGTAAGGTTTCTGCTCATAACTTATCTTCACCATATATACAGTGCACTCTAAATCGAAGAGACAGGTGCCAAAGGCTAATGCACTTCCCCACTGTCCTGCACCCGTTTCGGTTGCAATTCGTTCCACTCCCTCTTTCATGTTGTAATACGCCTGTGCAACCGCGGTGTTTGGCTTGTGGCTTCCCGGTGGGCTAACGCCTTCCCATTTGTAATATATCTTCGCCGGTGTCTTCAATTTCTCCTCCAGCCGAAAAGCTCTATACAACGGCGTGGGTCGCCAGAGCCTGTAAACATCTCTAACCTCCTCCGGTATGGGAATCCATTTCTCTGTGCTCATTTCCTGCTTTATCAACTCCATTGGAAAGATTGGCGCCAAGTCCTCCGCCTTCACTGGCTCTTTTGTTCCCGGATGTATGTATGGTTTCAGGGGTGTCGGTAGGTCCGCCAGTATATTATACCATTCTTTCGGGATTTCCTCCTCATCAAGCACTATCTTCTCTTTCGCGTTCATTTTATCCCTTTTACCTCATTATTGCATACACGTAAATGGTCATAACTGTAAATAGATATATCTTTTCATCTGTGTTAATCTGTGTTAATCTGTGTCAATAAAAGATGCGTATTTATTTCTTAGTTTCTTCATCTTGTGAAATCTCGTGGTTTTTTAATTCGTGCTCGAATAAAAAAACATCCACCACATCCAGTTCCTTCACTTCTGCTTCCACTTCGGTTCCGAGCAATTCGCTTAAATTCGGCTTCGTTCTTCCCCCATCTCCTGATATGAGTTCCTTTATATACAAACCACCATCACATTTTATCTCCATAAAGAAAACCGGCTCTTCAAAAGATATCAATTTTGCACTATGTACCTTCCTCCGCCTTACCATGTCCGCCCTTCTATGCAATACTCTCGTTGGTGTCCCCTGTTCTATCACTGCTCCGGTTAACGTATCTAAAGCATTTTCCAAATCCTTTTCAAGCACCTTTGGTTTAAGCCCCACTCCGACCCTGTAAGTCTTATCTGCTTTCGCATTTTTTATCTGCGCTACCATTTCTCGTTTCACGTATTGAAGATCTGTTACTTCCAGTTTACCCTCGTTCTCTTCTTTCACTTTCTTCTCTAACATCCTCAAATCAACTTTTCTCCGTTTCGGCTCCTTTATCTCTACCACAAAAGGGCGACCTGAGCCGAGCATCCGAGCATCTATGTCCTCTCTACCGCATCCATGCAACACCATATCTTCACCTTTGAACTCCGCCAATATCGAGCCGCTTATCAGCTCCTCGACGGATTCTGCATACATCTTCCCGGTGAAATTGCACTTCTCACAGCCTCTACCCCTGCACTCACGGCAGAACCATCTTGTTTGTGGTATCCCTCTTTTGAACTTCCTGTATCTACCGTAAATGAAAACCGAGTTCACCTGTAATTCCACCTTTTCCGTCCACAAATTTAGTATTATTACAAGGTCTGGTCGCTCAAAATCCGCTGTTTTTCCTGTTTCTCGCTCTATTCTCTTTCCTATTTCTCTATTCAACTCTGCCTTTAACGGCTCAGCATAAGAAGCTCCTGCAATCTCCCACATCAGCTCCTCGTTCTCCAACAGCATCCCGCTGACCTTTGTGCCCACGAGAAAAGAATCAAATTCGTATTCTATCAGTTTTTCCAATGCTCTCGACACCCACTCTTCTAAATTCTCAAATAAACCATTACATACCCAGCATTTGCCTTCTTCTACCCCTTCCCCCTTCTCTATCAAAACTTCTTTTAGTATTTTCCCTCTTTTAGCGTTTGACACTCCCGAACCAATCTTTGCAAATTGCCTACCAAGGCAGTTGTCGCAGATGGGTCCAAGTCCTTCTTTTATTATTTCTCGTGCTATTTCTATTATCTCTGCTTTTTCTAACTCCTTCCTTGTCAATGGCGGATAAGGTAGAATTTGATTACTCATCTTATTTATTTATATAATTTCCACGGAGAAACATAAAATATTTTGCACCTACATCTGATATTCTGCTTTCTTTTACCTCTCCAAACTCCTTCAATGCCTCACTGTTGCCAATAACAAAAACTGTATCCCCTATCATCGCTACGCTTGCAACTCCCCCTTCTGCATCCACCGCCTCTATCGCATCCCTGCAGTTATCACTTATTACCTGGCTGCGTAACGAAAAATCCCTTGAAACGAGCATGAAATTATCCAAATTTGGCTTCCTAATCAGCTCCTTCATCGCCTCTCTACTCGCTTCGTTTATCCCTCTCTTCATCGAATCATCCAGCAAAACTGCTTTTGTGGCCCTCTTTCCAAACACAACGTAGCTTATTTTATCCCTTCTGTGGGCAATCTCATCAATTATGCCTATTCCTGGTGGACCCGGCTTCTTTCTTATCACTACACCGCCGTGGGCCTCAGCAATTACATCTCCTAAGCCAGTATTGTTTTCCACTTCTGCGAGATGAGCGATTTGCGCTACCTCGTTTAATGTCATATCAAGCGATAAAAGTTCGTTTAACGCAAGAGCAGTGCTAAGCGCACCGGCACCACTTGCACCAAATCCACATTCGATAGGCACTTCAAAGTCCGTTGATACTATGACGTTGACTTCGTGCTCATACTTCTCTACTAAACTTTCGACAACGTATTTGGTGGTATTTGCCTCTTCTTCCACGCCATTTATTTCTATCCTTATTTCCCTTTGTGAAAGATCGTTATTGAGACAAACTTCAGTCACACAGCCCGCTTTTAATACGATGCCCCCACCCACCGAGCCTTTATACAAAGGATTTTCGTCGTCCTTTATCTCAAAGAAGCCAGTTATATGCGAAGGTGAATATGCTTTTGTTTTTGTTTTTCTTGTATTCACCATTTTTCCCTTTGGTTTTATAAAGTTAGAGAGAGTTAATAATTATTGGTGGAAGGGAAATAGATATAAATGGCAGAGAGAATTTGTAAGGCAGAGAGAAAATGCAATCCTGAGGTGTTGGAGACGGTGATAGAAATAGCCATGGGGTTGGCAAGGCAAAGTATAAACAGAATGAGGAAAGGCACGCTGTTTGTGGTCGGGGACGAAGATAAAGTGTTAGAGAAATCAAAGCCCTTGATTTTAGACCCACTTGCCAATTACCCGAAGGAGGTAAAGGACATAAGGAATGCAGATATGCAGGGGACGATAAAGGAGCTTGCGAAGCTTGATGGCGCTTTTGTCGTTAGCGACGATGGATATGTTCTTTCAGCGGCAAGGCATATTGAAGCAAGTTCTCGCAATATAGACCTTCCAATGGGTTTTGGCAGCAGACACATGGCTGGAGCTTCCATATCTAAGGAAACAGACGCAGTAGCAGTGGTGGTATCGGACAATGACGAAGTGGTAAGAGTATTTGATGATGGCGAGTTGGTTGGAGAGATAATATCGGGGATATGGGATTTGGAGAAAATCAAGCCGCATATAAAAGGCAAATATGAGAAAATAGTAGAAAAGGACTTGAATTTGACGATGATTGTGAAGACACCTTAAAGAAAGGTTTATAAACGCTCAAATCCTATCCAAAATTGCCATGTTATTCAGCGAGCACCTGCATCAGCATCTCTTGTTAGTAACTGTAACTGTGCTTACAGTATTGATAGCATTTTCGCTCGTGCTTTATGCTTACTTAAAAGGCAAAATAAACACCCCTGCCTTTATCGGAACGCTCATAATGGGCGTGGTGATTCTGTTAGCGCTGGGGCCACGCTTTGGCTGCGCCGGGGTGCTCGCACTGCTCGCATTCTTCCTGTCCGGGAATTTAGTCACGAAATATAAATACGATAGAAAAGCAGAACTTGGCGTTGCTGAGGGAAACAAGGGTATGCGAAGCATAAATAACGTGCTTGGCAATGGCCTATCACCTGTGATTTTCGTGCTGCTCTATGCTATTTCCTGCCAGAGTCAAAGCCAAAGCGGAAACACGATTCTCTTGCTCGGATTCTCAGGTGCGGTTGCTACCGCCTGCGCAGACACATTTTCAACGGAAATCGGACAAGCAGAAGGCAAACCAAGGCTGATTACAACGCTTAAAAAAGTGCCGATAGGCACGAATGGCGGTGTTAGTTTACCGGGTCTTGGTGCATCAATGCTCGGCTCTTGTTTGATTTCACTTGTTACGCTTGCGTTTTGGTTTGACGTTCAAGAGTCATTAAGAATCGTTTTATTGCTCACCTGCATTTGTCTCCTGTCGGGGTTCTTAGGCGGTATCGTGGACAGCCTCCTCGGCGCGACAGTGGAGGACAGAAAGCCACTTAAATTGAATAAACATCACGTGAATATCATAGCCACGTTATTTGGCGGTGTTTTTGCGATTCTGTTGGGCTGTTCTCTTCTTCCTAATTAACCGCGGATTACAAGGGTTTTCATGAGATTTACAAATAGAATACGTGAGATTTTTAATGATGCTATGTAAATACTAAACATAATACATGTCAACCCTGATAAAGAACGTGCTGGTGGAAGGAAAGAAGAGAAACATCTACATCGAGGGAAACGTGATAGAAGAGATTAGTGGAACTAAGAGCAGTAAAGCGGCAGAGTTTGTGATAGAAGGAAAAGACAAAGCAGCAATTCCAGGATTGTTTAACGCACACACACATGCGGGAACGACTTTGCTTCGTGGATATGCAGATGATATGCAACTTCAGGAATGGCTTGAGACGAAGATATGGCCGGTAGAGGCGAAGATGACGGAGGATGACGTTTATTGGGGGACGAAACTTGCATGTTTGGAGATGATAAAATCAGGTACGACTTTCTTTAATGATATGTATTGGCACTGGAGAGGCAGTGCGAGAGCGATTGCGGAAAGTGGAATAAGAGCTGCGTTATCCGCGGTTTTTATTGACAATTTTGACGAAGGAGTTGCAAACGAGCAGATGAAAAGGAATGAAGCTTTATACGAGGAAAGTAAAAAGCAGGTTGAAAGAATTATTTTTACCCTCGGACCGCATGCAATCTACACGGTTTCGGAGGAAAGCCTATGCTGGGTGCGTGATTTTGCAGATAAACACGACCTTCTGGTTCATATTCACTTATCAGAGATAAAGGAGGAGGTCGAGGACTGCATAAAAAGGTATGGATTGCGTCCCGTAGAATTTCTCGATAGCATTGATTTTTTGAGTCCACGAACTATTGCATGCCACTGCGTTCATCTGAGCAGAAAAGAAATGGAGTTATTGAAGAAGCATGATGTGAAAATAGTGCATAATCCGACGTCGAATATGAAATTATCATCCGGAAGGATGCCCTACGAGGAGCTGAAGAGAGCGGGCTTGCACTCGAATATTGCGCTTGGAACTGACGGCTGCGCTTCCAACAACAACCTTGATATGTTTGAAGAGATGAAGATAGCGTCATTGTTTCAGAAGGCGTTTTCTGGGGACACGACGTGCTTGCCCGCGAATGAAACCTTTGAACTTGCAACACGTAACGCAGCAAAAATGTTCAGATTGAATTCCGGCGTAATCGCAGAGGGGAAATTGGCTGATGTTGTGCTGTTGGACTTGAAGAAGGTGGAACTGGTGCCGAACCATAATTTGACTTCAAATATTGTCTATTCTGCAAATGGCAGTTGTGTTGATACAGTGATATGCGATGGAAGGATTTTAATGGAGGGAAGGCACGTGGAAGGCGAAGATGAGATAAAAGATAAGGCGAAAGAGATTGCTTATGAACTCGTGAGGTAGTATGTTGATTTGTGGGACAACCTCTAAAACATTATAGACCTCTGTGCTTTTTGTAATCCTCTAAACTTCATCAATTATAATTCAACATATAAAACTTACAAAATAAAATAAAAACTCAGTGGACTGCGTTGCTTCACCTACACCGCAAAATCCAACTGAGCGTACAACTGCCGGTCCTTAAAATTCCGCAACGACATCGCACCCGAAGGGCAATAAGAAGCGCAACTTCCACAGCCTATACATCCATCTCCTACCTTCGCAACCTTCTTCGTCCCGCCTATCACCGTTGCAACACCGAAAGTAACCACAGGCACCGGCTCTTCCGTCAACTCTATTGCATCAACCGGACACATATCCACGCACACGCCGCACCCTGAACATATTAGCTCATCAACCACAGAAGTCACGGCAGGAGTCTCGAGAAAATCTCTCGCCAGCAGCACACATGCTCTCGACGCTGCTGCGCTACTCATCGCAATGCACTCATCTATCATCGCGGGATAAACCGCAGAACCACAGATGAACACACCCTTGTTCACCGTATCAACTGGTGTTAATACCATCTTCGGTCGCTCCTGAGCTTCCATGAAGAATCCATTCTTCAAAGGAATCGTAAACATCTTGCTCAGTCTCTCGTTCTCCTCCGCAGGCATCGTCGGTGTGCTGAGCACCACTAAATCCGGCTTTATCTGTATCTCATCGTTAAATATAACGTCATAGACCGAAACGATCCCATCCTTCAATTCCGGCGGCTTCTCCCTATCATATCTGAGGAATATCACTCCTTTTTCTCTTGCCTCTTTGTACAGCACTTCCCACTTACCGTATGTTTTTATATCCTGATACAACACGAACACATTCAAATCAGGCTTCTTCTCTTTCGCTTTCAGCGCGCTATCCACCACTTCTATGCTGCTATACTTTGCATTTACCCCTTCCTCAAGTGCATCTTGAATCATCGCGATTGTATTGGCATCCATTTTACCTTTACCTGCCACCATCTTACCAAATTCGCTTAGCGTTACCACATTTTTCTCTTTACCATATCCATAGTAACCTTCAGGCACGAATTCCCTCCTCGCTCCAGTTGCGATTACACAGGCACCAAAATCTATCTCTTCATCCTCTCCTTCTCCGGTTATCCTTGCTTTGAACGACCCTGCTCTTCCCACGACATCCTCTTCCTTTGCATTCGTATACACTTTTATTCGCTCGTTGCTCTTTACTTTATCAATAAACTCTTTTAAAACGTCAGCGGCTTTTTCCCCTCCCTGTAAGTCTGTGGTCTCTCTCAACCCACCCCCGAGCTCAGGTTCTCTCTCCACTAAATATACTTCATATCCTGCATCTGCAATCCCAAGCGCTGCATTCATTCCTGACACACCACCGCCGATGACAAGCGCTTTCGGTATCACTGGATACCTCTCAACCGGTATCGCCTCAAGATACTTCGCTCGCTCTACCGCCATTCTTAGCATATCCTTCGCTGCTTCTGTCGCTTCTTTCGGCTCGTTCACCCACGCACATTGCTCCCTCAAGTTCACCATTTCAAGCAAATAAGGATTTAACCCCGCCTTGGCACAAACATCCCTGACCGTATCTTCGTACTCCCTCGGCGAATATCCTGCAAATACAATCCTGTTCAACCCCTGGTCCACTATTCCACCCTCTATCGCTTCCATCGCCTCTTTCATCGTGTTCGTCTCGCTGTTCACATACACGACATCCTTCAATTCTTTCACTTGCTCCGCAACCGCAGGTATATCCACTGATTTTCCTACTTCTCCTTCACAACCGCAAATAAAAACGCCTATCTTCAGCTCATCACCAACTTCAATGAATTTATGCTCCTCCTGCCCCGGAATTGGTTCTGTCCTTTGTGAAAGCCGCGCAGCCTTTAATGCAGCACCGCTTGCCTGCGCAACGCTTTCCCTTACTTTCATCGGTGCCGTTGCCGTTCCACATGCTAAAATCCCAGGAACACTGGTTTCCAGTGGGCTCGTCATTCTCGTCTCAACATATCCGTATGTATCTGTTTTCACGCCCGTTATTTCTGCAAGCGTGCTTAATGTTTTCGATGGCAACAAACCAACCGCAAGAACTACCATATCAAGGTCGAGTGTTTCAATGGTTCCTTTTTTAAGATTTTCAAACTTAACTGTCAGGACTCCTTCTTCCGGCATTACCTCCGGAACCCTTGACCTTATATATTTCACACCGTATTTATCTTTTAACTCCCTCACTAATTCTTCATCTTTTCCAAATGTTCTTACATCCATGTAGAAAACGTAAACTTCCATGTCCGGGAATCTCTCTTTCACTTCCCACACCTCTTTCGCTGTGTACGCACAACACGCCGTAGAACAAATTTCATTCTCCTGGCATCGTGACCCAACGCACTTGATAAATCCTAACTTCTTCACTCGCTTACCATCCGATGGTCTTAACAGTTCTCCCGTTTCACTCGTAGTAGCAGCCCTGAGAATACCTTCAAAGTCCAGCGAGGCAACAACGTCCGGACTTCCAAATCCATAACTCTTCGCTACCTCTGGAATATCGTAACCCGGCGCTAACACCACGCTCTCCGCTTCTATCTCCTTACCCGATATTTTCAACTTGAAATCTCCCGCTGAACCCGACATACTCTCTAACTCGCTTGACAACATCAGTTCTATGTTCGGATGGTTTCCCACCTTAGCAATGTAGGGCGATAACCCTGTCTTACATTCTGCAAGCTCCGCCATCTTTCCTCCCAACTCTGCATTCTTCTCTATCAAATACACTTTATAACCAGAATCTGCAAGGTCAAGAGCTGCCGTGATGCCTGCAACTCCTCCTCCTATAACTGCTATTCCCATTTCTCACACCACCTTCCCCAATATTTCTTTCGTATCAACGACATTTTTATTAAGACCGAGTTTACTCGGCTCTATTCCAAGTGCAAGACCCAATAACTGCGTGATATAAATAACTGGCATGCCTATCTCGATATTTAACGCTTTTTCTATGTCTGGCTGCTTTGCATCCAGCATCATGCCGCACAGCGGGCAGGCAAGCGCAATACAGTCCGCACCTGCATTCTTCGCCGCTTCTAATATCTTTCTTCCCATCTCAAATGCTATGTCCGCTCTTGTCATCATCAAAGGACCACCACAACACTTCGTCTTCATGTGACCGAACTGAACACATTCCCCTCCTATCACCTCTATCAACTGGTCCATCAAAACCGGGTCGTCGGGGTCATCAAAAGCAGTCGTCGGGGGTCTTCCTATATAACAGCCATAATACGGTGCTACCTTCACGTTCACTTTCTTCACGATCTTGCTCTTCAGTTCGTCCATGCCTATTTCATTCACGAAGACATCCAGTACATGTCTCGCTTTTATCCCTCCTTTGTAGTCCAGCGAGCTATCTATCTCCTTCATCTTCGCACGTAAACTTTCATCTTCCTTAAGTGCTATGTTACTCCTCTCTAAATTGTAATAACATATGCTGCACGGCGTTACGATGTCCAGCCCCTCTTTTTCAGCAATAGCCAGATTCCTCGCATTTAACGCATACACCAATATCGGGTCCTCTGCTTCCGCCGCTCCACAGCAGTTCCAATCCTCCACCTCTGTCAGTTCAATCCCCAGTTTCTCAAATACAGCCTCCGTTGACATATGCTGTTCCAGCGCTGTTGCCTCTGATGGACAGCCGGGATAGTATGCAAGTTTCTTCTCGCTCATTTTTCCTCCACCTTCTCAAAAATCTTCTTCATCACGTCCTTCTGCTTTATTTTCGATGGAAGCATTCCTTTTAACAGACCGTGACCACCGAGTGGCCCCATTTTCCCCTTCTTAAACATTCGCATGCCAAAATCCTTGTAATCATTCTTCATTGCCATCATCCCCTTAATAAATGAGCCTTCCTTTTTCGGGTAATATTCCTTCGCCAGTCCCATATCATAGAGCCGACCATACTTTTCCAACTGATGCAGAAAAGCCTTATCAAACAGTGGTCTGGGGCTCTCTATCTTCAACTTGCCCGCTTCCTCTTCTTTCTCCGCTATCCGTCTTATCGCACCCAGCACATCAGCAATCCTAACGTCTTGCGGACACCGCGCAGTGCACGTATGACAGATAAGACACACCCATAAATCAGGATTTGATAAGACTTCCTCTCGCATCCCTAATAAACTCATCTGGATTATCTTCCGCGGATTGAAACTTGGCACCATCTCCGGATGTTCTGATGCTATTTCCGCAATTGGACATCCTAATGTGCAGGTGCTGCACTGGAAACACGATGCAAGATGTTCCCCTCCCGGCTCGCTCATTATCTCATTCTTGAAGTTCGGGTCCAGTTCCCATGTTTTTATTGTCATTTTACCTTAATTTGTCTTCTAACTCTTCCTCTTCGTAAGTAACGAACGGTAGCGGCTCCTCAACATCCTTCCCTGGCTCGTACTCGAAAATTTCCTGTACCTTCTCCGCAATCACAGGATAGAATCTCGTCAATGGTATGTCCTTCGGGCAGGCATCTTCACAGGCACCACATCCAACACATGTCGTGCTTACGTGATAAACGCGCGTGAGATGATACATCAGTTGATTTGCTGGCACTCCTATTGCACCTCTTAACTCAGCCAAGTTCAATAAGTCTCCGCCAACCGGGTTTCCCAGGGGCAGGTCGAAGAAGCACTCCTTGCAGTAACATACCGGACACATATCCCGGCAGTTCTTGCACACTATGCAATCCCGCAAGAACTCCTCTAACTCTTCCACGCTGCTTATCTTCGGCAGTTCGTCCTCCTTCTTCTTCGCATCCGCTGCAATTTTCTCTTTTTCCTCTTTCCTTTCCGTCTCCTTCTCTTCCAGTGAAATGCCTTCA
>Ga0209986_10002410_pt1 | contig 17117 bp, 16 predicted proteins | sample BlataG_FD_183168 | JGI IMG/M metagenome (GOLD analysis project Ga0209986, IMG submission 183168) | Deep subsurface microbial communities from Black Sea to uncover new lineages of life (NeLLi) - Black_00105 metaG (SPAdes) (version 2) | ecosystem: Environmental > Aquatic > Marine > Oceanic >...
TCTTGGGTAATCTTTCCTTTCTCAACTCTTCTGCTTAAGCCTGCCCTGACTTTTCCTTTGGCTTTCTCGACTATCTCCTCAGAGATATCTACGACAGTTACTTCATAACCCTTCTGCGCACAGAGTTGTCCTACACCAGCGCCCATGATTCCAGCGCCAACCACAAATGGTTTTTTTATATCCATCGCTATCCCTCCGTAAAAAAAAAATAAAAGTGCGGGCTTGATGAATCAAGCCCCTACATACATTTAAGAGAGTCTTTCGATTACTATGGCTACGCCCTGGCCCCCTCCGATGCATAAATTTGCCAAACCCAGACTTTTATCTCTGTCTTTTAGTGCATAGATCAAGGTAGTCAATATTTTTGTGCCAGTGGCTCCAATAGGATGACCGAGGGCTATAGCTCCCCCATGGACATTGAGCTTGGAACGATCCCATTTAAGCTCCTGCTCTACAGCTAAAACTTGAGCAGCAAAGGCCTCGTTGAGCTCAATTAGGTCTATGTCTTTAAGCTCGAGCCCTGCTTGCGTTAAAGCTTTGGAAACTGCTGGCACAGGTCCCATTCCCATAATCGCCGGATCAACACCCGCATGAGCGTAGGAGACAATTCGGGCTAAGGGTTTAACTCCAAGCTCTGATGCTTTCTCTTCTTTCATTACCAAAACCGCTGAAGCTGCATCACAGAGAGCACAGCTGTTTCCAGCAGTAACCGTTCCATCTTTTTTAAAAACAGGACGAAGTTTTGACAATTTCTCTGCTGTGACTCCCTCCCTTGGGATTTCTTCTGTATCGAAAATTTCTGTCTTTCCTTTTCCTGCAGGAACCTCAACAGGAAGTATTTCCTCCTTGAATTTACCTTCCTTTATTGCTGTGACAGCTTTGTCCTGGCTTTCTGCGGCAAAAGCATCTTGTTCTTCACGGCTGATGCTATATTTCTCAACGAGGGTTTCTGCTGTCATTCCCATCAAATGCCCGGCTAAAGGACACATAAATCCATCTTGATGCATGACATCGACCAATTTGCCATCTCCCATACGATTACCCCATCTCGCTCCACCTGCAATATAGGGGACCTGGGAGGTATTCTCAGCTCCACCTGCTAAAACAACTTCTACGTCCCCAGCTTTAATCATTTGGACAGCGAGAGAAACAGCCCGTAGAGAAGAACCGCAGCGCTTGTTCACCGTAAATGCAGGAACTTCATGAGGCAATCCTCCTTTTACAGTTGCTAGACGCCCTATATTTGGACCGAGGCCAGCCTGCCAGCCAGTGCCGAAGACCACCTCGTCCACATGCTTAGGTTCAATCCCAGCCCTTTGAACGGCCTCCTGAAGGACAAGAGCTCCCAACTCTACAGCAGAAACTTTTTTAAAAGCACCCCCGAATTGACCTCCAGCGGTTCTGACTGCGCTGGCGATGACAATATCATTCATGGATAACCTCCCATTTTATATTTTATCTGCTTATTATTTGAAGGATTGATTGAAAGATTTACTATTATAGTTATCCTCTCTTGTGGGTGTCAATAAAAAAACTTTTTTATTTCTTTTCTTTCTTTGTTCTGCGGAATAGCTTTAAAAGTTCTGACAATTTCCCTTTTATGTATCCTTCTCTAACAAAGTAGGCATCTTCTTCGGGCTTGATCCATTTTATGTATTTTCCTCTTTTCAAGCCTTCAGGGTCTTTAGCTGAGCCGATTCTAAAATCACCCTCTTTTGTCTGAATAATAGCCACGTTGACTCTTTCCTCCTTCGGAGATGTGTATTGAGTGGCAGCGATAATTCTATCTTTCCGAGGTAATTTTTCGTAAATGAACATTTCTTCAGGAATGGACTGGGGTAAGTTTTCCTCCCTAAGCCCCTCCCGCTCCCGAGTTGACTTTGTTCTCTCAACAATTCCCACAATACAGGTATTCCCAAACCCACTCATGTTAAACCATAGCCCATAATTCAAGTTCTTAAGTTCCTCTCCAAACATTTGTCTGTACTGGTGGTGTCCCCTCAATTGCCAGACTAACTCCACAAGCTGAGCCCCTCCTGAAGCACCCAGGGGGTGGGTTCTCGCCAAAAATCCCCCAGAACGATTTACATAAACACTCTTTCCTATCCTGTTTTTCTCTTCGATAACAAATTTATGCCCTTGCCCTCTCTCAGCAAAGGCCAAATCCTCAGCCACTACCCAAGGAACAGGCTTAAAAGCATCATGCAGTTCACAGAGGTCTATCTCATAGGGATTTAAACCTGCCTCTTCGAAGCTCTCTCTCCCTGCCAGCACAGCAGCCTCGAGTGAGATCAGGGTCCTCCGCTCTGCAATCTTGATATTATCAAAGGCGGATTTTACACTTGTCAGCTTTATATCCGTAGGAAAAGGAACCAGATAAGCTGCTCCAGCTCCGTTGTAAGATCCGCTGCAGTCATATTTTGTCAGAGGCTTGGCAATGATGCGGTTTATTTCAGGATTATCATATTCTTTTCGTGTAACTGACTTTTTAAAATAGGCATATTCATTCAGGGCTCCGTGGTTGAGGCTTTGAACGCTCATCTCAAAGCATATGTTTCTGAATTGCTTTTCAGAAACTTTATAGGCATCCATATATTCATACGAAGCTAAGGCAGCAACAGCAGGCATCTCGCCCAGTCCTCGCTCTCTTTCTTCCTCGGCAATAACTGTTGAGATTTGAGCGGGAATCTCTTCGTTCTTCAGTTTTCCCTTCATTTTTTCACCGAAGCAAACCAGGACTTTTAATCCGGAAGAAGCCAAACGCTTTCCCAGTTCGACAGCTGCTGCTCCTGTTGCTGAGCCTCTCTCTACATGGTGAATTTCTATATCTCTTGGAAGGTTCATCTCAATGCCAACAAGAGAATCCAGGCCCGTCTGCCTGGCAAATCCAATAGGGTCCATAGCACCAATGACCAGGCAATCTGGAGCCAATTCAGAAGTGAAAGCAGCAGAAAACCGTAGAGCCTTCTGGCAGGCATCAGCCAACATTACTCCGATGGGCCTGAAATCTTTGCCAAAGCGAGTCAAAGAGACTCCAGCGATATGAACATCACGCATGAAAAGTCTAACTCCTAATTCCTATTGTTATCGTGCTATTCTCTCCCTTTTTAACGGCTTGCCAATTAATGGGCCAAAGAGCTATTCGCTCTTGTGTTCTTCTATTATCTTATATAGGTTATATAAGCAGGGGAGTCAACAGGAATTAAGAATGTTATTTTTGTACTCTCCGAAGATCTTATGATAGTTTGAATGGCGTTTTTTATTTCTTAGTTTTTAAGTTTCTAATTTTGTTTTATCCTTGAGCAAATTCAAGATCTTATTCAATACAGGGGGATAAATAGGATAATCTCTGAATAGATCCTTCTGTTTAAAATAAAAATCCGCTTTTTGTACTTCTCATGTACAATATTATCATTCTCGTAATCATAAAAATAATTCCTCCCGCCAAGGCAATGGAATAAATAGTGAGAAATATTGTATTCAGAAGAGGTATTGTTCTGAAGGTTACCTGAGGAAAAAAGAGATCCAGTATGGTTTTTCCAAAAAAAATGATCATGATGGTGATTCCTATAGCTGACCTGTAGAGATACTCCTTCGCATTTTCCATATCTACGGAATCCAGGTTTATCAGGGGGTAAAGTGACCAAGCTGTTATGATCCATAAAATAATGACAAGGCCAAACGCTATTTCCTTCTTGAATTTCATGGATTTTGTGCTTTTCATTTCTTTGTCTTAATCTTTTTCTTCATTTTGTTTAGCTCGTAATAGCCTTTATATTAAAATAATGGATCAGTAATTTCCTCTGTTTTAAATTACTAATTTTCCCTTTTTTTGTTCAATATTCTTCTTCTATCCTTTTTACAATGTATAGTAAAGGAAAAAAATAGATACCCACCCATTTTTCCCCTTTCGTTGACACTTTTTCACCTTGTGTGATATATAATATACAAAACCCATAAGAGGAGAAGTAATGGGTAAAATATCAAGACGCAATTTCCTAAGGGATTCATTGATTTTTGCCGGATCTTCCTTTCTTCTCTCCTCTAAATACTTAGAAGCTTCAACAAGAGCTGCTTTAGAAGTAAAAAAGATAAGGAAATATCCTTCTTATTTAGAACTCGAAGAAAAAGGCATCCTTTCCCAAAGAATAGAAAAATTGTATTCCATCTACGAGAACTGTTATCTTTGCCCTCGAAATTGTCGTGTTGATAGAACAAAAGGTGAAACAGGAAAATGCAAAGCTACTTCCAAAGTCAAGGTATCAAGCGCCTTTCCCCATTTTGGCGAAGAACGTCCTTTAGTCGGAAAAAGAGGTTCGGGAACAATATTCTTTTCAAATTGTGGCCTTAGATGTGTCTATTGCCAGAACTACGAGATTAGCATCGAGGGTGAAGGAGTGGAAATTTCTGACGAAAGATTAGCTGCTATGATGATGACGCTTCAAAGAATGGGCTGTCATAACATAAATTTAGTGACTCCCTCTCATTACGTACCTAATATTGTCTGCGCCCTCCAGAAAGCCATCAGAAAAGGCTTGCACATTCCCTTGGTCTATAACTGCGCGCCTTATGAGACTCCAGAGACTCTCCAACTTCTGGATGGGATAATTGATATTTATCTCCCAGACTGTAAATTTATGGATCCAGAGCATGCCGCTAAATACTCAGGGCAAACTTACAATTATCCATATTATGCCAAGATAGCCCTCAAAGAAATGCAACGTCAGGTAGGAATATTACAAGTTGGTGGAAGAGGAATCGCTGTGAGAGGTCTGATGATTCGGCATTTAATCCTACCCAACAACATTGCAGGTACTGATAAATTTATAAAATTTGTGGCGGAGAATTTCCCCAAGAATACATACCTCAATCTAATGGCCCAGTACCGACCAGAATATAAGGCCTTTGATTATCCAGAATTATCCAGGCGCCTTAAAAGAAGTGAATATAGAGAGGCACTAGGATTAGCTCGAAAGTATGGTCTAAGCCGCCTTGCCTCATAATAATATCAACATAAAATCGCTGATTTTATAAAAAAATCGTCAGAAAATAATCAATTCTGGGAGGTTTGATTCATCTTGTGTATGTGTTTGATTTATCAAACACACCTGTCATACCCGAAACTTTAACAGTTAACAAAAGATAAACTTCTTTGCCTTATCCCTTACTCCGATATTTTCAGAATTCTCTCATCTCGGCTAACTTCAAGTGTCGGTCTTGTCGGAATGCCAAGATATTTTGCCAAAGAATCGGGCATTCTCCTGTAGTTAAGGACAGCTCTTAAGACCACAGTTTGACCGGCAAATTTACCCGGGACTGTCCACTGATATTTCTCTATTCTTTCTTCAAGGGGTTTCAACCTGTTTTCTATATCCTTTGTGGCATACCATTGAGCGAAGGTAAAATTACCGTTCGAATCAATAAACGCACTGTGGTAAAGTCTATCTCCTTCAGGCAAGCTATCTCTCTCAATCGGCTCGCTGTATCTGCTGTGAGTAGGATAGGCGACCTTATCATTTGTAGTAATAAAGTATTTATCGTTAGGATCGCCAGGATTCCTGAGTATTTTTATATGGTCTAATTCATTTCCCTCTTTATCATAAACACCCACATGCAGCCAGACATCCCTTTCTTCAGAAGAACCGGTAGGAAATTTATGTCCAGGGGCTAAATGATGAACTTTTATACTGAAATTAATTTTTTCTCCCGCTTTCAAATCAGTTCCTTCAATATTTATTGTAATCTTTGCGGCTCCCTCAACAAAGCCGGTGAAACCTCCGCCAAACCAGTGATCATGATTTTCATCTCTTGCCGGACCCATTTTAGCAGGTTTGCCGGCAACAGGAGGCATATGGCAGTTCTGGCAGGCTATATTTTTAGCAGGGTAAGGACCGTCCTGATATTCAATTTCTGTCGTTTTAACCCAGACACCGAAATCATTCAATTCATTGTGACAGATTCCACAAAATTGTGCATCTGCGTGGAGCTCCGAACTCGCTGTTTTATGGTAGGGAGACCAGGGAGATTCAAGGTCACCCCTTTTTGGGTCAATTCCAGGGGTAGCTTTGGAAACATAGTTATGATTAAAAGGTGCAGTACCTTCAAAATTTTCAATCGTATGACAAAAATCGCAGAAAACTCCCCTGTCAGCGAAAAGTTTTATGCCGCCTTTCTGGTTCCAGAAGCTATCGATTTTCACCGAATCTGCAGGAGTTGGAGGATAATCGCCGGCTTTATTAGCAGAAGGCGAGTGGCACCCTATGCAACCGGCTGTAAGCCCTTTCATTTTTTCATCTCGACCTGCATCTACGACAGCAAGTTTATAATACTGTGCTTGGAAAAAATCTCCGGTAAATGCTTTGGACATCTGTGAAGTTTCCCACATTTCAAATTTTTCGATGTGACAGCCAAGGCAGACCTGGGGATTATCATAGTAGTTATACTTTTTTTGTGTTTCTTCATTTGTTATATTCTTGCTGAATTTCCCATTACTGACTCCAAATATTGCTGAAATAAAGAAAACTGTTGCTATTAATACTAAATATCTTGATTTTCTCATTTTTAGTCTCCTCCCCCTAATTAAAATCATAATACTATGGATAAAATACTTTTAAATGTTATTTTATCCGAGCTCAATTATTTTTTTGCAAGGAATAGATTACCATTTCCCATCCATCTGGAACTCTGCACTGTCCAGCCAGAAACCTGACTTTGTCACAGAATCGTGCTGGGCTTGCAAAAGGTCATAGTGAAATTTTTCCTCCTCGCAGATATCGGTAAATATTTTTTTGGCAGCGGGGTCGCCTGTCTCTGAAGCAGCATTTTGGAAAAAGTTGATAGCATCCATTTCAAGCTGCATACCTATACTTAAAGCCTCGGTTTCTCCTTTCCCTTCTTCTCTTTTCATCCGCTCTTTCAATTTTTCGACCAGAGGCGCTTCTCCCTCCAGTTCATAACTGCTGAGATGCTTTCTCCAATCTTTGCTTCCGAGAACTTGACCAAAAAGATCAGTAAAGGTTTTCAGGTGTTTTACTTCTTCTTCGGCCAGAAACCGGAACATCTTCTTGCCACTCTCATGTTGAGTAACATCTGCCGCATGATTAAAAAACTTACGGCCGTTAACTTCCAACAGGATGGCACCTTTGATTGCGTCTTTAACTTGTTGGCTGATTGTTACCATTTATCCTCTCCTTATCAAATATTAAAGTATACCAGTAGATAAATATCAATTGGATTTAATTTTTTATTTTTTGGCTTTGGCTTTAAAGTAGGAGTCTTTGAAAGCTTTTACAGCAGACTTCAGTTTTTCTACATTTGAGAGATCGGTTGTTTGCTTAGTCTTCATCGCATAAACAAGAATCTCGTGGCATAATGACAGATGTTCTGTGCGGATTTTATTGGCTTTATCATCTTCTTTTTCAACCAGCTTCACTCGTTGTGTCAGAAAATACTGGCTTATAATATGCTGGATATCTTCGGCATGTTTTTCTTTGTTGGTGACCCAACGGACGATTTGATTAAAGTTAGGCGGCTGCTGTCCGGAGAGATTAGCAATTTCCTTCATGGCTTTTTCGATGGTTGTGATGTGTTCTTCGACCATGGTGAATCTCATCTCATCATCGTAAACTCCACATGGAATCTCACAATGTGAAAAAACAACCGGCTTGAATAAAGCAATCATCGCCAAAAAAATGAAGATCCCTAGTGTTTTTTTCATGGACCTCCTCCTTTATTGAATTATCATAGATTAAATTAAAATCTGTGAACAGTTAACAAGAAAGCTAATCTTCCAGTTTTTACTCTTCAACTTCAATTTCAACCGGGAAGCTTTGCCACAATCCATGGAGATTACATCTTTCCTTAGCAATTAATGGATGCGCATGATCCAGGGCCACCACAAATTTTACTTTTGGCTCCGTCAACCTGGGCACCAAATCGACTCTTGCCAGAAAAGTCTCCCCTGATAAAAGCTCTATCCATTCGATGTAATGAGCATTCTCGTTTGGATGTTTCATGTGCTTTCCAACTTCAACCTGAACCTCAAAAGGCTCTCCCTTTTTCACCTTTGTTGGAGATTCAATAACTGGAGTGTGCTTTTTTTCTAAATCAGTCATCTCATCTACGCTCGCTGATTTAGCTTCGTTGACTCCACAAAAAATATCGTCTTCACACATAATGTCCTCCTTATATTATTTAAAAGTCATTTTATTAACTCTTTAATTCTTTTCCAGAATCTTGAGTAGAGAAAAAACCTATCCAACACTCGACAAACGAAACTTTATAGTATTTCTATCTTTTTTTTCAAGTATATTTTTTTCATTTATGACCGCAGCTCCAGCTTCCCTTCATAATGCTTCTTGATTATCTCTAATATTTCTTTTGACCGCTGAATTGCAGGTTCTAGTAACTCCTCGTGGGCTAAATTTTGTTTACTTTCCAAAAACTGATATATTTGTTGAGCTGTATTTTTATAAAAAATCTGAGCCCAGGTATCATCAGGCGGAATACAACTCGTTTGTCTTCGCCGCCATGATAAAGTCGTTCTGGTGAAGACCTTTAATTTTATGCGTCCACCATGAAACTTTGACTCTGCCCCATTCGGTCACGATAACTGGATGATGTCCTTCTTGTTCTGCTATATCACCTACCTTGTTCGTAAACTCAAGAGCTTGTATAAAATTCTTAAACCTAAACACCCGCACTAACCGCTTGATATTATTGCGATCGACAATCTCCCACTCGAAAACTTGGGGATGGAGCCCCCTAATCTCCAGATCGGTGACAGTCGGCTCACCGCCGAGGCAGGGAACGCATTTCATCTTCGAAAGAGCATGTATATCAGGCATCACTTCTCCTCCTTTAATATTTTATTGCGGCTCCTGGAGGTTTTGTATTGTCGTCCGTATCACCTCAGGCATGGCCGGATGGATATGCATACGGTTGATGAGGGCCCTTATCCACCAGGGCAACTTTTAGATCATGGATCAAAGCCTGTTCGACAATAATCGCACCTGCTCCTGAGCCTATGACAATCACATCACAATCTTTCACAGCATTTACCTCCCCATTAAATATTAACTTAAAGGAATTTATTTTCAAGAAGCTTGTTTACTTGCCACCTGGAAACAAAAATCCGTGGCGAGTTAATAGGCAAATTTGGGTGTCACGTAGAAAACACAGTAGGCTATGTTCGGGATTTTTTTGCTTACCCTTGATTCTAATGCCTTAGAAATCCCTTTAAACTCAGATTCAGGAACATCTTCCGACACATCTATATCTGCTGCGATAATAATCCTCTTGCGGGATTCGGCTATAACGCGAAAGTCATGATAATCAATAATCTCAGGAAAATCTGCCAAAATTTTTCTGAATTGATCTTCAACAGCTTGTATCTCAGGAGTCTTTTCCAGGAGAGGATCTGTATGACAGACAACCTCACCGCCGAATATCCTCCTCAATCTTCCTTCACAGCGCTCAGCTATCTCATGCATTTCGGGAGGCCCAAATTTTTCAGGTATCTCCGCATGAAGGGAGATGGTGTACATCGAGCCGTAGTCATGAACAATTATCTCATGAGCATCTTGAACACCTTCGACAGATTTGGCTGTTTCCTTAATCTTTCTTATCATATCTTTGCTGGGAGCCTGACCTAAAAGCGGAACCAACGCTTCCCGTCCGTGAGCATAACCAAGATATAACAACCATGCCGAGACCAGGATACCGATATACCCATCGACCTCAGGCTGATGAAAGTAATAACCCGCGATCAATCCCCCTATCACTGTGAGGGAGATCACTGCCTCGATTTTATGGTGGCGGGCGTTTGTCAGGATAGCATGAGAATCAACCCTCCTTCCCAAGAAACTAACAAACTGCGCTAGCCATTGTTTTACCAAGATGGTCGCAAACAGAATCCAAGGTAGCGCAGGCCAGTAATGGACCTCATGCGGCTCGAGCGCTTGATGAACCGAAGTCTCAGCGATTTGTATTCCTGAGACAAACAGGAAGATCGACATAATGAGGGGTGCTACATGTTCCATCCTTCCGTGTCCGAATGGGGTCTTCGCTGTGGCTGGACGGGCGGTTACCTTGAAGCTAACCACCAGGATAATGGAATTGGCCAGATGAGAGAGGAGATGAAAGGCATTGGCAACGACTGATACAGATCCTGCCATCAGACCAAGGATCATTTTCACAATGAACAGTACCAGGATTGCAATAATGGAAATCCACCCTGCAAGTAGGCCGTATTGTATACGTACCTGTTTGTTGTCGATATCATCGAGGTCAGCAACGAACCAACTTGAAATTCTACGATTAAGCTGTTCTAAAATCTTCATCTCATCCTGACCTTTCTCCCCAGAGAGGAGATATTAACATAAATGTCCCCTCCATATGAATGATCGGCTTTATAAAAATGCTTCATCATCCTTTTCTGCATAAATTATAGCACCATCTTAAGGCCACACATAATATTTTCGATAAGCCGTACTTGGGCATCCTTGGGCAGTAATCGAGAAAGCCCATCCATTAGGATAAAAGGAAGCCTCGGTGCCCGATTGAAAGGATTTATTTCGGCTTGGCGTAGGCTTATTCAGTTGTAGCCTTGGCCCTCTTTTCCTGTGACATCCCGGCCAAGCGCTCAACCTCCTTAACGTCAAGCCCTAATCCCTCGGTAACACGACGTCCATATTCAGGATCAGCCTTATAGAAGAGAGCTGTCTGACGTAGCTGGATGCGTTTCTGTGCGCCTCCTAGATGATCCACAATATTACCGATCAGATGATCCCTATCTTCATCGGTCATCACTTTGCAATACAGATCCCCGGCCTGTTGGAAGTCATCGTTGGGATGAGTAAATGGATGACGAGCTGCAAGACCGGAGACCTCAAAGCGTGGCTCTCCCGCCTTTGGATCTGGTTCTGGGCCGCCGAAGCTGTTGGGCCAATAATTTGGTCCGCCTTCTCCGTTGGCGTCAAAGCGCATGAAACCATCACGCTGGTAACTGCTCTCAGGAGCATTCTTAGGTGCATTCACTGGTAGAAGATGATAGTTCGGCCCTAGACGGTGGATATGGGTATCGTGATAGGAAAAAAGACGGGCTTGAAGCATCTTGTCGGGTGATGCTGCAATACCTGGCACAAGGTTTCCTGGACAGAAGGCCGCCTGCTCCACCTCTGCAAAATAATTGACAGGGTTGCGGTTTAGGACCAACTTGCCTACCTTGATGGGAGGGACTTCAGCATGTGGCCAGACCTTCGTAATGTCAAAGATATCCCAATGATAATCTTTTGCCTGTTCTGCTGTCATAATCTGCATCTCAAGCGTCCAGGACGGGTAATCGCCCCGCTCAATGGCCTCATACAAGTTTCGGGTGGCATGATCAGAATCATCGCCCGATATGCGAGTCGCCTCCTCTCGGGTAAGGTTCTTTATGCCCTGGTCGGTCTTGAAATGGTACTGCACCCAGAAATACTCGCCCTTGTCGTTGTACCATTTATAGGTGTGACTGCTGTAGCCGTTCATGTTGCGATATGTGGCCGGAGTGCCTCGGTCTGAGAACAGAATTGTTACTTGGTGGATTGATTCCGGAGTCAAAGAGAGAAAGTCCCAAAACATGTCAGGGTCCTTGCAGTTAGTGGCTGGATGCCTCTTTTGAGTATGGATGAAATCAGAGAACTTAAGAGGATCACGGATGAAGAAAACTGGGGTGTTGTTGCCGACAAAGTCATAGTTGCCCTCCTCGGTATAGAATTTCACCGCAAATCCGCGAGGATCGCGTGCAGCATCAGCAGATCCCTTCTCGCCCCCCACTGTAGAAAAACGGGCAAAGACTTCGGTCTTCTTGCCAACTTCCGAAAGAAACTTGGCCTTGGTGTACTTTGTTACATCAGCAGTTACTTCAAAATAACCACCTGCTCCTGCTCCTTTAGCATGAACAACACGTTCGGGGATACGCTCGCGGTCAAAATGGCCCAGCTTCTCCAACAGGTGAACGTCCTGCATCAAGACAGGACCTCGCTCGCCCGCCGTCAGACTATTCTGATCGTCTGGGACAGGGATACCAAAGGCAGTTGTTAAAGTCTTTTTGGTTTTTCCCATGTTAAACCACCTTATTTTTGAATTTCTTATTCCCACCCTTATTCTTTTAAACAGAAATTAGCCGGGAATATTCTTACCTTCGTTTATAATGGATAATAAATCCTTATTCCTATTTGGTTATTGATTATAAATAGTATCTATTCCTATTATAAGCTGAAAAAAAATTATATTTTTTTACGGCATTTATCGCAATAACCCTCTAAGAGGACTTTTTTATTCAATACAAAAAATTTTTCATGAATTTCCTCCGGTACTTTTAGATTATCATACAAGTTGTAATCAAAATCTGTTATTGAGTTGCATTTAACGCATCTAAAGTGGTGATGATTCTCAATATCTGGATCAAAACGTCTTGGTTCTCCATATCCCTCAACAATATTGACAATTCCGATATTATGAAATGTCAAAAGCGTTCGATTCACAGTGTCCAATGAAATATCAGGAAATATCTTATTGACTCTACTGAAAAGAACATCTGCATTAGGGTGGTCTTTCGACTTAAGCAGTTCTTTATATATAAGTGTACGCTGTGGGGTCACCTTGAGACTATGCTCTCCACATTTTTCTCTGAAGAAATCCAGAGAAGCGTTCTTAGCTTTTAATTTCATGTTAGTACTATATAGTAGCTATTCTTATTTGCCAAGAAAAAATTTTACCTGTTTTCATAACAAAACTGCCCATTTTTATGGAATAATTGATCTTTCAGTAAGTTGCTGGCTTTGTGTTCTTTACAAGAAAACTAAATTTTTCTCCCCGGAGGATATTAAATGCTCTGCAGCTTTTAAAATCGATATGCACTTCTCCTTGTGATACCGTAAGCGTTAAGAATGCTTAATCCTGCCTAATTTTGTCTAACAGAGAACAGAGCGGAAATAAAAATGATTTGAGCTGTAGGCAAATATAAGATAAAAGCTGGTACACCTGAGCGGGATAACTGATGTTGCAGGACCTACTCAAGCCGCTTCGAGTTCGGCGAGAAGGCCTGAGATAAGTTCCTTTACCGTTACGATTTTGTCGCAACGGTAAGCATTCTTCCCACAGAAGATGAGGCCGTTGTCAACATCCCCGAAGTAAGAGTTTACGAGCGCCAGAGCAATGCAGTATTTCGCCTCACCAACTTTACAGACAGAAAGACACCTGTAGGGACACTTGATCTTAAGTTTTCCCTTAATTTCTAAATCCTTCAAGAATTTATTATGAATGGCCCTTCCCGGCATGCCGACAGGACTTTTTATGATAGCAATATCCTCTTCTTTGACGTCAAGATAAGCTTGCTTAAATTCCTGGGAGACATCGCACTCCTCAGTACAGACGAAACGAGTAGCCATTTGGACTCCTGACGCACCAAGGGAGAGCATCCGAGCTATATCCTTTCCGTTGAATATCCCCCCAGCGGCGATAACAGGAATTTTCTTTCCGTATTTATCCTCATATGCTTTTACTGTTTCCAAAACCTCCGGCAAGAGATTTTCAAGGGAATATTTTTCCGGTTGATAGAGCTGTTCTTCGGAGAAACCAAGGTGTCCTCCTGCCAGAGGTCCTTCGAGGATTATGGCATCGGTAGTCCTTTCGTAACGTTTGTCCCAGACCCGAAGAATTAATTCAGCTACCCGTGCGGAGCTGACTATGGGCAGGAGGTTTACAGAGCTGTCTTCGACCAAGCTGGGAAGCTTAACAGGAAGTCCGGCACCGTATACGATTATCTTAATTCCTTCCCTCACGGCAGCCGTAATCAGATCGTCTGCATTGCTCAGCACTCCCATAAAATTGACTGCGATATGACCGTTTGTCATACTTTTCGCCTTGCGAATTTCCCTTTCCAGAGCTTCCCGAGATACCTTTTCATATTCATTCTTTGAAGCCTCCAGATCTCCCAGGCCTATGCTCGAGATGGTGCCTATCCCGCCTTCCTCAGCCACAGCAGAGGCAAGCGAGGAAAGAGAAACTCTCACGCCCATTCCTCCCTGTACAATGGGGATGTCTGCGGTGATATTTCCAATTTGAAGTTTGGGAATTTTCATTTTAATTTCCGTATCTTTTGACTATAAGACAGGCATTACCTCCTCCGAAGCCAAAGGAATTACTCATGGCCACTTCGAGGTCGGTCGATTCGACTCCTTTGGTCACGTAATCAAGAGGACATTCCGGGTCGGGCTCCTCATAGTTGATCGTCGGGGGCAGTTTGCCGGTATAAATGCTCATCACAGTGGCCACGAATTCCACTGCCCCGGCAGCGGCCAAAAGGTGACCAATCATCGACTTAATGGAGCTGATTTTAAGATGCTTCGCGTGGTCGCCAAAGACCTTCATAACGGCTGCACTCTCAATCTTGTCATTAAGGACGGTGGAAGTGCCATGCGCGTTGATATATCCCACCTTCGGCGGGTCGATGCCTGCGTCTTTAAGCGCCTCCATCATGACCCTGATCATTCCATCTCCTCCAGGTTCTGGAGCTGTAAAATGATAGGCGTCAGCAGTATTACCATAGCCAATAAGTTCGGCATAGGTGCGGGCGCTCCGGCTGAGAGCGTGTTCAAGTCTTTCTAAAACAACGATGCCAGCCCCTTCCCCCATCACAAAACCGTCACGGTTCTTGTCAAAAGGCCTGCTTGCCTTTTCCACACAATCATTCCTGCTCGACATCGACCGCGTCGCGCAAAAACCAGCAAAAGGCAAAGAACTCACGCTGGCCTCTGAACCTCCCGCCAACATGATGTCGGCATCTCCCCTCTGGAGAATTCGAAAGGCATCGCCGATGGCATTTGTCCCCGTAGAACAAGCCACAGAAGGGGCAGATAGAGGCCCTCTTAAACCAAAAGCAACGGAGACCATGCATGCTGCCATGTTTATTAGTACTTTAGACACAGAAAAGGGCCCAAGAGACTTTGGCCCTTTCTCACAAAGACTAGAATACGCGTCCTCCAAGGTGTTTGCTCCGCCGATACCGGAACCTATAATGACTCCCGCCCTGTTTCCATCAAAGGTAAAGGTATCTAAACCGGCATCTTTGATCGCCATAGTAGACGAAGCCATGGCAAAATGGACGAACCTATCCATTCTCTCTACAGATTTCTCATCAATCCATTCTTCTGGATTAAAGTTCTTTACTTCTGCCGCCATTTGGGAGCGAAAATCAGACGGGTCGAAGTGAGTAACCTTTGATATACCATTTCGTCCGGCTTTCAATCCTTCCCAGAACTCTTCAAGCCCCACACCAATAGGAGTTACAGCTCCTAATCCGGTTACAACAACTCGATGTTCATTCATTACTGTTATACTATTGAAAAGTGCAGAACTCTTATAGAAAGCTCGGCGTTTCTCTAACCCCGAAGGAGGATTATCCCTTCATGGTTGTGGAGAAGTCAAGCACAAATTTGGAATAACAAGTCTCCCTGTACTATAACACTCTTAATGGATTTCTTGCTTAAAAATCTATGAAATCTTTTAACCATATTTTAGCCTCCATAGTCAAAAATGGCTAAAATGGTTAAGTTTGGGAAAAATAAGAAGGGATGAAGTATTTCTCTAAGAGGAATCTCTTATAATGCTCTTAATGCCTTATCTGACTACTTTGTTGAGAAGTAATTACTTATATATTCTGCTCTTCTAACCGAAATTCCTTCCAGCTAGATAACAGAAATCTTTATTCCTGGAATTGTTTAATCATTAATACTTCATCCCAGGATGGAACAATTCCGTACTCTGAGGAATATTGCTTCCATTCGTCGTATGAAACAAGCGGCCTGGTCCTTTCAATCAGGTTAACGGTTGTACTCAGGACTCCAGGTATTTTGTTTACGACCTCGGTCAGATACTTATTTAATGTCTCCTCTTTCTCAGCAAGAATAGAAAACTGGATGCTATCCCCGAAGAGGTGAAAAGTATAAGCGATGTATGCCATTTTAAGACCATCTGGAAGGGCAGCAGTGGCGATATTTCGATATACATCTTTGAGATTTTTCGGGAAAACCTTCATGGTAATGGCAAATCTTTTCATATTTTTCGTATCTTTGGGAAGCGGATAGAATACCGGCTTAATCATATTTATTACCCATATACCCGTTATGTGCTCAATCTTATTTAAATGCTCAGCAATGAAATCTCCCAGAATATCTGGATCAACCATATGGACAAAAAGGCTTACATCTTCATGTTTGGCCCGCTTTGAGAGATAGAGCAGCTGTCCCTTCCCTTTAATACTTTCCTGTAATTCATTTACTTGAGACATAACATAATCACAAATCTTTTCCTTTCTCTCCTGGGATTTCAACCTGATTATGCTTATCATTTCAGACCTCCTATCTTATCTTATTTCTAGGAATTTGCTTTTTTGGATTGTTATTTTTCCCTCTTCTTTTTTTATTTTGAAAACCCTTGCGAATGAATTATTGCAAAGGAAAAATATAAAGTCAATAGAATATATTGATAATATAACTTCTATATTTATTATAGTCTCATATGTAACAATTCGCGTTTTTTACAATGCCAAGACTTTAATAGAAAAAAATGCTGCTCAGGGCAGGACTCGAACCGGCACGCAGGTACAACCTGCGAGGGATTTCAAGTCCTTTCTCTTTTTTAATCAGAATCATCTCTTATTCGAGAGCAAAATATATACTCGTCTTTTATATTAGATATGTCTCTAAAGTTTCTTGGGAATACGGGTGGATAAAATGATTCAGCTAAAATAACTCAGACTAAAAACTGGAGGCAAAAGGAAGTATTGAAAATAAGGAAAGATAGCTGGTACGCCCGGACAGATTCGAACTGCCGACCTTCTGATTCGTAGTCAGACGCTCTATCCAGCTGAGCTACGGGCGCACTAGGGAATTGTTTTTCCTATTATGCCAGATTTTAAGATTTTTTATAAGAGAATTAATGTTATAGAAATAGGGCTTCACAAAACTCGCAATATTAAGGATTGAAGTTAGGTAAGAAGGACTTGATAAAGCGAATCTTGTCTTTCATGTTATTTTTGGCTGCTGTCAAAGCAACGAGTAATACAGTGATATGAG
>Ga0209986_10002412_pt1 | contig 17108 bp, 16 predicted proteins | sample BlataG_FD_183168 | JGI IMG/M metagenome (GOLD analysis project Ga0209986, IMG submission 183168) | Deep subsurface microbial communities from Black Sea to uncover new lineages of life (NeLLi) - Black_00105 metaG (SPAdes) (version 2) | ecosystem: Environmental > Aquatic > Marine > Oceanic >...
CGACAGGTTATATGATAAAAAGCATTTGGAAACTGAATCCGCAAAGGTCGTGCCATTACACCATTATACTCATTTATGTCCCCATGTCAACTGTGATGCAAAATACAAAGATTTGACCCCATATCTTCATACATGGTAAAACGCAAAAAAAGCTGAAAAAGAGAAATGTAAGCCTTTATGATCGGTATGGCAAAATTTTACAGAGGATTTCGTTCAAGTACTTCAATTACACTTATGAAAAAACACGCTCTCCACGTACGGGCGTTTGGCAGATCCAAAAATATTTCAAAAAACCTTTAACTGAAAAAGTTGTGTACTTATATAACGGCAAGAATCTGGTTGCAGAACACATTTTTAGACCAATAAACCATCTCGCTCAAAAAATTATTTATCAATATGATTCTCATGATGATTCTCATGGTAGATTGTGCTATTCCAAATATTTTAACCTCACAGGTGAAGTCTTGTGGGAGAACCAGTATAAGTGCGATAACCTTGGTCGCAGACGTGAATGGATAGCCCAGAATTACTCGCTGAATGATATATCAAAATGGAAGTACCGCTATGATAGCAAAGGAAGAAAAAAGATTGTAGAATGCAAATCGACATTCTTTGGTAATAACTTCTACGAGTATAAGTACGATAAGAACGATAATATTATTGAAGAGGATTATTATAGAAACCCGGATATCCTTGAAGGATTATCAAAGTATTTTTATAATGAAAAAGGACAGAAAATTAGGTTTGAATTCTTTCATGCGGATGGTAAAAATGGTGGCTATGTGCTGTATGTACGTGATAACCACGAAAATTTAATTGAATCGAAAGAGTATAATGAACGATTACTTCACATTACGAAAACAGAATATAATAAACATAATCATGTTACTTCAGCTTTATATATCAATTATTTATGCGACTGCAGGGGCGTGCGGGTAGTGCCATACCAGTTGGATATCTTAAAATATGAGTATTTCTAAACATAGGAGGACCAATGCGTAAGTATGAAAAATGGCTGCAGGATGTGGAAGCGGCAGCAAAGGAAGTAATCAAATATCTTGGAGATATTGATTATAAAGAGGATGTCTACGAAGAAGCTCTGGCGCATGAAATGCGGCTCAGGAAGATACCTTATGAGCGGCAAAGGAATTTCGAGCTCATGTACCGCGGATATACGATTGGCAACGGTCGGGTGGATTTCATTGTTAATCCGTTCTGGGCAACACAGGGGGATGAGAACGTGCTTGAGATCAAAGCTAATAAATCGATCGATAAGTCCCATGTGCGACAGGCGCAGGTATATATGATATCACTGAATATCAGCCGTGGAGCGGTCTTGACCTTTCACCCGGAAATCGAGGGTGGAGGCGTACTGATTGAAGAAATAAAAATGCCGGATATGAAACTTCTGGATAGGTCTGTTAAGAAGCCAAAAACAAAAGGGAGTGGTTCTTTGCCTCCGATCATGGAGAAAGCTATTAAAGACGTTCATAAATACCTCGGTACTGAATTCGTATACCGGGAGGGCACCAATTTGACTAATTACACCAAAGCCATTGGCGTAGAGCTTCGGTTGAACGGCATTGATTTCAGCAATGGAACATATCCGATTATATACAAGGGTCAGCATGTGGATGATCTTTATTTCCCATTTGTTTTTCCAGACAGATCAGCATTAGATGTAGGGTTATACAAAAAGCCAGAGCAAGTAGATGAGGAAAAGAAATATTACAAATACTATGCAAAGCTATTTGGCATCAAAAAAATGTATCTCGGACTTCTTCCACAAAAGGAAGACCAGGAAGTAGTGTTTTTGAAAATATAGCTAAAAGGAAGGAAAGATGGACATAAACATAAGAAAAGAAATAGGTCGCTGCCACCAGTGCGGCCACGAGTATTTAATACTTACAAGGAAAACAGAGTATCCAAAGGAATTGAAAGTGCCAGTAACATCAATATGCCCCGAGTGCAGTTCTGAAGAACTCCTCTAAAAAGGCTACAAGAAGTTAGAAGTATTAGAAAAACAGGAGGTTGAAAATGGCACATTTATATTATCATAGATGGTGTGATCATTTCAGTATTGCACCATTTTCTACAGAAGATTCAATGCGGGATTATTTGATATCGAATCCCCAATTGATATTCGAAGAGAAAGATCTTGTGATTGCAATAACCGAAGAAAAATGCTTGCCGGGAAGTACTCTGGACAAAAAATATGGGCGAGCAGATATACTTCTGTGCCGCATTGCAGATGAAACTTACGATTCAATCCCTCGAGAAATTGATATATCTAACCTAGAATTGTGGATTATCGAACTCAAGAAAGCTGAAGCAGATTTCGAGAATGGATTTATGCAATTATTTGACTACATGACGACAATAAAAAACAGTCAGAATATTCAAAGGGATATCAAATCAGAAATTATTGCAGCTATTAAGAAAAAAATCGGGGTAGGTGAATTGCATTGCGAGGATGCGCCACTTACCATATGTGGTGCAGTTATCGCACCATCGTTCGACTTGATTGAGAGAGTGACGAGAAACATTGGTGTGTACGATAATGAGTGGAAACTACTTGAACGGGTACTAAAACAAGCGGGTAAACTTGGTGAAGGCTTCACATTACTTGATGCAGTGGTGCACAGTCGCACAGTCGGTTTCTCAAAAGTTACTCTCATACAACTAATTAGATTCAAAAGAGGCGATGAGGTTGTAATATTTGCAGAAAATGCGCTCGGACACAGAGCCGCTATTCGCATTAAAAGATTTGATCCATTGCTACTCTTCGACAATGGTATAGTTACAGAAAACCAAATATACTATTTCAAAGACGAAACCGGTAAAATCCATGAGAACGCTAAATGTCGAGTTCTGAGAAAACGAGGAGTAAGTAGTTCATTTATGATCGAAATCCTATCTGTCGATGACCATGAGGTTATTCAAATACATAAATGGGCAGAAGATCACTTTGAGTTTGAATCAAAGAAACTTCCCTTCCAAAATACAGCTAAAACATGTAGCATAGCCTTACATAAATTGTTTAATGTGTTCGATGACACTGAATTGTATAACAACTACGGGAATTTTGGCGAAAATAATTTTGTAAGTTCTCACGATGAGAAAACACTATTCGAATTGAAAGAGAATCTACAAGAGAAATTCAAGTTGTAAAAACTGATCGGCTCGGGCACACCTATGAAAAAATTGCAGCGATTCAAAAAGTGAGAAAAAGTGATTAACCTTGGAATGTAGATAGATACCATTTATCAGGTAAGGGGTCTATACGAGAGTGTACGACCTTAAAGAGTGTAAGTTAAGAAATGATCGGATTTGTGCCATTTCAACTAACACATAACAGGTAATTATTAAAGAGGAGGATTTGCATGGGAGAATATAGAGATTATCATATATCAGATATAATTGAGGAAATCAATAGCAAGTATTTCCTCCCGCACATTCAACGACCGTTTGTTTGGAGAGATGAGCAAGTAATCAGGCTATTCGACTCTCTTCTTAGAGGATATCCAATTGGTACTTTTTTGTTTTGGACAACCAAGAGTCATGTTGCAAGAAGGAGAAAATTTTTCCAAAACTATTACAGGAAATATAGCAAAGACTTCAACATTGAAAAACTGGGGCTGGAAGACACTACGACCAGAGACAATGTTGTTTTAGTGCTTGATGGCCAGCAGAGACTCCAGGCACTCTATCTTGCAACGAGTGGTATTTACGAAGGCAAAGAGCTTTATTTCGACTTGCTGAGCGGTAAAGAGGAGGACGAAGAAGGGTTGTTGTATGAATCCAAATTTTTCAAGAAGGAACCACCAAAAAACGTGGATACGTTGTGGGTGAAAGTGAAAGATATGGTCAACAGGTTTCACAAAAAAGGCGTACTTGTTGCTAATGTCAAAAATGATATAATGACATCGTCCAAAATTGATCAAGCATACGAGGGGGATATTGAGAATAATCTCGAACGACTGAAGAATGCATTGATATCGGACAGGCGGTTGTCATCTTATGATGAGACTGAAACAGACTACGAGAGAATATTTGACATATTTGTTAGGGTAAATTCAGGCGGAACGAAACTAAGCAAATCTGATTTATCCCTTTATTAAATTACAGTGTAAAAGGCGGTGAAATTGCGGAGAAAATCGAAAATAACTGGCAGAAGATAAGAAAACCATCAAAAACTGGCTACTCAATACCCTGTTAGGAGGTGTTTTCAGAGGAAGTACTGATGAACTACTTAGGACAGCAAGGAAGAAATACCTCTTCAGAATCAGCCAAAATTACACAAAATATCTTGTCCAGGGTAACGTCCAGAAGGAAATAGCAGATGTTTTTAACCAAAAGCAACATGGATTATCGTCTACTGCGCAAGTAATTACAGCACGAAGTAACGAGTGGATCATAAATGATGGTGATTGTAGTTTCACAATCGAAGCTTTTGAGAAATACTTGAATGTACACAAAGATATTATCGACAACCCTTCACACAAAACGTTTCCTGCAGGTTTGCTTAATGAAGAGTATCGTAAATTGGCGAAGATAACAGAAATAAATCAAGAGATATTAGAGAATATTCGCTATCGGGATTCAGAGAGTTATTTGGTGCTGTATTTGATATACCCCTATGATATTGATTTTGTCCCCAGTAGTGATGCGAACTACCCCGAGCAAGATCACATATTCTCACAAAGAGAGCTTAAGGAAAATAGTTATGATGAATCACAGATTAACCGTATCGGTAATATTCGATTAGTAACATCGCATGCAAACAAACGAAAAAGCGATACTCCTTATGCTAAATGGATTGCGGATGAGACAGATGAGGAATTACACCTGGCATCAATTCCAGACAAGCCTAATAGCTGGAATGTCAAGAACTATCTGGAATTTGTTGCAAAAAGAGAAGCAGAAATCCTGAAGCGAGTACGGCAGATAATATAGGCCAAATGCAAGGAATGGGGTTAAACCTTTCTTAAGAAGTAACAGTTTAGCCATTCTAAGATTCTTCTCATATTGCCCTCCCTTGATGGGAGGGAATAAAAGGGAGGGTGATGAATTTAATGATTTTCCAATGATTATTCACCCCCACCTTAGTCCTCCCCCATCAAGGGGGAGGAATTTTAGAATGGCTTACCTATTACCTTAAGAAACCCCGTACGCTGTCGCTACAAGGGCAGGCGGAGAATGAGTGAAACGGAGACACGGAGAAATGACTGCTTCGCAGATGAAAAAATTGCAGCGGTTTCTAATTAAAAAAACCAGCCGAGATTTTAGATTTTATCGAATGTCAATACCTACCACTGATAACCAATATTAGTACAGCTCCACATCTTACGCAAATTTAATACCTAATTTATCGAGCAAGAATTTTTCAAGAACTATTACTTCTATTTTATCTTTTATTGGTGACGGTTCTTCTGGTACTAAATAGAATTTTGAGCCATCTTGAGTATCTTTCGTTTGAAGAATACGGATATCATCTACACCAATTACTTTACCAAGTCCTTTTTCTAGTCTATAGCAGATAACTTTATATAAGAATTTGAAAGCGTGATTAAAGGATCCTTTCAGAATATGCTTCAGTTCAACATACTTAAAATCTGCTGTTTCTATCGGATCCATTTTCTTCTTTGTCAAAAAATCGATTCCTTTATCAGTACGGTAATCTATTATGTCGAAATCAAACAAATTTGGTTCTAATGTCATAAGCGTAACAAGCAAGCCGTATACTTCGACTTCATTTCGCGGTTCAAATAAGATTACATTTTTATATATACATTTTTTCAGCTTATCTATCTTTTTCAACCTTTTCTTGAATTCTTTCTCATCTTCATGTAACTGTCGTTGTTTCTCCTCTTCCTCTATTACAAGCACTATCGTTTTATACTCTTTTGATTGCCGTATGCCTTCGTCATAAATCTCTTTTACCCTCTCTTTAATCCTATCTAAAATGTCAGATGGCGTGTTATCTATTGAACTTCTGTTAGCAGTAAGTTCAAACTCATTACAATTTACAAAACCATGAAAGCGTGTTTTGATGCCACGCGTCTCAATCCAACGAGTTACATTTACAATGGGAACGAAATCTTTGCACGCCCACAATCCGTATCTACTTTCAACGGTGTACTGATCATCGTGATCTTTGCGTTGACGTCCTCTTGGTTTTAGCATCTTGTTGTAGAGCCTTTTGGTTTCGTCGCCTTCGATAAAGAAAATCATCTGAAAAGGTATGTTGGGCATGTTCATTGCTGTTTCATCCTTGGATATGTGTACGTTCTTGGAGATTAAATCTGCTTTCTTGAATTCTTTTCCCGTTTGTTCTTTTAGGTCGGCTTGCAGCTTTGTTAAATCTTTATCCTTATAGTATTCATTTGGAAAAACATGCCCGTAGACAATACGTTCGTAGCCATTATCATAATCCTCATAACCGGTCTTTAGTGCTGGTTTAATTCTGTCTGTATCAAAAGATTTCAGAAATAAAATTTTGTTTTTATATTGCTCAGGCCCGTAAAGGATTGGCTCAACCGATCCATGCCGCGTAAACCACAGTATATGGTCTTTTATAGTAACATGAGACAAGTGTGCAGTAGGATTTGTTACATTAGGTTGATAACCTATGATTGTAATTCTTGTGCCATGTTCGCCATGGGCTTTAGGTAAATAATTTTTATCTTCTTTACTTACTTCTGTTGGATCAGTGTACTCTGGTATTTCACCACTAAATAGCTTTGCTCTGGGATTATTCATTTCTACCGTAACATATTTGCTATCATACCATGTATCCAAAATTATGCCTTCACTATTGTAGAAGATCTTTGTGCCATGCCCTTTATACCCTACTGTATCCGATAATTTTTTACCTGTTTTAGGATCACTTTTTGTCGAATGACCAAGGTCAAAAAAACAATGTATTTTGTCTTTGTATATGCCATCACCATCATCTTCAATTGTTATGTTGATTCTTTTCCTTCCTTCAATTTCTTGTTCTTCAACCGCAATCCAAATTCTTTTGGCATTTGCATCGTATGAATTCTGTATAGCCTCACGAAAGATCTCTAGGGGATTTGTGAAATCCATGCAAATTTCTCTGATTTCAGCAAGGACATTTACATCTGGTGTAGCCATTTTATCCTCCCTTAATGTACACATTTAATTTCATAATGTGGTTTTAATTTCTTTAATTCAATAATTATAGTCCACATATAAGTACATGTCAATATTTGCGTTTGGGAAGGAATTGGGGTCAAACCTTTTTTGAGTAACGGTGACAGAGAGTAACGGGGTCCCGCTGGTGTGAACACCTACGGGATAAATATTGGCGTAACGGAATAAAAGCGTAGGGTGAAGGGAGTAGAGCGACGAACCATTGACTTCTGCTGCGAATTTGCGATAATTATGGTAAAGAGGAGGATAAATGCTTCTATTGGTTTTCATTATTTTCTCTCAACAATCAATTGATGTTGAAACTGTCCGTGACAGCGTAGTCCACCAAGTTGTTGTTGGTAGATTTCAAGATGCCATTGAAAACGCCAAGTTAGCGATTGTTCGTGAGCCTGATGACTGTCTACTGCTCGGTGTTATTGCGTACGCATTTCGTCGCGATATAATCCACGATCTTAATAATAAATTTCTCTATAGAATATCGAACATTTACCCTAAAGAAATCCTTAAATCATGGGAGAAGATTTATGACAAGCATTTGACAAGCAATAATGTGGCAGAGTTGTTAGCGGTTATTGCGCTAGGAATTGATGAAGAAAAAGCAATATATTATGCGCAAGATGTCGTTAGGAGAGATACCACAAACAGTTTTTCATATCTTCTTCTCGGTTACCTGCATGAAGCGACAGGGGAATATGATCAGGCAATTATTTATTATAAAAAAGCGTTCACCTTTGATCCTACATTCTATGACTGTGCTGCAGCGTTGGCGAACTTATACATTGCGAGCAACGTCTATGATAGCGCGCTTCACTACTTGCGTGATATTCCATTCAACGATACATTGCACAACACAGCACATGTTGCAGAGTTAGTATGTGCACTTAAAATGAATGATCGTTTAAGAGCGAAATCGATCCTGAGCGAGATGGATAAAAATACTGTCCGATATTGGGATAAAGATAAACTGGATTCTCTTCGTGTCTATTTTGGCAAGTTAACAGAGGGTAATCTCACAGCTGATGACAGCTTGTTTGTTCCAATAAGAGTGAGGTTGAATAAGATAAGGTGTATGGCTCAGACAGCGCTAGTTGCACTGCTACATCAAGAATACGTTGAATTCATTAACATGGCAGACAATGATTATTTCAAGGAAACTAGACCAAAACCACTGTCTATTCCAGCACCAAAGTATCCGGAACAAGGGAAAACAGCAGGTCTGGAGGGGATAGTGGTTGTAAAAGTGCTTATTGATTTAGACGGTTCGGTGGCTGAAACTCAAATACTGTTTACTGATTTGCCACCTTTCTTTGAATATGTAGCTGAGGAAGCAGCGAGAAAGGCTAAATTTGAACCCGCAAAGCAATGCGGCAGACCGGTCAAGGTGTGGATGAGTTTACCATACAAATTCAGATTGCGGTGAATGGCTATTTGAGTAAAAAATACGTGGCAGGAAACAATGTTTTGTCCTGAATGCAAGGCTGAATATGTTGAAGGTATTAAGGTGTGTGCGGATTGTGATGTTCCGCTTGTGGATAAGTTACCAGAAGAAAAAGAGTTGCCACCAAAACCACCATATAAACAACTCAAGGCTTTCTTTACTAGTGCGGAAATTGCAATTATCAAATCAATACTTGATGATGCAAAGATTGATTACTATTTTCGAGGTGAGCGTTTTCAAACAATGCATGTACCATTAGTTGATCCAGCAATATTAATGATCCGAGGGGACCAATTTGAAGCGGCAAAGAAATTACTTGAAGAACTGGAATAACCGACAAAGATTTGGGGTCAAATCTTGAATAGTGAATAGAAAATGGTCACCGAGGATTGAAGTTTCTGGAATGACCCTTTGTTTGTAAAGAGAATATGTGATTTTAGATTGAGAGGAGGAAGTATGAAAACAATGAGTAGGAAAGAGATTGAAAATCGTGCTGTACAGTATGTCATACGGTACGAAAAGAAACATGGTTATACGGCAAGAATTGAGCAAGGTCTTGGTTGCGATCTTGTTACATCAGATAATCGTTACATAGAAGTAAAAGGCATGCGTGGTCGTATTGGACCAGTCCAAATATATGAGAACGTTTTTGATAACCTCGGAAAAATCGGGAAGCTAAATAGATATTTCATATATGTTGTATATAATATACTAACAAATCCGCGGCTCGTAATTATATCCCCCAAAATGCAAAGATGGCGGAAATACAAAATCCGCCTTTTGGAAAACTCAATTCCGCGGCAGATTGAGTCAATTGATCTGAAAACTGGTAAAAAGATAAAACCTACTACATTATCTAAGAAAGAAAAGGGTAAATCTGTGGCAATAGTCGATATTAAGTCCTTTTTGGCAAGCAAAGGAACCAGCACATTGATGAGAAATTCGTTTCTAGATATTAGGAAAGAAATATTGGGATTTGGAAGAGATGTTGTTGAATTCATTAGCAGATCTGGTGCAATGTATTGTTTCTACAGTAGAGGAAAGGGCCTTGCTTGGATTGAACTTTCTAAGAATAGGATGAGAATTCAATTTAGAAAAGGTTCATATCGCGATGAGAAGAAATTGATAAAAAGAAATGAAAGAAGCGGGTTACCAATGTTGTACTTTAAACCTAAAACAATCGATGTGCAGTATGCAATTCGAGTACTAAAACAAGCGTATAATCAGTAAGGAATTGAACGAATAATCCAGCCCAACAGATCAACATTCAGCTCTTAACATATTTATCTATTCAGTAGCTGAGACTTGATCTTCTGTATGTTTTCTGCTTTTCATGCCGCATTGCCACTTGTGCCGGCTGTGCTTTTCATGCCAAAAAGAAGATATTGTCAGATATGACGTCGTTCGATAAGTCCCGTATTCAGGGGACTTATAGGATTGAAAAACATCGTAAATTTCCCCAAAAGGCGATTTTTTGAGTATAATATAAGGTAATTATATTTATAGGATTTATTACAAGGAGTCCCGTTTTTTGACAGAAAAACGAGGACACTGAACCCCACACTTATGTATAAGTGTGGGGTCGTGGAGGTATCTTATGTCAGTAAAAGCATATAAGGTGGAAAAGTTAGCAAAAGAGCCGTCATTTAAACCGAATGATCTGATTGAGTGCATATTCGAAGATATCGGGGTAATATTTTATGGCGACGATGACGAGACCTACTTTGTGTGGTTGGATGAGGAAGACTTGGATGAATTGGAAGAACGGCTGGAGAAATACCGGACAGGCGAGTATGAGGATGAAGAAATAGACTTCAGCAAGAAGGATTTCAGAGAAGCCGAGACAATCATCAAGAGGATAAAACAGGATTTGGATAAGGATGGTTCTGTGATGTACGTAATTCAATAAACCATTTGAGGTGCGTATGAATGAAAAAGAAACACATCAAGAAATTTCCTTTATCCTCGAGCAGGGGAGAAAGGATCTACGTAAGTGTTTGGATATTATAGAAAAGCATGGTGGTGAGATCCAGGATATTTTTCGTCATTATGGCGTGATTGGCGCGGTGATTCCGTCATGCGAAATATTGAAGATTGAGCAGGAATTGCGTGCGCGCAGAATCGTAGTACAAGTACACCGTGGCATAATACTAAAGGAACTGAAAGAGGATAACAACGATCCAGTCAAGTATTGTGCAGTAATTGATGACGAAGACATAAGTAATTCAAAAGAACGCAAACACCTATTAATTGAGGAGATAGCCATATGGTATGCGTTCCAGTTTGAACGCCAGCGTATCAAAAAGGAAAACCTGATGCCGTTTCTGACACCAAGGACTCTGTTCGATATCGTAACTTCAGAACCAGCATTTGACCATCCTTATTTTGAGCCAGAATACATGTGGTTTCCTCAATTTGAGCAATCTATACGGCTCATCACTGTGGTGGGTCAGCAATATAAACAACCGTATACTTTTACGCTCCCAGATGACATAACCCAAGAACAAAATTCGAAATTGGGTATTCTTATTGATAAAGACTCGTATTTTGTGTATTACGTATACAATTTGGACTATGGCGCATGCCCGCGTTTAGTAATTCTCAATTCGCTATTTTTGAAAAAGCATTATAAAGAACTCGAATGGCGCGAGATTTCCATCCGCAATGTGGCAAAAGGGATAAAAGTGAATAAAATCAAAATCCACAAACTCCCACGATATACTGAATCAGTTCAGCGCATGGTCAGAAGTTTCTTTCGTGTAGAGTATGAGGAAGATAAGTGGTAGGAGTGGAGGGACGGTGCATGTCATGCACCGTCCCTCTTCCTTCACGATGGCATAATGGGGATAGATTCAAGAAAACGCAAGTGATACGATAATATAGAAAGGAATTGGGGTCAAATCCATCAGATAAATGCCTAAACCCCATTAGATGTTTACTATCTAAACGGGGTAAATACCTAAAGCATCATCAAAGATACAAGTATCCTTTTTCTTTATAGCGCCTTTTTGAATTTAATGCACTATTATAATTGCCACCGGTGAGATGTTAAGGACTCGATTTGACCCCATTCCCTTCCATGAGTATAATCGGGTCTTGACAAATCTGCAAAAATAGTTATACTAAAATTACAATAAGTGCATAAATAGTGAGGTTTTTATGATATATGCCCGTGATTTAATAAATAAAATAAAACCGTTTTTAGAGCGGAAGGAGTTTATTGCAATAACTGGCCCACGGCAGTCAGGGAAGACTACATTCTTAGAATTACTCAAAACATATCTCATTGAAGAGATGCATATGACCGCTGACCAGATAAAAATAGTCACTTTTGAAGACCGCAGGCTTCTTGCTCAGTTTGAGTCTGAGCCTATATCTTTTGTTCAATCCTATCTGCCGAGAGAGCATACCCGGACATTTTATTTGATGATTGATGAATTTCAGTATGCTAAAGATGGTGGGCAGAAATTGAAATTGATCTATGATACGGTAAAAGGAATAAAGGTTTTCATTACTGGTTCGTCATCACTCGACATTAAAGCACAGGTCGGTAGATTTATGGTTGGCAGAATTCTAACGTTCTACCTTTATCCGTTTAGTTTCAAAGAATATCTGAGGGTACATGATACAAGATTGGAAGGAGTGTATGCCGAGAACAATAAAAAATTCACTAGCTGGCTATTTAAAAACCATCAATTTAAGCTCAAGCCAGGAATCGATATTTTTGCCAATGAATTCAATAAAAGATACGAGGAATTCTGTATCTGGGGCGGTTACCCGGCAGTGGTCATTGCAAAGAGTGAAAATATTAGAAAGAAACTACTATCCGATATTTACAATAGCTATATATTAAAGGACATAAAGACGCTTCTTGAGCTGGCAACTGAAAGAAATCTTTTTCTTCTATCCCAACAACTGGCTGCGCACGTAGGGAGTATAATTGTCTATCAGAATCTTGGTCAGGCATCTGGTCTTGACTATCGCAATCTGAAAAAGCATCTGAATATTCTTGATCAAACATTCGTATGCAAAACAGTTCGACCTTTTTTCAAAAACAGACAAAAAGAACTCACAAAAAATCCCAAGATTTATTTCCTCGACATGGGCTTTAGGGATAACCTTATGGAGAATTTCAATGCATTTGCGCAGCGCTCGGATGCTGGGGCAGTTGTGGAAAATGCGGTTTTCATAAGACTGAATGAATTATTTCAGGGTATTGAGAGGATCAATTTTTGGCGCACCAAGGTTGGCGCAGAGGTCGATTTTATTTTGCACGCAAAGAACAAAATATTGCCTGTTGAAGTAAAATACTCTGATTTTACTACAGAAAAAGTGTCGCGCAGCCTGACGAGTTTCATTGACTCGTTTAGACCAGAATTCGCGATAGTCCTTACAAAAAATTATTGGGGGTCAAAAAAGAAAGGCAAAACCAGGGTTGTATTCTTGCCAGTGTACTACTTATGATACATTAATCTGGCAATGTATGTCAATGTATAATGTAAACAGGCTGACCGAGAATGTCGAAATTTCTTGGAGTAGAGCCTTTAGGCTCGTTAATTCAATTGATATTTCGACAATTTTTGACGGGGCTAAAGCCCCTACTCCTTATTCTCGGTCACCCTGTAAAGATTTGACCCCATTCCCTTTGAAGATTTTCTTATTGTAAATCGTATTGACTTACGTTGAAATTAGAATAGAATATAAATTTATTCTACAATCGGTTAGATAATGGTAAAAGATTTGTAGTTGCTCAATTCATTGAGCGTTTTGGACAGGAGAGAATATGAAAGAAAAATTAATGCATCCATTAATTGATAGAGAAAAACAGAAGCAGGCAAAAGAATATCATAGAGACAATTTAAAAATCAGCATTGTCTCTTATGTGATTTCAGGAATATTTATTGCAGCTCTATTGTGGTTTGATATTTCAAAAAATTTCGTTGTGTTCATAAATGCTATTACTAATGCACGATTTTTAATAGTATTAATATACTTTACTGTGCTTTATATAGTCTACACTCTAATCACGATGCCGCTTGCATGTCTTGATGGTTTTGTGATTGAGCATAAATATGGCTTTTCAACACAGGATTTCAAGGCGTGGTTAAAAGACTGGATAAAATCTTTTTTTGTTAGTTTTATACTCGGCGCTATTGTGTTTGAGATTATCTATCTGGTAACAAACATATCGCCAACACTCTGGTGGCTTTGGCTTTCCATAATAATGATCATATTCAGTGTCATTCTCGCCAACCTTTTCCCAGTATTGATCCTGCCACTTTTTTATAAAACATCACCCGTTGAAAACGAAGATTTGAGGAGCAAAATCGAGGATATTTGTGAGCAGGCAAAGATTAATGTGCAAGGTATTTTTAGTATTAACTTATCCAGTAAATCGACTAAAGCAAACGCCGCGGTTGTTGGCTTGGGCAATACCAAGAGGATTCTTATCGGCGATACTTTAATTGCTGATTATACTGAAGGCGAAATCCTCTCCGTACTTGCACATGAAATTACGCACTATCGAGAACATCATGTATGGTGGTTAATTCTCTGGCAGTCCTGCACTACGATCGTGATGTTTTATGTATTTTATCTTATCTATCCGTATATCTATGGACTTGTAGGTTTTGGGAAAGCCTCTGAGATTGCTGCATTTCCATTGTTTGGAGCAATCTTTGCAGTCCTTGCTTTTGTTCTGAAACCTCTTGGTTCTGCGATTTCAAGATATTATGAACGAAGAGCAGATAAAGGTGCGCTTAATTTAACCAAAGATCCGGAAAGTTTTATTGGCTTGATGGCAAAGTTTTGCAATAAACAACTTTCAATTGCCTATCCAAATCCATTTATAGAATGGTATAAATACTCCCATCCCTCACCAGGTAACCGGATCAAATCCGCAGAAACCCGGCAAGCCAATTAACCAATTCATTAATTTACCAATTGGCAAACTAATGAATTGACAAAGTGGTAAAATAATATAAAATAGTCTATGAATATAAAAAGGAAAGTACCAGAATTACATTATCGAAGTTCAAGGATCTTCAGGGTTTTAGGTAATCCAACAGCTTATCAAATTATCAAGTCCCTTGCCAAAGGTAAAAAGAAACCTTCTAATATTGCTCAGGAACTCAAATTATCTCTTCCTGCAATAAGCAATACTTTACGAAACTTAAGACAACTCGATTTAGTTCGTTATGAAAACTTAAAAGACGGCAAGGTATATTTCATAAAGGATGAGATGATTGTATCAGTTTTAGACAAAGTTGAACTTCTGGTAGAGCGTATAAAAACGCGCGAATATTAAGTTTTTTTGATCCTGCGATAAATGGCTGGACTTTGATAGATTTATTTTTCGTGCGAATCGAGAAGCTCTTTTTCTGTCAATGAATTCAGGACGCTATCGATTGGAAGTACTTTTGTCGACAATCTATAACTCATGCAGTTTTTATCATGGGTCGCAATTCTTAATACAATACTGTTTTTATGAGTTGAAACCTCTGCTATCTCTTGATGAATTGGTGGTTTTAATATGGGATGCATTTTCCCTGTTCTGCTGTCGACTGTGTAGAGAGAGCCACCGACTGTTACAGTACCCCAAGTATAGCCTTCAATTACTAAAAGTAGTGTATCATTCAACCACACTACGGCTTTGGGCGTGTAGGATCTACTGGTCTGATAATGGGTTAATTTTTTGACTTCGCCAGTTTCCCTGTCTTTAATAAAAAGATTACCGACCATCTCCCACTCTAGTGGTGAAATGTAAGCACTGTAGCGATGATTCGGGCTTAATTTTATTTTTGACCGCAATTTGGGATCATCCTCAGCTTCTGGGAATTCTCGCACTGCTGATGGTGGATAATCTTTTGGTTTTGACTTTAATGTCCATTTAGTTTCAGGTGGTTCAGAAAATGAATATTCTTGCGGTTTAGTGATTGTATGAAACTTCTCTTGTTCCTTTGTTTTATTAACTACAATCATAAAAGCCATTATTACTGTGACTAAAGCAACGCCTAAATATATTTTTAATTTAACTTTCATTATCCTAACCAAGTTTTTCAAGGCTCCAGGCAAGCAATCCTGAGGCAATGCCAAAGAGTATAGCAAGCCAGAATCTTTTTGGGTTGAACATATGTCCTCCTTCCATAGTAAGGATATAGCCATGCCGAGCTTTGTCAAGGTATCAGATAATTGACTTAAGGCGATTTTTGAGTAGAATAAAGCTAATGGTTGCGGTTAGCTATTTTTTGTTGCAATGATTTGGTCATTGCAATGCCTGATAAATCAGGCAACTACACGGGAGAAGAAAGAGACAGTTGTGACTAAAACAGAAGAAACCATGAAACTTTTTTGATTGTATTGCGTATACTGAATATAGAAAAAAGGAAGATTGCAAGGCAAATGGCTCAACAAGGCGATGTAGGGCAAACCTTTAGGTTTGCAGCTCAACGTAGTATTAATAAGATCTTCTGAAATTTGGATCAGAATAAAAAGGAGGATGTGGATGACTAAGATAATGGATATTTTTACTGCACCAACTCAGGTTTTTACTGGTTTAAAAGAGAAGCCAGAGTGGGCAAAGCCTTTTATCATTGTCCTGATTATCATTGCGCTCAGCTCAGCATTTACAGTGATGCTGACAAAAGACGCAATAATCACAAAACAAGAAGAAGCATTAAGAGAGAGAGGCTTGAGTGATGAACAGGTTGAACAGGCAAAGAAATTTATCCAGGGACCTTTGCCAATAGTATTTGGCGGTATTGGCGGTGCTTTTTTTACCGCGTTACTTTTATTGCTCTTTGCCGTGGTGTTGAACCTGCTTGTTCCAGTATTTGGCGGAACGAGTGCTTTTAAGAGTGTTTTCTCAGTCGTTAGTTTTTCCGCGTTGATAATGGTCCCTGCTGCAGTGCTTAAGCTAATACTTGTTGCGATCACCAAATCTCCATATGTCACGACATCACTTGCATTGCTTGTTCCTAATATAGAAAAAACTTCATTTCTCTATCAGTTCCTGGCTGGTTTTGATTTTTTTGTTATCTGGGAAATGATCCTCGTTGCGCTCGGCATAAGCATAATCAACCGGGTCAAGAAACAAAATGCCTATATCCTTGTATTCCTTGTTTGGTTTGTGTCAATCTTTATCGGCATCGGGCTTGGTTCCTTGCGTGGGCCTGGCGGTTAGGCAGAGAACACATGATAATTCTTCTACTTTTTGCCCAGGTTGATTCATTATCAATGGATCAGGCTATTGATCAGTTATTGGCACAAAGTCCAGCGTATTATGAGGCAAAGGTATCCCTGGAAAAATCGCGCATTTTATTTTATCAAACTTTGAGTAATCTTTTACCAACGATATCGACCACGGCGAGTTATACCAGAACCAAGGTCAGTGATACTGAGACCAGCATGTATTCAGGTGTGCTAAACTTGAATCAACCGCTCTTTGATCTGGATATACTAAGTTCGGTTTTTGTCAGTGGGCGACAGATAA
>Ga0209986_10002413_pt1 | contig 17101 bp, 18 predicted proteins | sample BlataG_FD_183168 | JGI IMG/M metagenome (GOLD analysis project Ga0209986, IMG submission 183168) | Deep subsurface microbial communities from Black Sea to uncover new lineages of life (NeLLi) - Black_00105 metaG (SPAdes) (version 2) | ecosystem: Environmental > Aquatic > Marine > Oceanic >...
TCTTGCCGGTATGAGGACGGGCGCGAAACGGTAAGGTCTATGTGCGTTGTGTTACCCCCTCGCTTAATTTCCCACGGGTGCCCACCTCCTCCTCTTTTGGGATGATTGCCGTCGATCCAATCAGCAAACTCCTGCTCGGAGGCTGGATCTATGTCCAGAAGCCCTTCGTGCCGGCCGTCGGCATATCGGCTATACATCTCTCGACCAGACAAAAATTCATCGACTGTCTCCTCTTTACGCTTCCCGGCAATATAGGCGATTCTGCAATACTGGAAATAATCATCCGCTGTCATGGACGAGACTTCCGTGTTCTCCGCTTTGAGGAAAAAGCCATATTCGACCAGACGCACCAGCTTCAAGGTCCTGTCCTTGCCCAGTTCCTTATCCAGGCGGTAAACATCAGGGAGAGAGGCGCGTATGAGAGCATTGGGGGCAACACCGTATCTGTGACGTAACGGGTACTCGACCTGAATTCGTTTGTTGGCCTTTATCCAGTCTTTCCGGGCAACTTTCAGCCATTTTCGCGCGGATGCGAGTAGTGGTTCCCATACCGTTGCCAGTTGACCATGGTTTTCAACAGAGTAAGAAGAGGCGCCCATGGAGTCCATTGTGCGCACGCCCTTTTTCGGTTCGACCTCCAGGCTGCCACCACTACTGCCGACATGAGTGATATAGAAAGTGTGTTTGTACTTGTTGACATGCAGGTGATTCCACTTTTTCCCCTTGTCCGGAAACAAGATATTCCAAACGCGGTCCAAAGCGGACAACTCGTAGGAGAAATCACTCAACTCCTTCACTAAAGCGAAAGTTGAAGCTGCCAGTTCCATTGCTCTTCAGTTCCCATATGTCTCGTAGTTGCCTATTTTTGCCGAACACTGCTAATCAGCCGCGCGGCTTTTTGCGTCGGCTTCCGGGTAAAGGCACCGGTTACCCGGCGCCCTCCCCACAGACCCGTACGTGAAGATTTCCCTTATACGGTTCCTCGATTCAGGCCCTTTTTACCGGACCGTCAACCAATCAGGCGACACCCCGATTGGCGCATAACTTTGCTGCCCATAGGCAAATCAAATATTATTGTGGACTATTCTGGGTAACGGTAATGGGTGGGTTCTGCGCAAGTCTTCGAACAAGACATTGCCAGTGTGACTGCGGCGGCTTAGCCACCTCCGCCACGCCCTCTCGGCATGTTCGAACACGACTTCCAGAGCCTTGTAATTACCACAAACTCCGTAGTACTGGTAAAACCCCCTTAACTTACTGCAGAGCACCTTGTACTGTTCTTCCATCGCATCATGCCGGTTGGCCTTACACCATTACCACAGCATCTTCATGAAACGGTGTAACCGTTTCCTCGCTGTTTTCTTCTTTATCACCCAATATCCTCTTCGAGACTTCCCCCAGTAAAATGTGAATCCAAGAAAGTCAAACGTTCCCTTTCCTTTCCTCTCTACCTTTGAAGTCGGCTTCCTGAACGGAATTACCCTGGTCTTTTCCGGATGAAGGGCCAGCCCATAGCGATTAAACCACTTGGGCAATACGTCCATTATCCTTACAGCGTCTGATTCCAGTTCACAACCTATTATGAAATCATCCGCCCAACGGATTATGAAGCATTTCCCTTTCATTCGGGGTAAAGCTTTCTTTACGAACCAGTCGTCGAGTACATAGTGGAGAAATATATTGGAAAGCACGGGCGATATGACTCCCCGAACGCAAAAGATAACTTGGTATTTTTGCCGATTCTAATGATAAATTTGTTTTACTTGATAGTGCAAAAGGAACTGAATGCTTGATATTGATTGTTTCATCATCAATCAAAATTTCTTTAACAATAAGGCGTAATACCTTTTGCCGCTCAAGCACTTCCATTGTATCAGCCGTTTTGCGCAATTGAAATAAAAAATTGTCAATGTTATCAGCGACTCGAAGAATAGCGTGTTGATCGGAAGCAGCACTCTCAATACTGTTTAGCTCCGACTTTAATGCAGCCTCTCTTTTTCTCAAAGCAGGCATGCGGCTTCGCAATTCATCTAATTGTAAAAGGTCTTCCTGATATGCATCCAAAAGCTTTTCAATGCTTTTGTTTACGCGGATTATCTCTTTTTCTAAAGTTTCCTTCCTTTTTTTAATAGGACTGACATTATGGATTTCTTTGATCCTGCGACGGATCTCTGAGCGTACTATCTCAGGATCTTCAAACAATTTAATGACTTGTTCCCAAACAACTGCGTCCAGATAATCTTGACGGATAGGCCGGCTATTGCACACTCGACCATTTTCGTAACGATAATCATCGGAGCCTAAACACCGATAGTAGTACAATTTTCTTTTTGATGTACGCGTCGAAGTCCTGTAATAAGCATAGCCACATTGACTGCAAACCAGCATACCCTGTAATAACGTCGGCTCGATGGTGCGCCGCAGTGAATATCTCTTGTTATGCTCCAGACGTTTTTCAGCAAGTGCAAAAACTTCCTCGTTAACAAGCGCCGGGACTTCCGGACTTCCGGGACGCCCATAAAATTATAAGATTCTATTCATCCATCAGTGAATATCCATTTTCTGATGCTATTCGCTCTCCACGCTGAGCACTCATACTGACCGCCGGCTGCGAGATATTGAGCTTTGGAGCCAGATTCGCCATTGTAAACCCCAACTCCCTAACCGCCCAGTAACAGAAAAGGCTTCTTGCTTTGACTTTTACCGGCCGCTTTCCGGGCTGAAATATTTCTTCCGGTTTAATGGAAAAAATCTCAGCCACTCTATCAGCGAGTTTATCTATATCATAGCCTTGAGACTTTAGCTGGTATTTGCGTTCAAGAAACTCATCGGCAGCCTTTAAAACCCTCTCAACGAAATCAGAATCGCCAAGCACACGCTCATCACTTTTAAAGTGAATGTTTGCCCGCCGAAGAGACTTGATCACGGACCAGCCGCCGCTGCTTCGGATGAGTCCCCCTCCGGTGAGTTCGGGGCGCTTGCCTTCTTGGATGCCTTTCTGAACAAATATTTTGTAACGGCGTCGCGCAGTTGATCTCTTTTTATCGAACAGTTTCAGAACATACGCATCATCTTGCCACTCTTTTTTCTTTTTCCCCATGATAACGGCGTGCCCGCAAAAAGGGCATTTGTCCAGTGCTTTTATGTCTGTAACTATCCTTGCCCGAATCGGATTAAGGTGAATATACCGGACAAGTTCCAATAGATAGGTATCCTCTTGACAAAGAATAGATTTGTAACGGTTCTGAAAAAGCTGGCCGCTTCGACGATGTCGACGGTTAAAATTCATAGCATGTCCGGTTAGAAGCCTGCGCATAACAGTGGAAAGCGGACAAGCACCTGTGCGCAATAAAAGGTGAAAGTGGTTGGGAATCAGAGCCCATGCAAAACATTTTGTATCGGTTTCTGAAAGAACCTTTCCCAGGCGATCCAGAAAATTAATCCTGTCGACGTCATCATTAAATATTTTTCTTCGCTCGATGCCTCTTACGATAATATGATGAAGGGCACCGGGAGCATCAATACGGGCGTTACGTGGCATAACAGGACCCTATCATAGATCAAATAAAATAGAAACTTATATTTTTAGGGGCGTCCCGGAAGTCCTCAATTTTTCAAGAAGGTCTTTTCGTTCTTTTGCCAAAACCTTAAGGCGTTTCTTTTTGTATGGTTTCACCTTTGCTACTTCAAGTACAATTCCCGCAAGGTATGAAACCCCCCTGTTAGGGGATTCAACAAGCAGCTTAAGGCGAGTGATATTCTTTTTCGAAATATGAGATTGTTCCAAAAAGTGAAAAATTTCATCCTTTTGTTCAATCGATTCTCGTTCATTTTTGGGCATGCTTGAGCACACTTTGCACACATGGATTCTATGCCCTTTGCCGGTAAATGCCTCATTAGGTTTAGAGCAGTGACAAATTCTACAGTAATGTCCGTGTCGTTTCTTCATTTCTTTATTTGGCGAACGGTGCTGTTCAGAGACTGGCAGGGGTAGAAGGCCTATGAAGAAGCTACTTAAACACAAAACTATGCAAAAGATGCTGCGGCATTACCCTGCCAGTTCTTCTGAAACAGCTTGTTAGTGTTTACGCTATCAATATCAGCTAATTATTTACGAACCAGACTGAATAATCATCTAATAGCTGATAATTTTTTGAATTTTCATCTACTGATTTTAAGTCAGCTAATGATAATATAAACTTCTTTTTATCTGATAATCGTTGAACATTAGCTAATATACCATTATTTTCATCAAGATCATTCTCGAAGCTAATAAGATTGAATACATCTGTATAGGACGGTTGTTTCTTTTTTAGCTTCTCATATTTTTTCTTACTACCAGGTCCAAATACATAATATTCTTCCCAGGGAAAATCTTCAATCCCAGTAAGATGACAAGGAAATTCAATATTACGTTTAAGATAAGCCATATATTTTAATGAAGCCTCTTCACTAACGTCCATATCATACCGACCAAGAATTTGTTCGATTCTTTTATCTTGATCATCAAGCTCACACATTTTTCCTCCAAATTATGTTATTGACAGGATTATAAAACGATTAACCCGAGGGTCAGGTGCGAGCTATTGTGAGCCGCCTGCACTCTCTTGTTGGCCGTCCTCTTTGCCTTCCTCTGAGGATGTCTTGCTCTTCCACCCCTCAACCACCCTTGCCAGCAGCGTTTCCAGCGTCGGGCTGAGGGCTGGCCATGTGTCCTTGCTTATGTTCAATTCAATCTGTCCCCATTTGTTTCTCTTCGGTCGTTCCTTCTGGCCGCTCAATATCCTGTCGAGGTCATCACCAAGAACCCGCACAGCGCGGTCTTGAAGCAGCAGTGTGAGCCATCCTTTCTTGGTCCAGTTTAGCGACAGATTGATGTAGACCCGAAGGGTGGGCTTTCCCTTGTCGGTGTGTTCAGTCAGACTGAAAGCATAGGTTGTCTTGCCGGGCCAGCGATACGCAGGGATCCTTTTCTCGATAAACTCTGCGACCTCATGGATAAAGTCCCCCACGCCCAGTTTGTCTGCATTGGCACGTAGAGCTTGAAGATTGCTTTCTTTGGTTTGGCGGGTTGTTCCACTGATCGGCGTTGATAGATTCGGATCGACCGATTCGACCTGCCGGGCCAAGAACAAGGCGCCATCTCTGTTAAAGGCATTAAACGTCAAGAGCGATATCTGAATGCCCGATGTGGCCAAGAAATTCACGATGCGTAGTGCTCTCTTGTCAACACCCAGGCCAACGAGCACCATTTTCGGTGGCGTCTCCAGAATGGAATCCCGATTGGGATAGGTTTGTACATACCAGTCTTGAAAATCGTCAATCTTTTCGATTCCGTTCTGTTCAGATGATTCCTCGATGAGCTTGGCCAAGCGGTCAACATCCATTTCGGCGATATCGGACTCGTAGTCCAGAATCTGTGCCACAGCGTCCCGCGTCAATGAACCCCGCTTTAATTCGTAGATGACGAGGCAACCGTCCTCGTCCACACCGAGTAAGTCGAGTGGGCCACCATCTGTCGGCACCTGCCGGCCAACGAAGGTCAAGCCATTCATCAGAAGGTCTGGCGACTGTACAAGGAGTGATTCAAGCATTTGCTCTGTGTCGGTGTTATCGACGTTCGGCACGTCACTGGCCTTAAGCGTGCCATTTTCACTTTTGTGCACCGCCCATAGTCGTACCTTTTTCATTTGCTTCTCCTCAGTGTTTCATTTTCTCCGGCCAACGGGCCGCGAGATGATCGGAAAGTTCACCTGTCATCTAAAGCCACCAGTCTTTAGATGACAGGTGAAACGACTTGTTGGCCTTTATCTATTTCGTCAAGACTTTTTGCTGATTCGTACAGCGCGTCTTCCACAATATGTCGATAATCGGTTATAACGTGATAATTATTCTTGGTTTCCCCGTGAGTACCCCCCGATACGAACTCTACAACTTGTCTTAAATGAGGGTTGGCTTTCTTTGTTAGGAATTGGGATATGTTACTCAAGTATCTCCCTGCTTGTCCAATATCATTTCCAATGCCTGCCTCATAGAGTCCTTGCTTAACCTCTTCCCTGTCATAAGTCCGATCTTGTTGGATTATGATTTCTAAAAAAGCACGAAACCGTGGAGTAAGATCACTTAGTCGTGTTAGAGATTGAACAAGTCGCGCCTTTAACTCATCATCAGACAAGTTCGACTTTTCTAAAGAAAATGAACTTTTGCCCGATCTCCGCTGTTCTTTCTGTTTAGTTTCTTTTTTCTTGATATAATCTTTCGCCTCGGGAAGGGGAATTATGATTTCTGGATTAATAAACAGTGTGTTACTCTCATCCAAGTAAGGTTTAAGACGGATGCAAGAAATATCAATCTCTGATTCCCGCAGCCAGAGTACAGCCGAAATTACTTCCGCATGAAACTCCTTAGAAACCAAAATGATTCTCTGCTTCTGATTCAGTTCATCTGGCTCGCAATTAATGAACTCCTCTATCTTAAATTGAGCATCATCGGAATCAGAGCTTAAGTATTCAGCAAAATGTTCGTAAATTTCGTCATGGGAAAAACTTGAGCAGTAAGAAGCGTATTTAATCGCCTGCCACTCAACATTACTTCCTGAGTCTTCCCGCTTTAATTCAATTACAGTCAAAGAACCTTGATTGTCTATTGCAAGCAAATCTAAGCGTTTACCCGAAGGAAGGACGAGCTCTTTTCCAATAACGAGAAGCTTTTCTCCAAGTATGTCGGGAGTGCCCTCAATCCATTCTTGAATATCGAAGCGTTCTTTCAGACTTAAGGCACTGAACGAGGTTGTTGGGACTTTTGTGAGCGTCTTTTTTTCAATATCAACTTTGTACATAGGTACCTCAGGTTTTAATAATTTCAGGCCAACGAAAAGCTCAGCAGACACCAAAAGCCGCAAGGATTTTGGTGTCTGCTGGAGCGACAGGTTAAACGCTCTGATACCCTTCAAGCAAAGGATCTATCGGCACTTTCTTATAAAAATGCCTTTTCATTTTTGAATCATACAAAAAAATATGTAGCCACTCAGCATCATCGGTAAAAACGAAAAAATAATAGGCTATAGGTGCTGATTCAAATGTAACCTTTGAGCTTCCACTTTTCCCCAAAAATTCTTTAACATCTGTCAGTTCAAGATCATCTACATTTTCTAAATCTGAGAGGTAATTTATTGCGTCGTAAAATGCTACTTCTATGGAATAAGAAAAAACCGGTTCATTTTTCTCAATCCAAGAAATAAACTTCACCAATTTATTCTTGATTTGTTTCCATTCAGAAATCGCCTCGCGAAATTTTTTGTGAAGAGCCGGTATTCCAAAAAACAACCCTGTTGCAGTACCTATAAGCTCAAGGGTGATAGTAGGCCAATCAGCACCAATGCCATGATCAGTTTCATGAAGATTGAACTGTAAGTCATTGGAAAAGTGATCGGTTATGCCTTTGGATATTCTCTCACAATGAAGAGGGGTCTGTTCATCCCAGTCAAGTCCTCCGGCAGGGTCAGAGTATGGTGTAAGAACAAAACGAACTCTCATTTTAGCATTCTCTATTGGCGTTTAACGTGGGCATAACCTGCTGAGATGAAGCGCAGCGGAATCCCAGTCAGCGTTAATGCCATAGTTATTCGTTCCTTTGTAAACTTACGCAGCCTCTATTCGCTTTAACCGACTGATATCGATGGAGTGTTCTGCTTTCCACAAATCGAACTGGAGCTGCAATCGAAGCCATCCTTCGGGTGTACGACCGAAAACCTTTGACAGTCTTAAGGCCATCTCAGGGCTAATACCTGCTCTTCCGTTCAAGAGGGTTGAAAGGGTTTTCCGAGTAACACCAAGAGCTTCTGCTGCCTCGGTTACGGTTAAATCCAAAGGCTCAACACAAAACTCCCTTATGATTTCACCCGGATGGGGCGGATTATGCATACGCATGGGATACTCCTTTAATGGTAATCTTCATAATTTACGTCGAAGGCATCTCCTTTTTGCAGTTTAAAAGTTACGCGCCAGTTTCCACTTACCTTTACTGACCAAGTTCCTTTACGTTCACCTTTAAGTTCATGCAGATTTAGACCCGGCAAATCCATGTCATCTAAGGTTTCGGCGGTCTCAAGCAGTGCTAGAATTTGTCGTAGACGCGTTACATATTGTGGGTTGATACCTGCAGAGCTGCCGGATTCAAATAGCCGTTTTAAACCTTTGTGTTTGAATTTCTGTATCATGCAACCGCAACCGTATTGTAACCAGATACGTAACAGGTGTCAAGGGGTTTGAAGGAATCATCGCTCTAATATTGTGGGTTCGGTGCGGCTAAGAGGCTGGCAAAGGAGCGCAGCGGATTTGCCAGTCCTTCTTCAGCCGTTGGTTATGCAATACGCGATTGTTGAATGATCCCACTTTGATACAGAACGGTCTTAGCGACATTCCATACATTCCTTCCACGTTCGGTAGACTTTACCGTTCTTAGGGGAAACAAAGGCATAATCAGTAAAGCTGCCTGGCCCCATGAACTCCGTTGAAGTGATTCCTTTTGGTCCCCGTTTTACTATTATGCAACCGTGTTTCAAACCATAAGTGGCATAGAAATCTCCATCGAAAGAGGATTTCACAAATGTTATTCCAGTGTCAGGCTGTCCGATATCGTCAATCGTGAAGTGGAGTCCGTTTCCAACCTTATATTCGCAGGATATAACCTGTGAAGAACTCTCGTTGCATTTCTTGCCCGCGAGGACCAATTCATACGTGCTTGGGTCTGCAACCGCAGTTGTGGGAGCAAGAAGCGTAATCCCAAGAAGAGCCAATACAAGTCTTCTCATAGTTTGCCTCCCATCCTATTTTTTATATTTTGCATAACCAAAGTGAGCTGCGGGCAGAAGGGCTATCGAGCTTGTAGGGCATTAAACGAGAAAATGGCCAGTATCTGCCCATCAGCGCCACTGATTTGTTATGCATCACTAGGTCACTTTAAGAGTCTAAAGGTCTGTTTCGCATTTGTTCAAAAAACTCAAATGTTTTTTCTAAAAATCTGATCTTTGTTTCATCAAATTTACTGTCGGCTAACTTTTGCGCTATTGCAAGATCGAGAGGCTTTATGACTTCAAGAAAAAAGTCAATTTTACCTTGCTTCACAAGTGTTGTTATAAAACTTTCTCTGATGACTCGAGATTCCCAGAGTAAGAAGATTTGATAAAAGTGATGAGATACCCTTCTCCGATATTTGTCATATTCCCAATCAATATCCTTACTTAATTGTTCAAGAAACTTCTCAACGAAGTCTTTCCCGTGTTCTTTTTCCCATTCGCGCAGGTATTTTATGGCCTTCAACATATCATCCGAGGCATAGTCCCGGGATATTTGTAATAAAATTTGACCGTGAATTGTATCTCTTGTCGCGGAGACAACTCTGTTTGTAATGAAAACAAGAAATATGGTTGCAAAAGCCACAACGAGCGTTGCGCCAGCAGTGATTAGTGTAGCCCTTTCCTCGCTTACTGTGAATAAATTGTGAACAAGCCAACCAAGAAAAAAACTTGTAACTACACAAATTGCAAATAGTAAAAGGGGCGCTTTCCAACTCACTTCTTTCCTTAACCAATTCTTCATCTTAAAATATCGAATCTTGTTGTTTGATGCAGAACAATTTAATTGACCAGAAAAAATTCTGTAATTTGTAATATAAGATGATATTACAGAAAAATTTCTGTGTTGACATGTTCTGCAATAACAGTATATAGACTAACTGCAGAATATACAGGTAGAAAATTTATGGAGATATTATGAGGAAATCAATGCAGTATGTCAAGGACAATAACAGACGGAAACCAGAGAAATTATTAGATCTTGCAAGGGAAATATTGAGACGCAAGCATTACAGCATCCGAACGGAAGAGGCCTATGTTGGATGGATTACACGATATATATATTTTCATAACAAGCGACATCCCAAGAATATGGGTGTTCCCGAGATAGAAGAATTTCTTACCCATCTGGCGGTAGAAAGAAATGTCTCCCCATCTACCCAAAATCAAGCCTTTAATGCCCTCTTATTTCTTTACAGAAATGTTTTAAATATTTCATTAGAGGGCGAGAAAATTGATGCCGTCCGGGCGCGAAAAAAGCGGAATCTTCCGGTGGTCATGACCAAAGATGAAGTTAAAAAAGTAATTATGGCCATGTCCGGGGTAAATCAATTGATGGCAAAATTGATTTATGGTAGTGGGTTGCGATTGATGGAGTGTATCCGACTTCGTGTTCAGGATATAGACTTTGGCATGAATGAAGTTACCGTACGAGACGGCAAAGGATTTAAGGATCGAATAACCATGCTTCCTGAACCGATTAAACCTGCGCTTTCCGAACATTTATCGCATGTTAAGATCATTCATGAAAACGATTTGTCTGAAGGATATGGCCGTGTGTATCTGCCGGATGCATTGGCCCGTAAATATCCCGATGCCGATAAGGAATGGGGCTGGCAATATGTGTTTCCGGCAAAAAGCTTATCAAAAGATCCAAGATCCGGCGTAATTCGGCGACATCATATCCATGAGACTGCTCTGCAAAAAGCGGTCAAACAGGGGGTTAAGCGGACAGGTATGGTTAAAAAAATATCTCCACATGTCTTTCGCCACAGCTTCGCGACACACCTTTTGATGGAAGGCACAAATATCCGGGTTATCCAGGAGCTGCTGGGGCATAAAGATGTTTCAACAACTATGATTTATACGCATGTTCTAAGGGAGCAAGGCATTCAAACACCCAAGAGTCCCTTAGATTTTTAGCTTTTTGATTGGGGTGTTATCAATATTATTTGTTAATAAATGGAGAAGGATGTGCCGACTTTAGTAAATATTTTAAAATTAGTCGCTGTATTGGTGGCTGCCTTATTGATCGGAAACTGGTTTCTGGCCGAGGTCAAAGAGGCCCGTTCAAAACGCAAACCATGGTATCAGCCTTATTTGTCGATTCCGGGCTTATTGATTATTCTGGCATTGCTGCTTCCGATGATCGTATGGATAATAAACAAATGAGTAAGATTTTCGATTTTTGAAAATAAATTGATTCAGGGCCTTACGAGTTTGTCAATTTTAAGGAACGATGAAATTTTTCTTCTAAATTGCTAACGTCCTTCATTCTTAGAGGATCAAGAAATATTTTATACAATGTTTCGTTTTTATCAATGGGTTTATCCAGCAGTTTCTGCTCGAGTATTGATATTGCTTCAATGGATTTATCGCATACGGGATATCCTTTGTCATCCAAGCTGATGTCAGGTCCAAATGAAACCCTGGAGACATTATTTATATCCACGAGTTTAATGTCTCCCCCGGGTGTGATGATAAGATTCTCTAAACCGGCAAAATCAGCAACATAGTTTGCTTCCAGGATCATTTTCTTAACGCTTTTAATGAAATTTTCAACTTTCTTCCGGAACCTTGTGACAAGCTGATCCGTGGTCATTTTCAGGGTATTGTGTCTGTTAATGTTGATGCCGGCAAAAAAATTTTCAAGTTGATTTATACCCGTCGTTTCCCATGGATTCAGAATTTCACCCGCCACATACTCCTGGAGGCCGCAAAGAATGAAATCGCGGTTTCCATTCCACATATAATCCACAATAAATTCTTCGGACTTTGCATAAGAATCGGATGGCAGATATTTTTCGATAATTTTAACCTTTCGTATCTCTTCAAAAACATCTGTAAAGGAGTCGAATCTGGTTTTAAAAATTCTGAGCATTTTTAAAGGCATGGCCCAGGGAAAAAATAATATCCCGTTTATTATTTCACCTCTGTTTTGCTTTATAACATCATCCGGATCAAGCATTTCCATAATTTGAGATCGTAACCCCTGTTTATGGTATTTCCGAAATACATAGGCTCCCGGCTTTCTGATAAAGTTCAATTCGATGATATCTTCATGACTGATATGGGCTTTGTCTCTGATGTCTTTTATCATTTCGAGCTTTCTGTTTAGAGGAATTGTCAAAAATGTGTTTCGATTGATCGCCGCTGAGTTTCGGATCTCGCTTTGCGAGCATTCTATGAGTATTTCGAACGATTACAACAGATACTTAATTATTAAAAACCCGGCAACAAGAAGAACGGTAAAGGCGGTGGCAAGGATGTTAAAATATTTGTCGATAAAAGACTGAATGCTGGGACCGAAAATATAAATGATCCCACCGACCAGAAAAAATCGTGCAGATCGAGATACACAGGATGCGATTAAAAATACCGAAAAATTGATGTTAAATGCACCGGCTGAAATGGTGAATACCTTGTAAGGTATGGGAGTAAATCCGGCGATTCCCACGGCCCATGCATCATATTTATTGTAAAGGGCCTCAATGTATTCGACCTTTGGGGTCAGGCCATAAAAGTCTACAATACGGCTTCCGATTGAAGCCATAAACTGCCATCCGATCAAATAGCCGAAGCATCCGCCGAGCACAGACCCGGCCGAGCATATTAATGCATATTTAAAAGACTTTTTGGGGATGGCCACAGCCAGTGCTATGAGCAGTATATCAGGGGGGATCGGGAAAAAAGAGGATTCACTGAAGGCCAGCAAAAATAATGCCCATGATCCGTAAGGTGTATCTGCCCAGTGGAGCACCCAGTCATAAAGACGTCGAAGCATAAATTACCCTTTCCATCCATATTCACCCACAAGCTTGACGAACCGGCACCCGCCTAAATTTGTCTTGTGAATACCATGTTCATCCTTGTACAGCTTAATCAGTTCCTGGGAGTAGCGGTCTCCTACAGGTATCACCATACGGCCCCCCACAGCAAGCTGGCTCACAAGGGGTTTGGGAATTCCCGGAGAACCTGCAGTAACAATAATACCATCAAAAGGGCTTTCATCCGACCATCCGGCAGTGCCGTCGGAATATTTGGTCACAATATTGTGATAATGAAGCTTGTCAAACAGCTTGCGGCTACTTAAAAACAGAGAGTGTATTTTCTCGATAGTATAAACGCGAAACACTATTTCCGCTAAAACTGCGGCCTGATATCCTGATCCGGTTCCGATTTCAAGGACCCTGTCTTCTTCGCCCGGCTGCAGTGCCTGGGTCATCTCGGCTACGATATACGGCTGTGAGATGGTCTGTTGCTCTCCGATGGGAAGCGGGAAATCACCATAGGCCTGATCTCTTAAGGCTTCACTCAGAAAAAGATGCCTCGGGACCTTGCACATGGCCGCAAGGACTTTGGGATCCGTTACCCCGCGTGCTTCAATCTGCCGTTTAACCATCTCTTCACGCTGGCGTTCATATTTTATGGGATTTTCATTCAATATCAAAGGTCTCGAAATTGATACAAAGAATTGAAAGGGTTATATTGTTGGTTTAAGACGCGATGCATGATAAATAAATTTTCTATCAAATTAGAAGGGTTAGGTCAAGAATTTAGAACCTGATATCAGAAAAGAGTTTTTCCCCGGGCTCAAGACATGTGCCATGTATTTAATTATTTGATTTCGTTCAGAATATAGCAATAAAAAAACCCTTGATTTTTCAGCAGAATATAACATAATTAAATAAAACTCGTAAAAAACATAAAGCACACCGTAACATGTGAAAGAACGATAAAGAGATACGTTTTGCGGTAACCTAAATCGGTGTCCGGATTGGGAAAAGCTATGTGCCCAAATGAATAGTACAAAACATCTGATATTTGCTAATTTATTAGTGATATTCATCGTAAGTCTGGGTGTAGCCGGATATATGATGATCGAGGGGTGGAACCTTTTAGATGCCTTATATATGACCGTCACTACCCTTACCACTGTTGGGTATGGCGAAGTACATGAGATGACCGGAATGGGACGGATTTTTACTATTTTGCTCATCTTCACAGGCGTGGCTTTCTTTTTGTATGTTGCGGGCGCTGTTGTCCAGTTCATGGTTGAAGGGCGAATCAGAACCATATTAGGGAGGAGAAGATTGGATAAAAAGATTGATCGACTGAAAAATCATTATATTATTTGTGGATATGGGCGTATCGGCAAGATTCTTTGCAAAATGTTATTAAGAAAGCCGATTGATCTGGTCGTTATTGAGAAGGACTCGGAGCTTACCCCGGTAATGGATGCAAATAAAATTCTCTATATATCAGGTGATGCGACAGATGAAAAAAATTTGCTCGGTGCAGGAATACAGCATGCCAAAGGGCTGATTGCCGCCCTGGCTACGGACACGGAAAATGTTTTCCTGGTGCTGACAGCCAGACAACTTAATCCCGGCCTTTTTATCATGGCATGTGCCAATAGAGACGAATCAAAGTCTAAATTGCTGGCTGCCGGTGCAAACAGAGTGGAATCTCCCTATGATATCGGGGCGACGAGTATGGCCCAGCGAATCATCCGCCCAACGGTGACAAATTTTCTGGAACTTGCCGTTGCTCACCGACGTAAAGATATTCAGATGGAAGAAATGCCGGTCCACTCTTCCTCTGATCTTGTAAATGTCATGCTGAAAGATTCAGGAATCAGGCAACAATTCAACCTGATAATCATTGCCATAAAAAAGTCTGACGGGAATATGATGTTTAATCCTTCTTTTGAGACGGTTATCGAGAGCGGAGATACCGTAATCGCCGTGGGGCAGGAAAATAATCTTCAACAGCTGGAAAAGATATTGAATCCGGCAAGACCAGTGTCGGGATAGCGGTTATATTTTGTAGATAATTCTTTTTTCAGTAATTATAATATCTACATACCGGTCATGGGATTCCATTTGTATTTGCGAAATTATCTGGTTTTCAAAACTAAGCGCAACCTTTCTTGTTGTGATCGATAATTTTGGAATAAGCCGGTCGTAATATCCGTCACCGGATCCTATTCTGCCTCCTTTTTCATCAAATGCAACGCCAGGAATTATTGCGATGTCGATACATTCGATGGGCACAACATTGCAACGGCTTGAGTCCGGTTCCAGGATACCTCTGGGACCGGGTATTAAATCGGTATTTATATCATCGATTTTCATCAATTTCATATTATATTTTCTCGTGTTAAAGGCAGGAAGAATGACAATTTTTTTATAGTTTAAACATCGTTCTATTATCTTTAGGGTATTCACTTCGCTGGTGCTGTTTATGTAAAGCAATACAATATTTGCTTCTAAAAAATTGGCAAATTCAAAAAGACCGTTTTCTATTCTTGTAATTTTTTCTTCAATTTCCCTGCCAGAAAGTGCAGCCAGTGTTTTTGCTATATTACTGCGTATTTCATCTTTTGTTTCCCGATTTTCTTCCATAAGTATTCTCCCGAGCAGATATTTAGAATATTAATTACTATATACAAATTTTAACGAATAATGTCAACTAACAATAATTATTGACTATATGGCTTGCCCGTGATACAATTCCCCTAAACTTTTTCAAAATATAGATGCCTGCAATATTTTTCTCAACAATCCGATTCAGGTGAGATGCAGGCTTTGTCATTTGGCTGAAAAAACATGGGAATTGTTATGCTAGAAATCAAGTTTGTGAGACAAAACCTTCCTGAAATTGAAAAAGTGCTTTCAAGGCGAGGACAAGCAGCAGACCTTGAAACTTTTAAACAATGTGATGCCGAACGCAAGACCCTTCTTCTAGAGATTGAAAACCTTAGACATCGCCGCAATGTGGTTTCTGAACAGATAGCGGCGATGAAAAAAGATGGCCAAGACGCAGATGATCTTGTGACCCAGATGCGTGATGTCGCCGGCAAGATCAAGGCGCTGGATCATGATTTGTCGAAAAATGAGGATAAACTAAATCAAATCCTTTTCGGATTGCCGAATATGCCTCATAAATCGGTCCCTGAAGGAAAGGACAGTTCTGAAAATCCTGTTGTAAGACAGATCGGCACACCGCCTGATTTTGATTTTGAGCCCCTGCCTCACTGGAGATTAGGTGAAAAACTCAAGATCTTAGATTTCGAGACCGCAGCTAAAATTACCGGTGCCCGTTTTCCCCTTTATTTAGGCAAGGGCGCTACACTGGAAAGAGCACTTATCAATTTTATGCTTGATATTCATACTACAAAACATGGGTATAAAGAAATACTGCCGCCCTTTATTGTGAACCGAAACAGCATGACAAATACCGGTCAACTTCCAAAGTTCGAGGAAGACCTTTTCAAGCTTGAAGGTTGGGATTACTTCCTTGTACCCACGGCTGAAGTTCCGGTAACCAACATCCATAAGGATGAAATCTTAAATGAGGAAATGCTGCCGATTTTTTACACGGCCTATACCCCCTGTTTTCGTTCGGAAGCAGGTTCCTATGGAAAGGATACCAAAGGATTGATCCGGCAGCACCAGTTCAACAAGGTGGAATTGGTCAAATTTACTAAGCCGGAAACCTCTTATGATGAGCTTGAAACACTTTTAAACCATGCCGAAACGATTTTAAAAATTCTCGGACTTCCTTATCAGGTTGTCAATCTTTGTACCGGCGACCTGGGCTTTTCCGCAGCAAAAACTTATGATATTGAAGTCTGGATGCCCGCACAAGATGTTTACAGAGAAATCTCATCGTGCAGTAATTTTGAGAGCTTTCAGGCCAGGCGCGCCAATATCCGGTTTAAAAGAAAAGGTAAAAAAGGTACCGAACTTGTACATACCCTCAACGGATCCGGGCTTGCTGTGGGACGAACGGTGGCCGCGTTACTTGAAAATTTCCAGCAGGCTGACGGGTCCGTTCTTATTCCCGAAGCCCTGAGGCCCTATATGGGCGGACTTGAAAAGATATCGCCGTGAAACCAGAAGATTTCCCCAAAGAGATTAGATCCTTTATCCTCCCAAAACACCGTGGCAAACTAATTTATCGGTGCCTTGGCTGCGGCCGGGAGTACGGTATTGATGAACTGCTCTATACCTGTCCGGCTTGCGGACAGTTGCTACTGATTCTCGATGAAAATTTTGACCGTTTAAAAAAGGTCCCGGGCAGGATATGGCGCAAGATTTTTGATTATCGCAAGATGCTCACAATCCCGGCGCTAAAGGGAATCTATCTTTATCATGAATTTATAGGGCCGGTTATACCGCTCGAATCTGTAATCTATCTCGGCGAAGGACACACTCCTGTCATCGAAGCAAACGATTTCTT
>Ga0209986_10002414_pt1 | contig 17097 bp, 14 predicted proteins | sample BlataG_FD_183168 | JGI IMG/M metagenome (GOLD analysis project Ga0209986, IMG submission 183168) | Deep subsurface microbial communities from Black Sea to uncover new lineages of life (NeLLi) - Black_00105 metaG (SPAdes) (version 2) | ecosystem: Environmental > Aquatic > Marine > Oceanic >...
CAGCAGAACGAACATGGGCATAAACGACTTGATTACCCACCCGCCAAAATAAAGATAGTACTCAGCGATACTCAGCAGGGGAACTTTGTGGTCAATGAAATCCCGCAGTTCCTCCACTATATTGATAACAATGATAGTTATCCCGACGGCGACTGTGACCACCGTGAGAGACAGAAGAAAGGACTTCAGCAGATACAGGTCAATCCTTTTGATCATTTTTACCTCAGGTGTCCTTTCCTGAAAAAACTCAGGACGGATTTCTCCGTGACGACGACGTACAGAAGATAAAGGCCGATCCCTCCAATCAGGATGTTGGCGCTCCACATGGCCCAGAAAGGCGACATCAGGCCGCGATCAGCCAGGTCTTCGCCTCCGATGAGAAAGGCCCAGTAAACCGTAAACAGCAGGATTGAAATAGCGATCGCGGTGCCCATACCGCCCCGCCTCGATACTACCCCCAGCGGGGCGCCGATCAGAATAAAAGCCAGCGACGCCGCCGGGATCGAGTACTTCTTGTATATCTCGATCTTGTACTTGTTACCCATCCTACGTTGAGCTTCGATCTGTTGTTTGCTTCTGGCAAGGTGACGCATCAACGCCTCGGCCTCGCCCTTGACATACGACAGCGCCGCCGAGTCCACTATGGTATCCGAAGCGGCAAAGGCGAAACTGTCCGAGAAGAGGTAGTCGAATTTACCCGCGAGCGCCTTATTGATTCTCTCCCGAAATGGTTTGATGGCAGCCTCGGCGCGGTCGACATTCGCCTCCATCTGCTCAATCGACATCTCTCGATCGGTGCGGTAGTCGGTATCACTGCGATCAAGCTCCGAGACGACGCCAACGATATTGACAACCTGTTTTTCAAAATCAACTTTGTGGTAGTTATCCGGGTCCTCAACGTCGAGGGAATGGAGCTCGCCGTCATAAAGGGTGAAGCGCATGTTCTTGCCCTTATCGGTAACTTCCAAGAACCCGTAATCGGCGATGATGATCTGTGGTTTGGAGGGGTCCTTGGTTTCGGTAATGCGCACCCCTTCTACCCGGGAGGTGGAGTGGTCAATTCTATCGATGAGAATCAGATAGCCGGGGATGTCGGAGATAAATATGCCCGATCGGAACACGAGGGTCGGGCGCATACGTGCAATGTCGGAGCGCAGGCTGCGCGCCCTTTTGTTGAGGTCGGGAAGGATTTTATCATTGAACCCGATCATGGCAACGGTAATGACGCCTCCGGCCGCCAGCAGCGGCAACATGATGCGCAACAGGTTCACGCCTGATGCCTTCAGGGCGGTAATCTCAAAATCGGACGTCAAGCGCCCAAACGCCATGAGGGTGGCCACCAGAACCGCCATCGGCACCGAAAGCGCTATCATCCAGGCCAGGTTAAGTCCGATCAGCTCAAAAACGATTGACGGCGGCAAATCTTTGTCCAGGATGTGATTGACAATCTTGGGAACAAAGTCAATGATAAGCAGAAAGGTGATAGTGAAAAAGGCAAACAGAAAGGGGCCCAGGTGCTCTCTTAGAATGTAGCGACTCAGTATCTTCATAACGTCAAGAGAATATATCAGTTATACACGCGGCAGCCAAGACTATATTCCGTCGTTCGAACGAATCTTGGCTCGCCTCTGGCGAGGTCTGACCCGACAGAAAATGCATTCCTATGGAACACGGGAATCTGCAAAACGACTCGTCGGGTCACATCCGCCTGGGCGGACAAGACCCGACGAAACATAGTCACACCTTCTTTAAAAGAACCTCTATATTCAGTTGACAAGACGGAGCCGAAGTAGTATAGCTTCGGTAAGCTCAAGCGATTGGCGGCCATGGAAAACAAGAAAATCAAAGACCTCGTCATTGATGACAGCGTTACCTCCTTCTTTGCCGTGCGAAAGAAGGATATCCGGGAATATACCCGCGGACGGTTTGTGACGCTGGAACTCGGAGACAGCACCGGCAGGATTGCCGCCGTTATCTGGGAGCCGGACCACTTTTGCCTGACCGATCTGAGTGCGGGAACGGTTGTCAAAGTGGGCGGTGTCGTCGGCGAGTACAACAATAGAAAGCAAGTTAACGTCAACCGCATCCGCCTTGCCCGGGATAACGAATATGCAATTGAAGAGATTCTACCCCATTCCGCCGAGCCTGAAGATAGCCGCAAGGCCAGAATCCTGGCGGTTACCGACAGAATCGAGAACGGCTATGTCAAACGACTGGTCGACTCATTCTGGGCTGATGAGAAGTTCTTTGATGACTTTCTCAAAGCAGCCGCCGGAAAACTCTGGCATCATGCCTATGTGGGAGGACTCTCGGAGCATTCTGCTAACGTTGCCGAACTGGCTTTGCGCGTGGCAGCGGGGTACGATTTTCTCAATAAGGACTACCTTATCTTCGGGGGGCTTTTACACGATCTGGGCAAAATCAAACAGTATGCCATAGAGGCCGTGATTGATTACACCGATGAGGGCCGCCTGGTGGGACATATCAGTATCGCCGATACCTGGATATGCGAGCGAGCCGCGGCTATCGAGTCTTTCCCAGAGAAGCTGTTGACTAAACTCCGCCACGTCATCCTCTCCCATCACGGCATGCACGAGTATGCCTCGCCCATCCTGCCGCAGATGCCGGAGGCGTTTGTCATCTTCTACTGCGATGAGATCGACAGCAAGATGGGGGCGATCAACCGCATCAGGGAAAGGCAGGGCGGCACCGGCTGGTCCGACTATGTGAGGCTGCTCGATCGCTATTTATACTTCGGCGATGGCGAAAAGGAATAATTCTCAGCAGGGGGACGTCCCAATTCTTGAAACGGTGGGATTATCTCGTTTTGTACGGGACGGTGGCAACATTAAGATCATTCTCGACGATTTTTCATTTTTGTTTGGTAAGGGGCGTATCTACACTATCATTGGGCCCTCAGGAGCAGGCAAGTCTTCACTGCTTCGCCTTTTAAACCGTCTTGATGAGCCAACCGGCGGGGATATCCTGTTTGGTGGCAAGAACACCAAGGAGTTCGCTCCCTGTCAGTTACGGCGCTTGATAGGCTGCCTTTTCCAGACGCCGTACCTTTTTCCTAAGACGGTGCGGGATAACTTCCTGTATGCCGACAGCAAACTACCTTCCGGGACTGTTGAAAGGCTGGCCGAGCAAGTACAGATACCGTCTTCGATGATTGACCGCGACGTCGAGACCCTTTCAATTGGTGAAAAACAACGGGTAGCTCTGGCGCGGCTGTTGGTGACTAATCCTGAGGTAGTTCTACTCGATGAACCGACTTCAGCCCTCGACCCGAGTTATACCGAATCGATTGAAAACCTGGTTAAGGCCATTGTTCGGCAGATGAGCCTGACGGTCATCATGGTGACACACCACCCGGAACAAGCTCTTCGGATTGGGGGAGAAACCATTTTGATGGTGGCCGGGCGGCTGGTGGAATCCGGCCCGTGTGAAAGGGTCATAAAGGACCCCCAGACCGAGGAGGGCCACCTGTACAAAGCGAAGCGGTTGAAATGACGAGTCCTACAATTACCCAGGTCTTGCTCTCACTGGTCCTCGTGGCGATATCAATCGCCGTCGCCAGATGGTGGCGCATACCGGTTGCGAAGGATATGGCGCTGGGATCGGTTCGCACCTTTATCCAACTGATCGCGGTGGGTTACGCCCTGGAACTCATTTTCGACCTGGAATCACTCTGGCTGATCGCGTTGGCTATCCTGATCATGATAACGGTTGGGGCACATGCAGCCTCGAGTCGGATAAAACAGTCAAAAGGTGCTTTTCCGGTCACGTTTGCCGCTATGATCATCGGTTCGCTGTTTACGCTGGTAGCGATGCTGCTGCTTGACATAATCCCACTTGAGGCACGCTACGTCATCCCGCTGGCCGGCATGATCATCAGCAACTCCATGAACGCCTCGGCGCTGGCGATTGACCGCCTTTTCTCCGACATCCAGAGCAACAGGCCGGCTATTGAGACGGCACTCTCGCTGGGGAAAAGCTGGCGGGTTGCTTCCGGCAAGTTCCAGCGCGACGCCGCTACGACGGGAATGATTTCGATACTGAACTTTATGAAGACGGTGGGAATAGTTGCTCTGCCGGGCGCCATGACCGGCATGATCCTGGCCGGCGCGGAACCGCTTGAGGCGGTCCTTTTGCAGGTTATTGTCGCCTACATGCTCCTTTCTTCGGTGACGATCACTTCGGTGGTGGCGGTGGAACTGACGGTGCGTAAGTTCTTCACGCCGTTTCACCAGTTGCGGTGAGGTTTATCTGACTTGAGGTTGGCTGGCTTCCGGAAGCTTTAGGAGGCTGCTTCCTCTATCCAGTTATAAGATAGCTCTTGTCTTTTGCTCCGTTTCTTATAGATTTGCCGTTGACTCGATCGTTGGAGCGGGTCGTTCAGTTTTGTTTTACGACGGAGAGGTGGCCGAGCGGCTTAAGGCGCACGCCTGGAAAGTGTGTATGGTTGATAGCCATCCAGGGTTCGAATCCCTGCCTCTCCGCCAACCCGACATTTGTTGCTAAGCTATTGTCGGGTTTCTCATTCCGCTTGGCTCCATTCGGAACCCGACCTTCCGTTCTTTCATAACCTCATTTCAACACCACTTATGTCACAGCCTCAGAAACCTCCTGACCTACCTGAAAATGGACAACATTTGAGGTCAAATCGTCCATTTGTAGCTGGACAAAACTCGAGATGTTAAGTATTATTTATGAGACGAGGAGGTTGGTGAGATGCCGTTAAACGGGTGGCGCCAAGTAAGCTGGAAGATCACCCCATTGCTTTTCATTACACTACTGTTTTTGAACTTTCAACCTTCACTGGCAAGGACCCGGTCGGCAGACTTAGCTACTGCCCGTCAGGACACGGCGTCAGGAATTGAACGCTGCATCTCACGGCACGACATCGGCAGGTTTAAGGTAGCGGTTTACAGCAACGGCCGCTTCGGTGCTATACCACGTCGCGGCAACAGGCTGTTGGCTGACTGCATCACCGGCGATGTTATTTACACTGGCAGTGAGTTTCCCATTGGTTCCGGCAGGATTTACATTTTCAATGCCGGTCTCTGGGCCGGTGGCGTGGTCGGACGTGACACCCTGGTCACATCAGTCGGTGGGAATTTCGGATGGGAATGGACTTCGGGGTTGATAAACGGACAAGAGATGAAGGCTCGCCGCTCTTCGCTGGATCCCTTCGATGTTAAATATCGCGGCGCGGTATCGGAGCAGGATCGGATTGTGACGTTTACTGATACCATTATTCCTAGTCGGTTCGTCTATGATGATCCCTATGAGCATCGCCGCCACAAGCCCCTGGCAATAGCCGTCACTCAGGAGTCCTACGCCTGGTCCTACAGCTACGCCGGGGATATTGTCTTTTTCAACGTCCGCCTGCGCAACGTCGGGGACATGAGCATCCGCCATGCCTATATTGGGTTGTTTGCTGGAATGTATGTAGGGTACTGTCCGCTTCCGGGTGAACTGCCCGTCGACATACGGCTGGAAGACGTATGCGGTTTTCTCAGAGAGTTCCCCAGTCCTTCCCCTTGCGGCCTGATCGACACTGTCAATGTGGCGTGGGGAGCCGATAACGACGGCAATCCGTATGGAGGGCAATGGGTCGAAGAACCAATCATCGATCCGGTCACGCAATCTGTCAAGGCTTCAGTTCGCGGCGTTTTCGGACTGAAACTGCTACAACCACCGGACCCTTTTCGAACGTTGTCGTTTAATTGGTGGCTGGGGTGGCTTTCCAGTGAAGACTATGGTCCGCAACGGACGGAGTCCTTTCGTGATTTCCACTACATGAACAGCGGCTGTCCCGTGCGAGATGTCAATCGCTACCATGTCCTGGGCAACGGGGAGATTGACTTTCCCTCATTCTTCACGGCCAACATTGCCTTCACTGGCACGCCGGGGTGGGTGCCACCGCCGTTGCACATGGCTCGGGAGATTGCCGATGGTGATGATGTTGACTTCCTGCTGTCCTCTGGTCCCTTTGACATCGGCCCGGGGGAATCGCTGCCGTTTGTGTTTGCGGTGTTCTGCGGCGAGAAATTTCACCGGTATCCCAACAACGGCGAGAACCTGCCGTATAGCCCGAGGCAATGGTTGGCCAATGTCGATTTCTCCGGACTGGCTAAAAACGCCGTCTGGGCGGAGAAGATTTACGACAATCCGGGCGTTGACACCGACGGCGACGGCTACGCCGGCGAGTTCCGGGTGTGCAACCTGGACTCGATTTTCAGCGGCGGCGAGTGGGTCTACACCGTGGCTGACACGGCGTGGTACAAGGGGGACGGCATTCCCGACTGGCGGGCGGCCGGGCCGCCGCCTCCGCCGGAGTTCTGGTTGACGCCGATCCTCAACGGCCTGCACGTGCGCTTCAACGGCCAGGTCACCGAGACGGCTCGTGACGTCATGTCACAGCAGATTGACTTCGAAGGGTACAACATCTACATCGGTCGCGACGAGCGGGAGAGCAGCCTGGCACTGGTGGCCTCATATGACCGCGAAAACTACGACAAGTACGTGCTGAACTTAGCCAGCGGTCGCTGGGAGCTGCCAGAATCACCGTTTACTCTTGAGGAATTGCGCTGTTTGTATGGTTCTGGTCCCGACCCTTGCGCCGACAGCAGCTTCGATCCTCTCCGTTCCTCGCCGACGTACGTCTACCAGCATCCGCTCTACCCTGATTCGCTGTTCTACTTCACCAAGCATGGCTACAATGTCTCCGAACTGGGCGTCACCACGCCGATCCGCAAGACGTATCCCGATATGGCCGATCCGAGCACCCTGCCGGCGGATTCGATTCCTGACACCATGTACACTAAAGATGGCTATCTCAAATTCTACGAATATGAGTTTGAGATTACTGACCTGTTGCCGAGTGTGCCGTACTGGATGAATGTGACGGCGTTTGATTTCGGCTCGCCGGAGTCAGGTTTGCTGCAGGCGCTGGAGAGTAAGAAGACCCTGGGTGTCAAGGAGGGCTTTCCGCTGCGCCCACTTGATGCACCGATATCCGGCAGCGGCAAAATCTATGTCTATCCCAACCCGTATAGAATCGATGCGCACTATCGTTCCTTCGGTTTTGAGGGCCGCAACCAGGACATCATGCCCGACGACAAGGTGCGCCTGCTGCATTTCGGCAACCTGCCGCCGAAGTGCACGATCAAGATATTCAGTCTCGATGGTGACCGTCTTATTACCATCGAGCATGACAAGGACCCGTCTGATCCCACTGCGCACCACAACAGTTGGAACCTGATCACGCGCAACCACCAGCGTCCGGTGTCGGGGTTATACTACTGGACAGTGGAGACGCCCGACGGCCGGACGCAGATCGGCAAGTTTGCGATTATTATGTGAGATAGTTCTATCGGTAACATATTGTTGCTACAAATATCATAACGATGAACCATGACACTCCGATGCCCGAGATTTTCTAACAATTTTCTAACAACGAACTTCATCCAACTTGCTTGTACTTGAACCAACTTGAAGGAACTTGAAGCAAGTTAACTCTTGTAAGGCCATGAGATTACGCCTAATTTGTTAGAAAATAAGTAATTACCGGAAATCGTAGTCGTTGAATCCCTGCCTCTCCGCAGACAAGTCTGTTTTTGCGCTTCGCGCCTACCACTCCGTATTTCCTCTCTATCTCTACCCCAAACCCGAACAAGACAACCTCCTTGACATTGACCAGCCAAGCAAAGCCCCCGGCGGCTGCCGGCCGAACCTGGCGAAAGAGTTCATAAGTGAGTTATCCAGTAAGCTCAGGATGACCTTCATCCCCGACGGCAAAGGAGATCTTAAGAAAACCTTCGGGCCGGAAGATGTTTTCAATTATATGTACGCCGTGTTCCACGCACACCAGCCTTCTCTGCAAGACGATCAACAAGATGCTATAATACACCCAGCTGCCGGGTTACGGGCTACGGCATCCACTCCCAGGACAACGCTTGGTCCCCTTCTTGCCGTAATTGACCAAAATCTCGAAGATGACCGTAACACGCCGCAGAAACAGCGCCATACAGCTAAACATATTCTGTTCCGATTTAGGCAGGAGTTTGGATTTATCGGATTGTCACGGTGTTGGGATAAGAAGGAAATTGATATCATCTATACTTGTCCCCTCCTCAAGGGGTTTAACGTCAAACTGAATCGTCTCAGGCCGCGAGCCATATCCCAACCTCTCCAGTTGCTCTGGGGCAATATGGGCGCTGTATAAGCCGGGCAAAAGGCCAAGATAATAGAATTCACCGTTACTAAAGGTAATGATCTCGGTAACAACGTCGCTGGAAAGGTTGACGACGCGTATTCTGATCCCGCCAACTCCAGCCGCACCTACAGGACCCCGCCGTTCCACGATGCCGCTGATTTCGGCAGACTTCACAACCGGAACGTCTACGGTCGTGACCACGTTTGGATTGACCGCGACGCGGTAGTTTTCATGGGTTGGTTTCAAAAGAGGATCGTCCAGGGTAGACTGATCTATCTTCACCAGGTATTCATCGTAGGCCCTCAGACCATCGTAGTAGTAGAACCGGCCTCCGCTGATGGGCCGCGCCCGTCCGCCTTTGACGCGAGCCCGAAGCCCGCTAAGTTCCTCCTCATCGGAGTCGAAGCGGCCATTGTAGTTGCGGTCGAGGAACGGCCGCACCACCGCCGAACCAAAACCCACGCCACTGCGCCGCTCGAACCGTAACCGATGGGTATTCTGGTCGTAGCGGATTGAACCTCTCTGTGTTTGGGTCAGCGAGGTCTGCTGACCTGTACGTAGGACGCGGGTGGCCAGCGTGGCAAAGCTACTGTACAGATTGAAGGTTACGGCAAACGTGTTCGTCCGCGAACGCTGATCGCGTTGGTAACTGAAAGAGATTTGGCCGGTGCGAAAGACCCGCTTGCTCAGGTGCAGGCTGTACCGGGTCAGTTCATTTGTTTCATGGTCATACACAACGCGAAACTGGGGTCGGACCCACCGGATTAGGTACGTGGAGGTTATAAGCTGGCTGGTGAGAGACCACGATCTACGGTTTGCATACCGAGTAACTTTGTATTTCCCCAGGTAATTGAGATAAAGGGCATACAAGGGAGCCGTGAATCCGTAGTTCATGTTAATGACTTGGTAAAATGGGAACCTGTCCCATGACAAAGCACACCTCAACCCCAAGTAACGCCCACCAAGTCTGACGGGTGCGCTGGTGGACAACCTGACGCTGAAATCCTGGCCAGCTACATTCCTGTGCGGATTATCAAAGTATTTCGTAAAGGTGCCGTTCACATTGAACAGAGTGGGTTTACTATAATTCAGCGCGAAGTTAGCAGCATAGCCCGGTGAGAAAAAGCCACTTGTGGTAAGGTTACCGGCCAATTGCACGGTGGCCTCGCCCGCGTAGATCGCTGATCCGGTAGTATCATCGGATCCGTCTCCAAGGGGCAGGTCGACAGACCCTCCTACCGTCACACCGTTGGTCGCGCCGTAATAGGCGTTGGCCTGAGCGTATCGTTTCCGCTCCCTCCTCACTGCCGATTCACCTGCGACTACCGCATATTCGAAAGTGTTTTTCGGAATGAGGTTATAGGGCGCGCGCACGGTGCGCTCTTCAGTTCGCAATTCCCCATTGGGACCGTACATCTTCAACTCAATGGTCGAAGCACCGTAGTATATATCGATGTCGAATTCGTAGGCGCCGCTTTTGTCGGTGTAGACAAAGTCGGTCAGTTTCTGGTCGACATACAGCTCGACCTCCCATCCTTCACCAATGTTTCCGTAGATGTTGATGGTCTGGAAATACTTGCGCTCCACCTGCGGGCGGTTGGTCAGCAGGCCGCCAACTAACCCCCGCGAGAGGGCACCACTGGTCTGCACATGACCCAGCTCCGCCTGGGTGAGATACCGGTTCTTATCAAAATAATAATGCCACCGGTACGTAACCTGATCCGTTTCCAGACCTGTGCGGGTGTCCCCGGTGCCTGATACTGTCAGGTCTCCGCCGAGTAACATACCGCCCATGGTCAGACCAAAGTACTGTTGCCCGCTGCTGAGTGGGTTGCTCGCCAGCGTCCAGTCGACAACGCCTCCTTTGAAGTACTCTCTGAGGTACGGCAGGGTCTTGACACTCTTGAGGACCTCTTCTCCCTCGCGCAGCTTTTGATGTGCCTGTTTGCGCTGGAGCCTTTTATACAGCGGGAACTCTTTGTTGAGTTTCGTGTAAACGCGAAGCGCCGAAAAGCTGAACTCCAGTTTCAGACCGAAGAGTGCTTCGAACAGATCCACCCGTAGAAAAAGATCGATGGGGGTTAAGTAGTAATCGGCCGCTGTTAAGGAAAACTCCTTGCCGCGGAGTTTTGCGACATTCTTTTGTAAGTCTATTCGGTACTTGTTGTCGCGAGAGAAGAGAAATCCGCTGAGCTGCCTGTTGGGCAGGTCGGCCGTGATGTTCAAGTCAAGGAGGTCAAAGACGCCGATGACGGGAACAAATATCGTCTGTCCGTCAAACCAAACGAAAATGTCCTGGTCAACAAGCTTGCGAACCTCGAAGTTGACGACAATCTCTTCCAGACGCCGTTCCTGCCCGTAAGTCGTGGAGGAGAGTAGAGCGCCGACCAACAGCGCCACAGCCCCAATCCGCGCGGCGGCCCGTCCATGTGCCATACCGGCAAGCATATCTCTGTGTCCAGATTACCCGTTGCCGCTTCCGTTCAAGTGGCGGTACGACCGCTCACTCGACGGCCATGGAATACTCTATCCTGTTGCCCGCAATCATGTTCTCGGGAGCAACATCATTTCGCCCCTCGCTGCTGATCGCCAGCTCCACACGATAGGGTGCCGTGAAGTCGCCGTCCACAAATGGTAACTCAATCCGACGCTTCAAACTGCGGTAGACGGCCAGATCAATCCTCTTATAACTGACCTGCTTGCCCGCGGTGTCCAGGAGGCGGCAGTTCAGAATGCCTATATAAGAGACATTGCCCCGGTTAACGAGATCGGCCAGTACAACCACACGGTCATCTTCAGCCTTGGCCTCGACGCCCAGCAGTTCGAGATTTGAAATCAAGCTGCCGGTGCGATATTTGAGCATGATCGCAGTCTGCATGATCATGTTCAGCTTGGTGGTTATGCCGGCTTGCTCGCTGCTGGCCGGAACCGTGGTCTGACCTTCCTGGGAGCGGATGACTATTCGCGCCCAGTACTCACCGTCCGGAAGGTCCGCCGGTGGATTGGCGACGAGCCTTACCACCTGCGAGCCATGAGGAGGGAGAATGACTTTGCGGGGAAACGCCTTGACCCAGGTGATCGCCGAGCGAGGGTCAGTCACGCCGGAGTCCTGAAGCGTCACGAATACATTGCCCAGACTGTCGGAGGTTGGAAGCCCAAAGCTGAAGTAAACTGATATTTCCTTTGGCTTGTCTGTCGGATTCTGTATCGTCAGACGCCCCGTTCGTTGCCGGTCCGAAAGGAACACCACCGTGGGCGCCACCAACACACCGGCGCACACGTCCAAAAGCGGCACCGCAATCAAGACCCAGACGAGCCACCACCACCGGCGGCCCGTGCAGCGACCGAGTGCGTGCTCTTTTACTACCCGTTTCATAATTCGATATCCTATATTCTCTTTAATAACTCTTAATTAACCGGCACCCTACGCCGGTTCAAAAGCCAGTCGCCAACTAGTGCGACGTTGAGTCCTATTTTTGCCAGATCTCAGGACCCAGTGTAGGCCACTGTCAAGATAATGTCTGCTGTGTAGGCCCCGGCCGTCTGCAGCCTTGACGGTGTCACTTTGCCGCCCAGATAAACGTTGGTTTGTCCACCAGTACCTACGACTGCCGCCGCCGGCAAGTTGTACGGATTCTGGTCTATCCAGCCATTGCCGGCCACCATCGTTGCGGGCGTGCTGACGAGAGTGTCCACAGCGGCGTCGGTGGAACGGAACGAAATCGTCATCCGGTCAGAGCCGTCGGCAAGCGCCATATACTCGGGCAGCGTAAGTTGCAGGTTAATCCCGGCGCTGCCTTGTCCCGTAATTGAGAACTGGGCCGTTGAGTCATCATTGGTGTTTGCCATGGAGTCGGCTACGCCCTGAAAGAGGGCGGGGAAGATAAGGTTGTTGTCGGCACTGACCGCCAGGGCCGTCTGAACCGTCGCCGTCGCCGAACCGGTGGCAACATCCTGTGACATAACCGCCGCCGGCGCGGCCAGCAGGCACAGGCCCAAGACCGTTACGAGAAGGTGGTTTTGTCTCGTTTGTTTCGCTGTACGCATTCGTCTTTCCTCCATTCTTGCGTTTAGTACCCTATTGTGCATTTGGTTTCTTTCAACATTCATTGCCATACCGATCACGAGCCGTTGTAGGCCACCGTGAGAATAATTTCACCATTGTAGTTGCCGGCTTTCTGGTTAACCGAAGGAGCCACCTTGCCACCGAGATATATGTTGGTCCCGCTGGAACCGATAACGGCCGCGGCTGGGAGATTATGTGGATTGGTGTTCTGCCATCCCTTTCCTGCTGCCATGCTGGTCGGATCGCCGGCGCCAGTGGTGTCAACCGAGGCATCCGTCGAGCTGAATGAAATAGACAGTCGATCGCTTCCATCACTGAGAGACAAATACTCCGGTAGTTGCATATAAATCGCTATTCCAGCACCTGCCTGACCGGTTATCAAGAAAATACCGGCCTCGGCGTCATTGTTAGCCACTGTGTCGGGGACACCCTGCAGGACATCCCCGAAAGCCAAGTCGCCCGGCGCCGTTACAGTTATTGCCGCCAGGACAGTGGCTGTCGCTTGCCCGATCGCAACGTCCTGAGACCTTACCGACGTTGGCGACAGAATATAACTCGCCACGAGGGTAACTGCCAGTAATCCGATGCTGGCACGCGGCTTCAGCAATACTTCCATGTCAATAATCGCAGTCCTGTTTACAAATCGAACAAGATGGACTTGACTGATTAATCGGCTGCTTGCTCAGATTCTTTACAGGTTTGCAAAAAAATATCGTGCAGATTGCAATATTCTTTTGAAGGTCAAACGCCCCTGTGTCGGCCTGGCCCTATTTCATCGTTTCAATTTGGAGGAATTTAGACGGGGCAGTGGAAAGAGTGAACAGGCTAAAGACAGGCAGAGCCGCTACGATGAGCGAAGTGAGAACAGGTGTACGCAAGACGGAAAAAGGAGAGCATATAGCTCTCCTTTGCGCACATAAGTCGTATAAAATACCTCTAACTTCCGTTATAGGCCACAGTGAGAGTGATATCGGCGGTGTAGGCACCGGCGGTCTGATAAACAGACGGTGTAACTCTACCGCCGAGGTAGATATTTGTCTGTCCCCCGGAACCAATGACGGCCGCGGCCGGCAAATTGTACGGATTCTGGTCTATCCAGCCATCGCCAGCCACCATTGTCGAGGGGCTGGTGTTGTTACTGTCCACAGCGGCGTCGGTAGAAAGGAACGAAATCGTCATCCGGTCAGAGCCGTCGGCAAGCGCCATATACTTGGGCAGTGTAAGTTGAAGATTAACCCCGGCGCTGCCTTGTCCCGTAATTGAGAACTGCGCCGTTGAGTCATCGTTGTCGTTCGCCATGGAGTCGGCTACGCCCTGAAAGAGGGCGGGGAAAATAAGGTTGTTGTCGGCGCTGACCGCGAGGGCTGTCTGGACCGTTGCCGTGGCTGAGCCTGTGGCAACATCCTGTCCGAAGGCCACCGCCGCCGGGAGAACCAGCAAGGCAATCGCGACTGCCCCTACGGATGTCGGGTGCGCAAGCAGTTTGTATCGCCTGTTCATAGCATCCTCCGTAACCTTGAGCCTATGTTTATCCTTTTGTTTTCTGTTCCGCAATCACGAGTGATCCCCTGGCGTACCTTATTGTAAGAGAGTCATGGGTTGCTTACGTTACCGGCTGCAAAAACAGCCCGTCAGTACAAGATTGACTGAAGATTGAGCATACAGGGTTGGTGTCCCCGGACCGGGTGGGCTAAAGGCCCGTGTAATCGACTGTCAGGACGATATCGGCAGTATAGCTTCCTGCTGGTTGCACCAGCTTGGGCACAACCTTCCCCCCCAGCCATATCGAGATCTGTCCGGTGGAGCCCAGCCGATAGGTAATCGTGTGCCAAGGATCGAGATCATCGTAATCTGGATTGGACTGATCGGGGGTGGCGCTGGAATCCATGGCGCAGTAGGTTTCTTTGAAAATCAGTGGCATGTTGTAGCCGCCAGCGTTCATATAGGTGGGAAGAGTAAAGTCTATCGAGACTTCAGCCCCGACATCACCGGTGACAAGAAACTCTGCAGCCGAATCGGCAGTCCGCTTCGAAACCACTTTGGGGATACCCGGATAGACGTTGCCAAAAACAAGGTTGTTAACGACCGATGCCTGGACCTCGGCTGCAGCCGACGTAATCGGACACCCCAACCCAAAAAGCACAATTGCTGCAATAACTACTCTCGCTCTTATGGCCTCCACTTTTTGCATTTGAGTGAAGTCTATTGAAAAGGCACAGTGCCGTCAACCTTAAACGTGACCTCCCGGTGCCCCTAATTCTCGGTGTAGATGATAGTCACCACGCAACTGTCGCTACCTGGAGGGAGAGAACCAACAATAGCCTCAAGCAGTATCAGCACGGCGGTTTCCGGCCCCCGGGAGAAGAGGTCGCTGGGGCCGGAAACCAACAACCTGTCGAGAGAGATAAAGTCATGCCCAATGCCTTCGTCAACATCGAGGTGGAAGAGAACGCCACTGCGGCCGGGCCGCTGCAGAACCAGCGTACGGGACAATAGACCGGTGCCCCCGGGAGAGGCATCGGTTGCTATCGGGGTGCCAGCCACCAGGGCAATGGCAACTGAATCGGTAAGCAAATCCTCCAAGGGTATTATCCCGAAGGGGCGGATCACCTCAGCCGAGACCCCGATGGAGGCTGACCTCTCCACGACGGGTGCTTCGGTAGAAGCCACCAGAGGGGAGGCAAGGACCAGCAAGAGAACGCAGGCGGCGCTTTTGACACAATTCCTTAGGGTCATTACGGTATCTTACCAGACGTTGTAGGTACGTCACTAAGATACCGTAAATCCCTGTTTTGTCAAGGGCGCAGGTGACTGCGCGGTGGCAGTCGCGTTCCGACTGCCTGGAAATGTTTGCCCGATCGAGCTCGGCGGGCTACGATCAACCGCCGGTATAGGCAATAGTCAGAGTTATGTTGCCTGTATAGTTGCCCCCCGTTTGGGATATTGTCGGCGAGACCCTTCCCCCGATCCAGGCGGTGAGTTCGCCTCCCGCACCGATTCGCAGAGTATTCATGATGTTAGGATTAATGACCCCCGCCGGAGCGGTCTGACCGCCGCCGGTGCCGTCGTCCCAAGAGGCGTCGCTACTGCTGAAGGAGGTCGTCAGATTGGCTACTCCGGACGTGAGGTTAGCGGGCAAAGTGAAGTCCAATGTGATCTCCGCGTTGGTGATACCCGAAATCGAGAATTCTCCGGCTGGTCCAACGTCGGCTTTGTCAACCGATTTGTTAACCCCCGGTGTTACTACTCCAAAATCGAGATTCGAAGAACCGGTAATCGACAGTGTCGAGACTACCGTAGCGACCGCCTGTATTGTGGCGCTTTCCTGAGCTCCCGAATCCGGCCCGAAAACCACCAGACCCACGAGAGCGACTAATATCGTCCTCAGGCCTTTTGCTATCATAACGGACCCCCTGGTTGAAGCGCAATATTTCTTTTCTGAAACATCTCAAGAGCAAGGGCAATGCCGTGACATCTTGACAGTGATAAGTGATTGGCTCGATGCGTGTTAGCTCGATCAGAGGCGGCTGCTTATGACGGAAAGCCGCGGCTTGTATGGGAACTACACCATACTTCAAGGACCACGCAGTTTGCTGCACTGCACCTACGATCCGGACTCGCGGGAGGGTGTCTCGCCCCACTATCCCGAGAGTGACTCTGTCCACCGGGATGAGTTCAAAAAAACATCCCGAGGTCGTCCTCAGGGCTCATGACGGTGCCGGCTGGCATCGTGCAAACGATCCAGTGGTACCGGAAAACAGCAGGCTCGTACCCTTGCCGCCTTATGGTCGGCGACCCAATGTGGCCGAGCATATATGTCATAAGATTCGCGAAAAGTAGTTCACAAATTTCGTCTTTGACAGTCCGGAGGGAATCGAGGGTCACCTGGTCGAAGCCCTTGCCACACTTGAGCGAGAAACGCGTCGCGTCCGAATAATCTCTGGTTTCGATAGAACATAAGCATATGCTTAAACGCGAATTAGTACGATGTTGCGAAACGCTTTAGTAAGTAACCATCCGCGCGTACGGCCACGAGATCGTCTTTGCTGTGCTCTCCACCGTGGTTGGTCTTGCTATGCGAAAGGCAACTTATCAACTGCGTCAGACAAATGATCCGGTGCTAATGTAGAGTACCTTAATTAACTTAACTTTTGGGCGTTGATGGTATACTCTTAAGACATGAACAGAACAGCGAAAGCCATCCCTCTTTCAGGTGAAGATCGTCGGGTCTTGGAGACGTGGCTCCGAGTCCACAGCACGGCCTAGCAAGTTGCCCTGCGCACCCGGATCATCTTAATGGCTGCCCAGGGAACTGCCAGCTACCACATTGCAAAGAAGGTCGGTGTCAGTCGCCCGACGGTTATATTATGGCACCACCGATTTCTTACTGGAGGTTTGGAGGTGTTGACACAGATACGGCCTGGCCGGGGCCGAAAGCCCCAGGTTGGAGCACAAAAAGTACAGGCGATCGTGGCAGCCACCCTGCAGAGCATCCCAGAGAATGCTACCCATTGGAGCTGCAGGAGCATGGCGAAGGTGCAGGGTGTGAGTCACTTCACTCGCCTCGGGTGGGCGGATTTGGGACACTCACGATCTTCAGCCGCATCGTGTCAAGACATTCAAACTGTCAAACGATCCGAAGTTTGTCGAAAAGCTCACGGATATCGTTGGGTTGTACATGAATCCGCCCGATAAGGCGGTAGTTATTTGTGTGGATGAGAAAAGCTAGATTCAGGCCTTGAACCGAACTCAGCCGATACTGCCTTTGGGTTTGGGGTATCTCGAAGGGGTGACTCACGACTATGTT
>Ga0209986_10002416_pt1 | contig 17093 bp, 12 predicted proteins | sample BlataG_FD_183168 | JGI IMG/M metagenome (GOLD analysis project Ga0209986, IMG submission 183168) | Deep subsurface microbial communities from Black Sea to uncover new lineages of life (NeLLi) - Black_00105 metaG (SPAdes) (version 2) | ecosystem: Environmental > Aquatic > Marine > Oceanic >...
ACTCGCAAGATTATCGAAGACAAAGTGGCCGAGTTTATAATTTGTCCTACCAAAGGCAAAGGGAAAATGGCCCGCGTGTTTTCACTAATTTATTTAGGTGATCTGGTGAGCTATTATTTAGCGATATTAAATAAAGTTGACCCTTCGCCGGTAGCCTGTATAGAAGATTTAAAAAAAGAATTGGCCAAATAAATTAATAAGTTAGTGAATCAATGAATTGATTAATCAGACAATTGGTCAATTGGAGAATTGGAGAATCGGCCAATTGGCACATAGGCAAATTGGTGAATTAATAAAGAGGAGAATATCTATTTGAAATATATAGAAGTTGGCGTTATTGCCTTTATAGTTTCTTATATTTTAACTCCCTACATGGCCCGTGTAGGAAAAAAACAGAATATGGTGGATATACCCAGTCACCGTAAGATACACGAAGAAGCTATCCCTAATTTGGGAGGGATAGTTATTTTTTTCGGATTTTTGCTGAGCCTGCTCTTTGTAATACAGATAGAGGGACAGTTTAGAGCCCTGTTGATAGGCGGAGTAATTATTCTGTTATTGGGAGTGGTAGATGATATTGCCAACCTTTCTCCCAAACATAAATTTGTAATTCAGATGATACCAGCATTAATAGTGATAGTATACAATAGTGATCTGATAAATAATTTTATTGTTAATCAATTAAAAAGCTTTGATTTATTAGGTTATCTTCTTTATCCTATTTTAATCTTCTGGATAGTAGGAGTAACTAATTCCATCAATCTGATAGACGGTTTAGACGGGCTGGCCTGCGGAGTTTCCCTTATTGCCTTGGTAACTTTTCTTATTTTAGGCTTAAGACAAAATTTAGAGGCTCTCAGTCTTATATCTATTGCACTGGCGGGGAGTATGTTGGCTTTTTTAAGATTTAACTTTTACCCGGCCAAAATATTTTTAGGAGATTCCGGCAGTACTTTTGCCGGTTTCATGTTAGCCTCTGTAGGGGCTTTGTGGGTATTAAATAGCGGAAATGCCTCTTTTATTTTTATTCCCATAATAATTCTGGCTATCCCTATTGTTGACACCCTGTTTGCTATCTGGAGGAGATACAGAGGTCATCATCCCATATTCCAGGCCGATAAAGGACATCTTCATCATCGGCTTTTAGCCCGAGGGATATCTCATAAAAGTATTGTGCTTATCTTGTGGGGAATAAGCGCCATCTGCAGCGTAATCGCCCTTGTTTTAGCGCTCTAGTGTAAAAAGTTAACCAAAGGTGCCTGGCACCTTTGGTTAACTTTTTGTGGCAGAAAGGAAAAGAAACATGAAATTAAAAAAGAGAAAAGAACAAGTAAGTGAAAATGAAAAGACCACCGTTTTAGTTACCGGCGGGGCGGGATTTATCGGTTCACACATTGTGGATTTGCTTATTGATAATAATTATGAAGTTGTAATAGTTGATGATTTATCTTCCGGCAGAGAGGAGAATATCAACAAAAAGGCCCGGTTTTATAAATTAAATATCACCGACCAAAAAGGATTAACTGAAGTGTTTAAGCAGGAAAAACCTGATTATATATGCCATGAGGCTGCCCAGATTAGCGTATCTTTTTCCGTAAAAGACCCTTTATTTGATGCGCAGACCAATATCCTGGGTTCCTTGAATTTATTGCAGTGCTGTCTGAATCACCAGGTCAAGGGAATAGTTTTTGCCTCCAGTGGAGGGACTATTTATGGAGAGCCAGAGCATTTTCCCATCAGTGAGGATTACCCTTTCAGGCCCCAATCGCCTTATGGAATTAGTAAGGTTGCTATTGAGTATTATCTTGATTTTTATCAGAAAAATTATAATCTTGATTACGTATCTTTGAGGTATGGAAATGTCTATGGGCCCCGTCAGGACCCTTATGGTGAGGCCGGGGTTATCGCTATATTTATAGAAAAGATGCTAAAAGGTGAGATTCCCACCATAAATGGTGACGGAGAATATATCAGGGATTATATTTATGTAGAAGATGTGGCCCAAGCCAATTTACTCGCCCTTCAAAATATGGTAAAATTATCTAAAGTTGTTCAGGAAAAAGAAAGAGAAACAGAAAAAGAAAAAATAACTGAAGTTGAAGGCGAAAAAGAAGTCAAAGCCAAAACCGAACCTGAACCTGAACTTAAATTTTATGGCTTCAATCTGGGGACCGGAAGAGGGGTTTCGGTAAATGAAATCTTTTATCTTTTAAAGGAGATTATTAAATTCCCTCATCCGGCGCATTATGGGCCTCCCAGGGCAGGGGATTTAAGGAAGAATATTCTGGATTGCCACTTAATTAAAGAGGTTTTAGAATGGCACCCAAAGTTTGACTTTTCAGCAGGTTTAGAAAAGACAGTTCGCTGGTTTAAAGAGAATATTTGATAATTAGTTTTAATTTTAAAAATTTATCCTAAAAAGAAGGAATTTAAGATACTTTTGTCGTATTAATATAATTGGATTAAGCAGAAAAAAGATTAAGAACGGAAAGAACAGAAAAATAAGATAAAAATAAGAATAAAGAAGAAATAAAACGAAATAATGAAGGAAAATATATTTATATGTTAGAAATCGGAATGGTGTTTAAAATTGCAGGTATCATTATATGCAGTGTAATGATGGTCATCCTGGGGAGAGCAGATAGAAAGAAAAAGCTTCCCACAGGGGTTAAATTGATATTTCAAGTTTTAATTTCTTTAATTATAATTTATTCTGGAGTTAAAATAGAATTTTTGCGGGCTCCTTCCTCCTCATCAGAAGGGTATCTTTATCTTAGCTATTTATCTATCCCTCTAACCATAATCTGGCTGATAAGCATTACTAATTCTATCGGCCAGGCAGATGAACTGGGAGACATCACCCCCTACATTGTCTTTATCGCTTCCCTAACTTTTTTAGTGGTCTCCCTTATCCAAAGACAGGGATTAATTTTGGCAGAAGCGCTATCTTTGATTATGGCGTCGATAGCATTTATTTTTATCAAATATCTTCCTCGGGGGAAATTTTCTTCCTACTATATGTCTTTTGGATTTATACTAGCGGTGATTGCTATTGTAGGTGTATCCAAGAGTACAGCAGCTTTAACTTTATTGATTCCTTTTTTAATTTTAGGCGTACCGATCATAGACAGCTCTTATTCTATTGTGGCTAATTATGCCCGTCAGGAAAGTACAGTCCCGGGTATAGGAAAATTTCCATTATTTTCGGAGAGCGGGAGCAGAAGCAGGTTACGCCAGAAGCTGCAATCTTATGGATTTTCGGCTCAAGGAGCAAATTTAACTATTATTGGGGTCTCTCTCTACTTAAGTTTATCAGCTTTTATTATTTCTATATACCAAAATTTCTATCTACTGTTGACCCTGACTGCTTTTGGCTGGGTGGTTTTTGAATTACTGAAGAATAAGGTTCGATCAGAGGAATTGATTATCGGAAGAGATATTTTGACCAGCCGCATAAAACTTTTTCAGGTAGGCATCGACCAGGTAGATAATCAAGAAACTATTCAAAAAATAGAGGAATTTATAGTTTCTAAAAAACCTCATCAGATAGTTACTCCGGATACTTTGGCTGTATTACGAGCAAGGAAAAACCCTGAATATCACGCTATATTAAAATCTGCAGATTTAGTTACCCCTGATGGAGCAGGTATTTTATGGGCTGCCACAACTCTAAATTATCCTTTACCTGAAAGGGTAACCGGTATAGACATAATACATAACATATGCCGATTATCTACCAAGAAGGGGTATTCCCTATATTTATTAGGCTCTTATCCTGGAGTGGCCAGTGAGGCTGCCTTAAATTTAACCAACAAATATCCGGGAATAAAAATAGCCGGAACTCATCATGGTTATTTTGGGTGTGAAGATTCTCAAAATTGTGAAGATGTTAAAAATGGTAATAGCGATAAGAATAAAGAGGAAGAAGAGATTATTGCCGAGATTAAAGAAAATAGACCGGATATATTGCTGGTGGGTATGGGTGTGCCCAAACAAGAAAAGTGGATTAGTAAAAATTTAAACAGATTAGATGTTCCGGTCTGTATGGGGGTAGGAGGAAGCTTTGACGTTCTTTCCGGCAGGATACCGCGGGCACCATTATGGATGCAAAGACACGGAATGGAATGGATTTATAGATCGATTAAGCAGCCGAATAGGGCTTTCCGAGTTTTTGCTCTTTTTTACTTTATCTGGCTGGTGATTTTAGGGAAAATAGTTTATTCTCTAAAAGAAGTAGATTAATAATCGATAATAGATACTGTTTAATAAGTAAATGATAATTAACTGAAACGGCTATTAAAAATATAAAATATTAATTAATTTAGTATTTTAGTATTAATGCATTATCTCAATGGCGATAGATAATAGAATTATAATATTGCCAATCGCTCTATTTGCTTATTCTTAAAGTCTTAAAATCTTAAATGCTAAAACAATTAAACCGCCCCTCAATATATCATAGACAAGAATCACCCTTTATTTTATATCAAGATCCGTTTTTCTGATTAATCAATTAAATAAGGAGATATCAGATGAAGATTTTACTTAAAGGTGCAATAATTGTAGTTGCCTTTGTAATTCAACTTACTCTTATTAATTCAGTTACCATTTTAGGATTAAAACCTGATTTAATATTGATAGTAGTAGTAGTTTTTTCCTTGCTGAAGGGAGCAAAAGAAGGGACTATCTCAGGATTTGCTTCAGGCTTTTTGCAGGATATCTTTTCTACCGGCCTCTTAGGAATAAATGCTTTGGCAAAGACGGTGATAGGCTTTATCTGTGGAATCGTAAAAGAAAAAATATTTCATGAACATATATTATTTCTTATTCCGGTAATAACTTTTATTGCATCATTTATGCAAAGTATTTTAATATTTTTGCTATTACGTGCTTTTGGAATCGAATATAACCTGGCCTGGAGCTTAAAACAGTTAGCCCTTCCCGAGGCTTTATATAGCAGCCTGCTATCACCTTTTATTTTTTTAGCAATAAATAAACTTTTCCAGATGATTAAAGAATAAAAATTAAAAAGTTAACCAAAGGTGCCTGGCACCTTTGGTTAACTTTTGCCATTAAAATTGAGGAGCAATTATGAGGGAATCTTCTACAATTCCAGAAGAAGTGAAACAACGACTAAATTGGTTATTGATATTTATGGTCATCTGTTTTTTAATATTAGTTATCGGTTTATGGTATTTGCAGATGATTAAGGGAGAGGAATTTAAGGAAAGAGCGGTAGAGAATTGTATTCGTGCCCTGGTAGAAGATGCCCCTCGGGGCAGGATTTATGACCGCCAGGAAAAGTTATTGGTTACTAATCGTCCGGCAGTAGTAGTTTCTGTAATCCCGGCAGAGGTCGATGATTTAGAAAAACTGAGTGAAAGGCTAAGTAGAATAATAGGTATTTCTCCGGAAGAAATTTCGCAGACAGTAAAAAATCACCGGGAAAACCCTTTTAAGCCGGTAAAAATTCTGGATGATTGTAAGACAAATAAAATAGTGGAGATTGAAGAGAGAAAAGATGAATTAAAGGGAGTGGTTTTAGAGGTTAAACCTCGGAGGGATTATCTTTACCATGATTTTGCAGCTCATAGCTTGGGTTATGTGGGAGAAATAGATAAAGAAGAGTTGCAGCAATTTGGTAATCCAAAATTCCAGGGAGGGGACATCATAGGAAAAGCCGGACTGGAAAAATATTATGATGATATTTTAAGAGGAGAAAAAGGAGGGAAGGAAGTCGAAGTTGATGCATTAGGTCAGGAGATAGCTACTTTATTATACCAAAAACCGGTTCCAGGCAAAGATTTAGTCTTAACTATCGATAGAGACTTGCAGTTCTACGGAGAAAATTTACTCTTTGATAAAAAAGGCTCTATTATGGTAAGTGATCCTAATAGTGGGGAAATATTAGCTCTGGTTAACAGACCTTCTTTTAGCCCCAACTTATTTGCTAATGGAATTTCCAGTTCTGATTGGCAAAGGCTTTCTTCTGATACCGATTACCCTTTGACTAACCGAAGTGTTCAGGGTCTTTATTCTCCCGGTTCGATATTTAAAGTGGTTACAGCGGTAGCTGCTCTGGAAGAAGGAGTTACTGATAGAAAAAGAAAGATTTATTGCTCGGGCACTTTTGAATTAGCTGACCGGGTCTTCACTTGCTGGGAGGAGACCGGACACGGAAGTTTAAGTATTATTGATGGAATTGCTAATTCCTGTAATATCTATTTTTATACCTTAGGAAAAGACCTGGGGATTGAAAGATTTAATAAATATATGCAGAAATTTGGATTAGGAGAAAAAACAGGTATTGATCTGCCCGCAGAAGCTGTAGGGACAATTCCTTCTGCCCAATGGAAGGAGAGAGAAGTTAAAGAGATCTGGTTCCCCGGTGATACTATAAATCTTTCTATCGGTCAGGGATATCTTTTGTTAACCCCTTTACAGGTGCATGCTATTATTTGCGCTATCGCTGCAGAAGGGGAAATTTATAAGTTACATTTGGCAAAAAAGATAATTTCTGCCGACGGTAACACAGTAGAAGAAATTAAGCCAGAAATTTATAAAAAAGTAAACTTTTCTTCAGATACATTTAAAATTATTAAAGAGGGATTAAGACAGACCATATTAAAAGGAACAGGTTGGAGGGCAAATATCCAAGAATTAGCGGTAGCCGGGAAGACCGGGACAGCTCAAAACCCCCAGGGGGAGACCCATGCCTGGTTTATCGGGTTCGCCCCTTATGAAGATCCAGAAATTTGCATCACCGTTTTTCTGGAAAATGGGGGAGAAGGAGGAGAAGCAGCTGCTCCCATAGCCCGAGCTATGCTGGAAAAATATTTTAATATCCAAAATTAAAAAGTTTCCCAAAGGTGCCTGGCACCTTTGGGAAACTTTTGGTTAACTTTTGTGCCAGGAACTGCTGGTGGAGGATAGAAGTTGAAAGAAAAATTAGATAAATTAACTGAAAATTTAGATTATACCCTACTTTTTGCGGTAGTGTTTCTCTGTTTTTATGGACTTTTAGTATTATACAGTTCAACACGTTTGGAGGTTACAGCGGAAAGCGATCCCTATTTTTTTGTAAAGAGGCAATCCTTATGGATGTTGTTAGGATTTTTATCTTTAACTATCATAATTTTTATCGATTACCATAACTTGGAAAGATATTCTAAAGTAATCTATTTTGGGGTAATTGTTTTACTGATATTGGTTACAATTTCTGGTAGATCGACTTATGGAGCAAGGCGCTGGCTGGCTATAGGACCTTTTGATTTTCAGCCCTCAGAGTTTGCTAAAATCGCCTTAATAATGTTTTTGGCGGATTTTTTATCTATAAATAAACTAAAATTTGATAATTTTTTCTATTATTTACTGCCTTTCGCGTACACCGGGTTGTTAATTTTATTGGTGTTTATACAGCCAGATTTAGGCACTTCGTTAGTATATTTAGCTATACTTATAATAATGTTGTTTGTGGCAGGGATTAAGATAAAATTTTTAGTTTTCACTTTTTTAGCGGGCTTATCTTCTGTTCCAGTTTTGTGGATTTTTCTAAAAGATTATCAGAAAAATAGATTAATTTTATTTTTAAATCCTAACCTGGATCCTTTGGGGGGCGGCTATAATGTTATCCAGTCGAGGATTGCCATCGGTTCAGGAGGTTTTTTAGGGAATGGAATCTTTAGCGGTCTACAAAGTCAGTTAAATTTTCTACCTGCTCAACACACTGATTTTATATTTTCTGTAGTAGGAGAAGAGTTAGGCTTTGTCGGAACTATCTTATTATTAGGATTATATGCCATTATTTTATGGCGGGGAATAAAGATTGCCTTAGAGGCCAGAGATTTATTAGGAAGTTTACTGGCTACCGGTGCTGTGTCGTTTTTATTTTTTCATATAGTAGTGAATATTGGAATGGCTATGGGGATGTTGCCTGCTACCGGACTACCCCTGCCTTTTTTAAGTTATGGGGGAAGTTTTATGATATCTAACTTAATAGCGATAGGAATATTGCTAAATGTGGAATTGCATAAGATAAAATGGTAATGTGATTGACCAATTAGTCAATCACATCCGTATCTCGTATCTCGTGAATCGTATCTCGTATTTTGCTCTTACGGATAGCATATGGCGTTTTAATAAAATAGTCGTTAGTGAAGAATTAGCGTATAGCGGGTAGCGTTTAGCGTATAGTTTTGAATTAGCAAAATGCTTATACGAATTAAGCTAAAAAGTTAAAGCAAAAAGCGAAAAACCATAATTCAAAACTCAAAACTTTTTTCATATAGTGTATATTTTTAGTGTAGGGATCGGATTTATCCGGTCCGAATATCGAGGGCTTGATAAATCAAGCCCTTACATTATTAAAGATAAAAGCGAATAACTATATCGATTAGATAGCTAACAGGATAACCGGGTAACTGGTAAACTGGCTAACCGGCTAACCATTCTTGCGAGATACGATTTACGATTCACGAGATAAGTATTTATATAACCAGCTAACTAACCGAGGAGAGAAGAGATTGGATATTAAAAAAATATTATTTGAAGAGTTATTGAATAAGGTAGAAAAACCGGGGAGGTATACCGGTAAAGAATTTAATGAGATAGTAAAAGAAGAGGATGCATCCACAGTTAAAATAGCCTTAGCCTTTCCTGATTTATACGAGATCGGGATGAGTTATTTGGGATTTAAAATACTATACGAGATTATTAACAAGAGAGACGATGCTCTGGCTGAACGAGTTTTTTCACCGGCGGTGGATATGGAAAAACTACTGAGAGAACGACAGATACCCGTTTTTTCTTTAGAGATCTATAGACCTTTAAATTCTTTTGATATAGTTGGATTTACTATTCAACATGAATTAGGTTATTCCAATATCCTAAATCTTCTCGAACTTGGGCGTATACCTTTAAGGTCGGAAGATAGAAAAGAAGATGACCCCCTGATAATTGCCGGTGGTCCCTGTGCTTTTAACTCTGAACCTTTATCGGCTTTTATCGATTTATTTGTAATCGGAGAAGGTGAAGAGATTGTCGGTGAAATTATAGAAGTTTATAAAAGATGGAAAGATAAAAAACCGAGCCGAGCAAAACTTTTAGAAGAATTAGCCCGGATAGAAGGGATTTATATTCCATCTTTCTATGAAATAACTTATTTTAAAGACGGAAGGGTTAAATCGGTTACTCCTAAAAAAGAAACGTGTTATTCAGTAATTAAAAAGCAGATTATTTCTGATTTTGATAAAGTAACATATCCTCTTTTTCCAATTATTCCCAATATTGATGTAGTTCACGATAGAATTACCCTGGAAATTTTTCGGGGGTGTACTCGGGGATGCCGCTTTTGTCAAGCAGGGATGATTTACCGCCCGGTAAGGGAAAAATCAGTCGATACTTTAATTGGATTGGCTGACGAAATTCTTGCCCATACCGGATACGAGGAGATATCCTTGTCCTCTTTAAGTTCGAGTGATTATAGTGAAATAGAGAGCTTGATTACTAGATTAGTAGACCGATTTAAAGAAAAAGGTGTGGGGGTTTCTCTGCCTTCTTTAAGGATAGATTCTTTTTCTATCGCTTTAGCCCAGCAGGTTCAAAGAGTAAGGAAGACCGGTCTTACCCTTGCCCCGGAGGTAGGAACTCAAAGGTTAAGGGATGTGATAAATAAAAATGTTCTGGAAGAGGATCTATATTCTTCGATAAGAGCAGCTTTTGAGGGAGGGTGGAGGAAGATAAAACTTTATTTTATGGTCGGTTTGCCCACCGAGACCGAAGAAGATGTGGAAGGGATAGTGAGGCTGGTTAGTAAAGTTGATCACATGGGAAGAGAAATAACCGGAAGGAAGATAAATATAAATATTAGCGTATCTGCTTTTGTGCCAAAACCTCATACTCCTTTTCAATGGGGAGCCCAACAAGAGAGGGAGATATTGTCTAAAAAAATAAGATATTTAAAGAATAGATTAAATCGGAGGAACATTTCTTTCAGTTACCCGGATATTAATCGAGTTTATCTGGAGGCAGTCTTTGCCCGAGGGGATAGAAGGTTAGGCGAGGTATTAGAAAGAGCTCATTATCTAGGGTGCAAATTTGATGCCTGGAGGGAACATTTTAATTTTGAAGCCTGGCAGCAGGCCTTTAATGATTGTGGGCTTAATATGGAATTTTATGCTAACAGAGTGAGGGAAGAAGATGAGATTCTGCCCTGGGACCATATCTCCTGTGGAGTTAAAAAGGAATATCTACTTGAGGAAAAGAAGAAGGCTTTAAGAGGAGAAACAACTCCCGATTGCCGTTTTGAGGATTGTACGGGGTGTGGAGCATGTTAAATTAGTATCGCGTATTGCGTATTGCGTATCGTGTATCGCGTCAAGAAAGAAGTCAGAATACAGGAGCTAGAATATAAAATAGTATCGAGTATCGCGTATCGAGCAAGAAAATTATAATTTAGGAGTTGGGGTACAATGTATCGTGCCCAAAGTAGGACAGGCGTCTCGCCTGTCAATTAGTGCCAGCATTAAATACAGGTTTTCAGTTTACGGTTTACAGTTGTCAGTATATAACTAAAAACTTAAAGCTAAAAGCGAAAACCATAATTTAAAAATTAAAATTTTTTTTCATATAGTGTGTATTTTTTTTGGTGTGGGGATCCAGATTTATTTATTACAACTATACGCTAAACGCTATACTCTCTACGCTAAAAGGCGATATACAAATTCATAATTGATAAATTTAAATAAAAGGAGAGTTTTTTTAGTTGGAACAATTAGTCAGAGTAAAATATTGTAAAGACGAACCGATTAAATATATTTCCCATTTAAACCTGGCCCAGGTTTTTACCCGTGCTCTAAGGAGAGCAAATATTCCAGTAGTTATATCCGGTGGCTTTAATCCTCGGTTTAGAATATCTTTCGGTCCCCCTTTGCCTTTGGGTATCAGCAGCACATCTGAATATTTAGATATCCAGCTAAAAGAGGAGGTAAAAGTCGAGGAGTTAACAGAAAGATTAAATCTAGTTTTACCTCAAGGATTGAAGATATTACAGGCCAAAACAATCCCTTCCTCTGCCGATTCTTTAGTAAAGATAATCGATAGAGCTTCTTACGTTATCACCCTAAGGATAAAGGAAAAGCTATTAGATCCAGCAGCCAAAAATCAAGGAAATGAATTAAAAGAGTTTGAGCAGGAAATAGAGAAAAATAATAAAAGATTTTTAAATTTGGATGAAATCACCGTAGAAAAGCAGACTAAAAATGGGATTAAAATGGTTGATATAAGACCTTCGATTTTAGACATATCAGTAAAAAAATTTAAAAAGCAGATTTTAGAGCTTGGCTTGGAGCTTAAGATAGGGCAGCAGGGGAATTTAAATCCCCGCTATGTGGCCAGGGCATGGATTTCTAATTCTGATAATTACTTTGATATCCAACAAATCTGTAGGGATGGATTGTATATAAAATGTAAAGAGGTTCTTTAAGCATCAAGCAAAAAGATAAATAAAAAATATTTTTATTAAATTTTTAAAATACTGTCTTAAATATTAAGTTTAAATTTTGTTATCTTTACTAATAAGATTATTTAGAGTAAAATATATAGAGACCAAGCTCGTATCTCGTATCTCGTGAATCGTATCTCGTTAAGATAGCGTATAGTGGGTAGCGTATAGAAATACAGTGATAAGTGATGAGTAATTAGTTACAAGTTACGGGTTACAAGTTACAGGTTTATAAATAGAAAGAAGGGGTTCGATTCATCGAACCCGTAAAAAAATTACCAGAATAATCCGGGTCGAATAAATTCGACTCCTACGCAAAAAAATACATTATCTGAAAAAGTTTTAAATTTTAAATTATGATTTTTCGCTTTAAATTTTTAGTTTTATACTGATAACTGAAAATCGTTTTTTCTATCTAAAAACTAAAAACTATAAACTAAAAACAGGAGTTTTTAATGAATAAAAGAGTAATTATTGATGTGGGTCTAACCGAAGAGAGGGTGGCCGTAATCGAGGCTGGCCGGTTGGTAGAAATCCACATTGAGAGAATTGAAGATGATAAGATTGTAGGAAATATATATAAAGGTAGAGTAACCAATGTTCTACCTGGAATAGAGGCAGCATTTGTAGATATTGGAATTGAGAAAAACGCTTTTTTACATATCGATAAAACTGCAGATAGTCAGGATAAAGATATAGAGGCGGTTACAGAAGCGGATTCTGATTCTGCTTCCAAAACTATTTTGGATGAAATTAAAGTTGGCCGGGAGATAATGGTACAAGTAATAAAAGAGGCTATAACCCCTAAAGGAGCGCGAGTAACCACTAATATTAGCCTTCCGGGCAGGTATTTAGTTTTAATGCCCAATAGCACAAATCTTGGCATTTCTCATCGGATCGAAGAAGAAAAAGAAAGAGAAAGGTCGAAAAAAATCGTTCAACAGATAAAACCCAAGAATACAGGATTGATTATTCGAACTGCTGGCTGGGGGAAAGAGCTGGAGGATTTTTTGCCCGATCTGGATTTTTTAACCAGATTATGGAATAAGATTAAAAACAGAGGGAGGAAAGCCACGGCTCCCATGTTATTACATGAAGACCTGACTCTAACTTATCGGATTATTCGAGATCTACTTACCGATGAAGTAAAAGAAATTTTAATAAATTCTAAAAATGAACATAAAAATATGCTGAAGTTTTTAAAGACTTTATCTTTATCAGAATTAGAGCCCAGGGTATCTCTTTATAAAGGAGAAAAGCCCATATTTGAGGAATATAATATTGAAAAAGAAATCAACAAAGGCCTACAAAAAAAGATATGGCTTAGGTGTGGAGGATATTTGGTTTTTGACCAGGCGGAGGCCTTAACGGTAATCGATGTAAACACCGGTAAATTTGTTGGTAAAAAAAATATGAGGAAAACCATTTTGAAGACCAATTTGCAAGCGGCTGAGGAGATAGGACTTCAGTTAAGGTTGCGCGATATTGGAGGGATTATCATAATCGATTTTATCGACATGGATAACCAGGAAGACATAGAAAAGGTAGTAAAGAAATTAGAGGAAAGCTTAAAAAAAGATAAAACCAAATCCAATATTATCCAGAATACTGAATTAGGTCTGGTTGAACTTACCCGAAAGAGATCCAGGAGAGATTTGGAAAACATGCTAAGAACCTCTTGCTCTTATTGTTCCGGAACGGGCCGGGTTTTGTCCGCCGAAACCGTAAGCAATATGGTTCTACGTAAGTTAGAAGAGTTGTGTAATACTTCAAGAGCAGAAGCTGTCTTATTAGGAGTGCATCCTAAAGTAGAAGAAAATTTATCCGGGGCAAAGATGCTGTTGATCAAACAATTAGAGAAAAAAGGAAGAAAAACTATCTATATCAAGTCTTCAAAAAATATTCACATAGAGAGGATAGATGTAGTAGCTGTCGGCAGACTAAAAGAAATAAAGAAAATTAAGCAGATGTTTAATTAGTCGTTAGTGTATCGTATCGTGTATCGAGTATCGAGTATCGCGCTTGTTCCCCCCTCTCCCTAACCCTCTCCTTCTAAGGGGAGAGGGAATAGAGATGAAGTAATTTTCTCATTAGGTCGGATTTATCCGACCCGAAACGGGTTCGATGAATCGAACCCCCACATTTACATAGACAGGCGAGACGCCTGTCCTACGGTTTTATATAGATTATTGAGGGAGTATTGCAATACGCCCCTACTTCTAAATTTTAATTCCTGTTCTGTCTTCCTTTTCTTCACTATATAACTATTAGCTCATATGCCCCCAGGTCTATGCTAATATAATAACATATAGACCAAGGAGGTAATAGAGTTATATGATAATTAATATTTACAATCATTTAGTTAAGTCACCAGAGGGCTGTTTCAAACGCGATGTCATAGACGGGTATGGATTATCAAGAGTTGAAGCCGATGTGCTCTGGGACTATGTGAATAATTTTGTAAAAGAACATTATCTTGCTTGTAGATTTGACAATCAGATCATATTCTATGCTGTCTCAGCGGAGGAACCGGCGGGAAAGCCGATTAAAGACTGTAGGCTTATTCCAGTAAATCTTACTCTATACAGCCATACAGACCAAAAAATCAAGGCTAAACTCGGGATTCCTGCTCTAAGAGAATCTTTGGCAGCCAGGCTTTCCGAGGAGGCACACCACCAGGGAGGTCTGCTTTCTCAGGCCGATCTTGCTGAGATATTAATTGTCGATAAGTCTACGGTAAAGAGAATCGTCAAAAGAATAAAAGCCAGGGGTGGCAGCATACCTACCAGAGGTGAGATCAAAGATATCGGACCCGGGATATCTCATAAAGCAAGAATCATTGAACTACTCCTAAAAAGATATCAGCCCACCGAGGTAGTCCTAAAGACCAAGCATAGTCTATCATCGGTAACCAGGTACTTTGAAAATTTTATCAAGGTCGTCTATCTTCATGATGAAGGATTCAGTATGGTTAAAATACGCCACCTTACTGGTACTTCAGAGAAGGTAGTCGGTGAATATCTTAAAATCTATGCTCGCTATAGGGAAAATAAGGACTATACCGAAAGATTAGAGGAGATTAAGGGCTACCTATCCGGTAAAAAAAGGGGGCTGCTATGAGTATCAATAAGCAATTATACGGTCGCCTTCAGGAAAAGACCCTAAAAAACAACCTAATCCTTCACCTGATGGAAAACTATGGTTACCAGTCCAAGCCCAAGGTCGCTGAGGCTCTGATTATTGATCTGTTATCCATCCATGCTGAATCTACCAAAGATGCCTTGACCCTTAAGCCCGGACAGATGGTCTGGCCTGCTGTCCTAAAGACTGAAAAACACGGAAATGGAAAAACGCTTGGTAAGACTAAATCTAAACATGTTATCCTGTCTGTTGTGGCAGATTCAGATATTTCGGATTACAGCAGGGGGGTAAAGCTATCTCGCATCTTGGCTAAAAGAATAGCCAGGATTGTCAATGAAGCATATCATCAAGGTGGGGTGCTCTCCCAAGCCGATATTGCCCTGATCTTTAATCTATCCCAAGCCAAAGTATCCAAGCTTGTCCTGGCATACCAGAAGGAGAAAGGGGTGATGCTTCCCTTAAGAGGAGTAGTTCATGATATTGGCAGATCCATAACTCATAAGCTAAAAATAATCAACATGTATACCCAAAACTATTCTACCAAAGATATAGCCAGAGCTACTTCCCATGCACCTTCATCAGTTGATAGATATATCAGAGATTTCCAGAGGGTTAAAATCCTTTGGGAAAGAGGTATGATTTTAAGCGAAATAGCTTATATCACCTCATTATCTGAGAACCTGGTTAGTGAATATGTTAAAATTGTCAAAGAACAAGTGTTAAAAAATTAAATTTTATTATATACTTAAGGGAGACCTAGGGGCATATGCCCCCATTACTATATACTCGATACTCGATACTTTCTTTTTTAACTTTACTTGATAAAAACATAAAAAGGAATATAATTAAGAAAGATTTTTTAATTAAGGGGGGATAACCTTGAAAATAAAAGAAGTTATGATTCTAGACTTAACTTCCGTATCTGCCGATACCCCTATAAAAGAGGCCGTAAAGATTATGAGCCTACAGCGTATGGTGGGATTACCGGTAGTAGATAATGATCAAAATGTCATTGGAATAATCACGGAAAGCGATATTGCCAAGGCCTGCTTGCCTGGCTACTATAAAGAATTACAAAATCCATCTTTTATCCCTGATTTCGATCAGTTTTCCCAACAAGCTAAAAAGATTGCTCACTTTCCGGTAAAAGAATTTATGACCAGAGAAGTTTTTACGGTAGAAGAGGATACCAGTCGAACTGAAGCAGCAAACTTACTGTTTAGAAAGCGTCTTAGAATTTTGCCTGTGGTAAGGGAAAGGAAATTAGTAGGCATATTAACTCCTTCATCTTTATGTAAAAATGCAATGGAAGAAGATTAGATCGGGAAAGGAATAATCAATGAATCAAACACTTATAGCCTTAATAATATTTATAACTACTCTTATATTTGTTAGCCTGGAAAAGATTAACCGCACGGTGATTGCCTTAAGCGGAGGTCTTCTTTTTATACTGTTAAAAATATTAAACCAACATGAGGCTTTTTTAGCCATAGATTTTAATACTATCGGCTTACTGACCGGAATGATGGTTATGGTCTCTATAATCAAAAGAACCGGCTTATTCCAATATCTGGCAATTAAAATATCTAAGCTTGCTCACGGAAATATCTTTTACCTATTATTTTTTCTGAGTATTATTACCGGTGTCCTATCCTCCATCCTGGATAATGTCACCACCATAATACTAATTGTGCCTATAACTTTAGCTATCTGTGAAAACTTGGAAATATCCCCTGTGCCTCTGGTACTATCTGAAATATTCGCCTCTAACATAGGAGGAACGGCAACTCTTATCGGTGACCCTCCTAACATAATAATCGGAAGTGCAGCCCATCTGTCTTTTATGGATTTTATTATAAATCTCGCACCTTTCGCCCTGATTCTATTAATTCTCTTACCGCTCTTTGTCAGACTATTTTATAAAAAGGAAATGTCGCAAAATGTTAAGGAAGCCTGGGAGAAAGTAGAAAAATTCGATGAAAAGAAAGCAATTGAAGACCCCATATTATTAAAAAAATCTTTAATGGTCTTTTTGTTAACCATATCAGTCTTTGTCTTCCACCATAATTTAGGTTTAGAAGCAGCTACAGTGGCTTTGGCAGGAGCAAGTCTCTTACTTTTAGTCAGCAACATAGACCCGGCAGAAACTTTCTTAGAAGTAGAGTGGTCTACTCTCTTCTTTTTTATCGGACTCTTCGTGGTAATAGCAGGAGTAGAAAAAGTGGGAATCATTCAATGGCTGAGCAATAAAATCATTACTCTAACCAAAGGAGATCTTACCCTTACCACTCTGGCAGTTTTGTGGGTCTCGGGAATCACCTGTTCTTTTATTAATAATATCTCCTATACCATCTCTATGGTTCCGGTAATTCATAATATCGGGGCAGCAACTTCCTTTAACCTCAACCCGGTCTGGTGGGCCTTATCTTTGGGTGCCTGTCTGGGAGGAAAC
>Ga0209986_10002417_pt1 | contig 17091 bp, 18 predicted proteins | sample BlataG_FD_183168 | JGI IMG/M metagenome (GOLD analysis project Ga0209986, IMG submission 183168) | Deep subsurface microbial communities from Black Sea to uncover new lineages of life (NeLLi) - Black_00105 metaG (SPAdes) (version 2) | ecosystem: Environmental > Aquatic > Marine > Oceanic >...
CTCCGGTTGCACAAAGGGGTTGGCAAACAATCTCACGGCTCTAGGCTTCGCCTACCGCATTTTCAATCAGTTCAATTCGCAATAGCTTTCCTTTTTGGTTTAGCTCTACGGCTACAACATCAATGCGCCATAACGGGGGCAAGTTATTGTGGGTTTGCTGATAGTGGGAGGCAACAGCCCTCAATCTTTTCCTCTTGGTTGGCGTAATCGATTCCTCCGGGCTGCCGAACTCCAGGCTCTTTTTAGTTCTTACCTCAATAAAGACTAGGTAATCTTTATGCTTGGATATTATGTCAATCTCGCCTTCTGGACAGCGGTAGTTAGTTTCCCAGATACGGTAGCCCCGTTTCTTGAGGAAATCCTTAGCCAGTTTTTCACCCAGAATACCGGTGTCTCTACGCTTCATAGTTCTGAACTATATCCTTGATTGGTTTAAATGACTGGCGATGTATAGCACATGGACCAAGCCTAGATATGCAGGCAAGGTGTTCCTTAGTGCCATAGCCCTTATGTTGAGCAAATTTATAGCCGGGGTAAATTCCATCAAGTTCTATCATCAACTGGTCTCGAGCCACCTTAGCTATGATGGAGGCACAAGCGATAGACAAGCATAACCTGTCACCATTGGTTATTCCCTTTTGAGGTAGTGGCACCTCAGGAAGGAGCATGTAGTCTATGAGAAGGGAATCAGGCGGTAGCGAGAGCTGGTCTATAGCCATTATCATAGCCAGGTGTGTTGCTTTAATTATACCTAGGGCATCTATCTGATAATGAGGAGTCGAGCCAATACCTATTGATATAGCTAGCTCATGGATACGGTGAAACAGGAGTTCGCGCTTAGCTGGGCTCAACTGTTTGCTATCTTTCACCTCAGTAAGCCATGGCACGTCTGCATGATTGGGCAGAATGACGGCTGCGGCTGTCACTGGACCAGCTAGCGCACCACGACCAACCTCATCAATACCAGCAATGCGCTGGTAACCTTGTGCTTCAAGCATTTCTTCCTCAACGAAAGACGGCATCTATTATCCCCCCACCCAAGACAACTTCGCCCTGATAAAATACTATCGATTGCCCGGGGGCAATCGCCCACTGAGGCTCAAGAAACTGAACCTCAGCCATACTATCATTAGGATTAAGTTCAGTGGCTACCTCAGGTGATTTATAGCGAATCTTAGCCGTCATACTGCTCGGTTCTCTGGGAGCTTTCCCCGATACCCAGCTCAGATTAGTGGCAATGAGCATATTATGTAAACTCTGGTCTTTGGTGCCCACCACCAATCTGTTATTAGCGGCGTCCAGCTCTATCACATATAACTGCTCATTTGAGGTTAGCCCTAAGCCTTGCTTTTGTCCCACAGTGTATCCAGTCAAACCACTATGTTTGCCTAAGACTTTGCCATTTATGTCAACAATGTCCCCTGCTTTGAGTGAGATATGCTTGGCTATAAATGACCGATAGTCATTATCAGGGATAAAGCAAACATCTTGGCTCTCATGCCTGCTGCTGGTAGGTAGACCCATCTCAGTGGCCAGTCCCCTAACCTTCTCCTTGCTGAGCTCGCCCAAAGGCAACAGCAGGTGTTGAAGCTGCCTTTGCCCTAGAGTATAAAGGAAGTAGGACTGGTCTTTGGTTATGTCAACTGCTTTTAGTAAGCGGTAGCCGTTCGGTGAGTGTTCTATCCCGGCATAATGACCTGTAGCTAAGTATTCTGCCCCCATCTCCAGCGCCTTGTCGAGGAGAAGGCCAAATTTAATGTGTTGGTTGCAGGCAACACACGGGTTTGGCGTCCGTCCCAGGCTATACTCCCGGCAGAAGTACTCGATGACCAGGTTCTTGAATTCCCTCTCAAAGCCAAGTTTGTGGAGAGGTATATCTAGAATTTGGCAGGTATGTTCTAAATCAGATATGGTGCGCGCTAGATTATGGTCTGACCATAGCTGCATATAAATGCCGCAGACCTCATAGCCAGCCTCTTTCAACAAGGCAGCCGCCACTGACGAATCTACCCCACCACTCATGGCTACAGCAACTCGCTTTCGGGGCACTTTTAATCAGTCCTCTACTGTTAACATAACATGAAAAACAAACCAAAGCTATTTCAAGCGAATTAGCTTCGTTTTGTTTCCCCAAAAAAATTTTTTATAATAGTCGCCTTACCCTTTGCCAGACAATCTCTGCTATTTTCTTTTTAGATTGGCTAGCATCTATTACTAACCATCGCTCCGAGTCATCAGCTGCCAGCTTGAGATAGCCCTCCCGCACCCTCTGGTGAAAAGCCATATCCTCTTGCTCAAAGCGGTCTTGTCTTTTTGCCCTCTTACGGGCAAGCCCCTTCTCTGTTGATATATCCAGCAGAACGGTCAGGTTAGGCTTCAATCCCTGAGTGGCAGCATTATTAGTAGCCTTGACCATTTCTAAATCTAACCCTCGCCCATAGCCTTGATAGGCGGTAGTAGAATCGGAATAGCGGTCACTGATAACCACCCTCCCACTTTCCAGATTGGGTTGGATTACCTCAGTTACTAATTGGGCACGGGAGGCATTAAACAGTAATAGCTCAGTCAATGGCGATATATTTGTGCCTTGAGCCCATTTTAGCCAGCGACCGAACTTCTTACCGAAAGGAGTGCCACCGGGCTCATGGGTCAGCAGAGCAGGGATTGCTAACTGCGATAGTCTTTTGTATAGCTCTTTGACTTGAACACTCTTGCCACTCCCCTCCCCTCCCTCAAAGGTGATGAATAGAACCATAATTTATACCTTTGTCTCTTGCTTAAAAATCATCACTTTTCTATAGGGGTCTTTGCCCAGGCTTTGTGAGGATAGCTCATTTCTTTCGGCTATAAGGTGCTGTAAGCGCCGAATATAGGCGCTCTGGGGGTTGAGTTCCACCGCTTCCTGCCCGCTCTTTATTTGATTAACTGCCTCTTCCGCTTCACCGAGGGCGAGTTTAAGAAGGTCTGCTTTACCTGTGCCACCGGTGGGGTAGATAGCGTCTAGTAGCTGCCTGATTTGAGCTGGTGTGTTGCTCTTGAGGACATAGATGGGCAGGTTAGCCGCTTCGGCATCCCTGACCTTTTGTGGCTTCCGGCGATAATAACTTTTAGAGGTTATAAACAGGTTGGCATCATTTAAGCCATTGACTATATCTAGGCTCAATCGCATCTCTTTTACCATCTGCTCTATTCGCCCCCGATTTACGCCGAAGAGGTAAAGCTTGGGTAGATTGTTTCCTCTGACCTGCTGCTTACCCTTGGTAGTTTTCTGCGTAGTGCTCGCTGGCAATTCCTTTTTGCTTCTGACCTCTCCTGCTTCATCTAGCCAGCGAGTCTCGGTGGCTATGTGTTGACCACGCAGGAGAACATCAATCGCTTCGCCGACATCAGGGTGAATAGCTACCTTGTCCCAATCCTGGATTTCAACGACAATATCAAAGGTAGGCGGTGACATCCGCTCCAATATGGACTTCTGGGTGCCTCTTCGCTTTGCCTCTTCATCGCCCAGGGTTACCGTCTGAATACCCCCAATAAGGTCAGACAAGGTAGGGTTCATCATCAGGTTTTCCAGAGTGTTACCGTGGGCAGTGCCGACAAGTTGAACCCCACGCTCAGCGATGGTTCGAGCTGCCTGAGCTTCAAGCTCTGTGCCAATTTCATCAATGACGATTACCTCAGGCATATGATTTTCCACAGCTTCAATCATCACCGCATGTTGCATGGTGGGAGTGGTTACCTGCATCCGCCGGGCGTGCCCAATAGCTGGGTGAGGAATATCACCATCCCCGGCAATCTCATTTGAGGTGTCTACAATGATGACCCGCTTATTAAAGTCATCCGCTAGTACTCGAGCTACCTCACGTAGCATCGTTGTTTTGCCTACCCCCGGGTGACCCAAAAGCAGGACACTTTTGCCTGACTGGATGAGGTCTTCAATAACCTTTATGGTGCCAAAGACAGCTCTGCCCACACGACAAGTCAGCCCGATAATACGCCCTTTGCGGTTGCGAATGGCTGAGATGCGGTGCAGGGTGCGCTCAATTCCAGCGCGGTTGTCATCTCCAAAGCTACTGGCGCGAGAGGCTACATAATCAATGTCCTGCTCGTCAACTTCCTTGGGGCTAAGAACAACTTCCCGCTGGGGAAAACGAGCCTCTGAGGAACGACCCAGGTCAAGAACTACCTCTAGCAGCTTGCTGATATCCTTTTGCCTGCATAATGGCTGGCGGATATGTGGTGGCAAAATATCAATCAAGGCATCTAGGTCGTCTGTGATTACCTTTTGCACAAGTTCCCCCTAAATTCACTGGCGTCCTGCAACAATATCCAAAAAATATTGATGGAGTCTCAGGTCATTAGTTAGCTCAGGATGAAAAGCAGAGGCTAGTAATTTCTCTTGCCTGGCAGCGACGCTGGTGCCATCAGCTAGCCTGGCTAGTATTTCTACACCACTATTTCCATGCTCGATTAGCGGAGCTCGAATGAATATACCGGGAAAGGGCTTTTCTCCCAGCACTGGTATTGGAAGCTTAGCCTCAAAGCTATCTTTCTGTCTGCCAAAAGCATTGCGCTTAACTGTTATCTCCATTACTCCTATAGGTTCAACACTCAAATCTGAAACCCTTTTGGCAAGGAGTATCATGCCAGCGCATGTTCCAAACATCGGTAAGCCATTTTTAGCTAGACTTCTTATTTCGTCCATCAGGTTGTAACCTAGCATCAGGCTGCTGATGGAAGTGCTTTCTCCGCCGGGAATGATTAGCCCGTCCAAACCCGTGAGTTCCTCGAGCAAGCGGACGGGCAAAGTCTCTACCCCCAGTTGTTGCAATGCAGCTATATGCTCAGCAAAGGCTCCTTGCGAGGCAAGGACGCCAATTTTCATACTACCATCCTCTAGATGCCAGCAGTTCCTCAGTAGGGATTTGCTTTATATCCAATCCGGGCATGGCTTCTCCCAAATTCTTTGAGACCTCAGCGATGATTTTGGGGTCTTGAAAATGAGTAGTTGCCTTGACAATTGCCCTGGCTCTAACCCCTGGGTTGCTGGATTTAAATATGCCTGAGCCAACGAAGACGCCATCGGCACCTAGCTGCATCATCAGGGCGGCATCTGCTGGGGTAGCTACCCCACCGGCGGCAAAGTTTACCACAGGTAGTTTCCCTGTTGTATGTATCTCGGCGACCAATTCAAAGGGCGCTCCCATTTCCTTAGCCTGTGTCATCAGTTCCTCTTGGGAAGTGTCTACTAGTTTACGGATGCTACCCATTACTGCTCGCATATGCCTTACGGCTTCTACAATATTACCGCTGCCAGCCTCACCTTTGGTTCTAATCATAGCTGCCCCCTCTCTGATGCGACGTAATGCCTCACCCAAATCCCGGCAGCCACAGACAAAGGGAACCTTAAAGTCATGCTTCCAGATATGGTGTGTTTCATCAGCTGGGGTAAGCACTTCAGACTCATCTATGAAATCTACGCCAAGGGCCTCAAGCACTTGAGCCTCCACGAAGTGACCTATGCGGCACTTAGCCATTACCGGGATAGAAACCGTTTCCATAATGGCTTCAATAATTGTTGGGTCAGCCATACGGGCTACCCCGCCGGCAGCTCTAATATCTGCTGGGACTCTCTCCAGTGCCATCACGGCGCAGGCGCCTGCCTCTTGGGCAATCTTTGCTTGCTCTGCGTTGACCACATCCATAATTACGCCACCCTTTAGCATTTGAGCTAGCCCGGTTTTAACCTTCCATGTGCCAGTTTCCATATTCCCCTCCTTGCACTGCCACAAGCCATGACTTTTTATAACTTTATTTTACTATTGTTTGGCCTATTTAGCAATCTAAAGCGGTCTTTTTGATGGCATGCCTGAGCGGCGAGGATACCGAAGAGATGTTGGCGATATCTTATCGATTATTACCAACCTGCGCTCATCAGTAAACTCAGTCAGGTCAACTCTCTTCACCTCTCGCAGGTTACCACCCAACAGTCCGATTGCCTTATTTGCCCTCATTATTTCTAGGTCAATAGCCCCCTTTTTCTGGGCAATAAAGCTGCCACCAATGTTACAAAAAGGTAAGGCTAATTCAACGAGAGTAGGTAATGGAGCGACAGCCCGGGAAAGCACCAGGTCAAACCTCTCACGGTATTGAGACAAATGGGCAACATCCTCAGCCCGACCGACTAAGATTTCAACATTATCCAACCCAAGTTTATGGTCGATGTGATGGAGGAAGGTTGCTTTTTTAGCTGTGGCCTCAAGCAATACCAGCTTTATATCGGGGAATGCAATTTTAAGAGGGATTCCCGGTATGCCAGCACCGGTGCCGACATCAATAAGGCGGAAGTCAGTATTAGTTATCGACTGCCGCCAGACTAGAGTTACTGTCAGGGAATCAAGGAAGTGCTTTATTTGTACATCCTCATAGTCGGTTATAGCGGTAAGGTTTATTCGTTTGTTCCAGTCCAGTAGCTCTTGATAATAAATGTCAAATTGCTCAAGCTGCTCTGGATTAAGCTCTAACCCTAATTTTACAGCCCCTGCTTTAAGCTTTTCCATAGTAGCCATTATATCATTGCCCCTCTAGCTAGGAAAGGTTGTGGATAGAGATTAGCAAGGCACATTGCATTTTAGGCGAGCTTATGTTATATTTTATATCAGAGTTTAATAAATTTAACCGCTAGGGGTGCTCAAAGGCTGAGAGGCGTTTTGATGCCAACCCTGTGAACCTGATCTCGGTAATGCGAGCGTAGGGAAGCGGCAGTGATTTAGACCAAGGGTCTAGTATGACAGCCGAAGCCCTTGGTTTTATTTTTGTGGAGGCAGATATGACTCAACTGGAATTGGCAAGAAAGGGCATTATTTCACCGCAAATGCGCCTAGTGGCAGAGCGCGAGGGGATAGAGGCTGAGTTTATTTGCCAGGGTGTGGCTGGGGGGACAATAGTTATCCCGTCCAATATTAAGCACACAAACCTTATTCCTCAAGGCATAGGTCAAGGACTTAAGACCAAGGTCAACGCCAATATTGGAACCTCCTCCGATTTTGGCAATGTAGATACTGAGCTAGAAAAGCTGCGAGTAGCTATTGATTGCGGTGCAGACACAGTTATGGATTTAAGCACCGGTGGCGATATATCGGCTATTCGGCGGGCTATTATTGCCTCAAGCCACTTACCAGTAGGAACGGTGCCTATTTACCAGGCAGGGATTGAAGCCATAGCTAGACATGGAGCTATAGTCAAAATGACTGCTGATGACCTATTCTCAGCGATCGAAGAGCATGCCCGGGATGGCGTTGATTTTGTAACAGTGCACTGTGGTATCACCCAGTCAGCCGTTGACCGACTTAGGCAACAGGGGAGGGTGGCTGATGTGGTATCTCGAGGGGGAGCTTTTCTGATAGGCTGGATGCTCCATAATGAGCGAGAAAACCCCCTTTATGAATATTATGACCGCTTGCTGGAGCTAGCAAGGCAGTTTGATGTTACCCTCAGTCTTGGTGATGGCATGCGCCCTGGCTGCTTAGCTGATGCCACTGACCGGGCTCAGGTGGAGGAGTTGCTCACTCTAGGGGAGTTGGTGCAGCGGGCTCAGCAAGCTGAGGTCCAGGTAATGGTTGAGGGTCCAGGGCATCTGCCACTGAATCAGATTGAGGCTAATGTTCGGTTACAGAAATCCATCTGCAAAGGAGCCCCTTTCTACGTGCTAGGTCCACTGGTAACCGATATCGCTGCTGGCTATGACCACATCACTGGAGCTATAGGTGGAGCTATTGCTGCCGCTGCTGGTACCGATTTTCTGTGCTATGTAACCCCAGCGGAGCATCTCTCTCTGCCTGACCCTGAGGATGTAAAACAAGGGGTTATAGCCTCGCGTATTGCCGCTCATGCCGCTGATATAGTTAAAGGAGTAAAGGGTGCTCAAGAGTGGGATAGGAAGATGTCTGTGGCTCGAAAGAAGCTTGACTGGGAAGAGCAAGTCAGGCTGTCCTTAGACCCTGAGCTATCTCGCCGGGTTCATAGCAAGCATGCTTCTGCCAGCGCAGCCTGCAGTATGTGTGGTGAGTTTTGTGCTATGGCACTAATGGAAAAATTTCTAGGCGTCTCAGCGCCCAGGTCCGGTTTCTAGCATAAAAGAGAGGAGAGGTTGAAATGGCACTATTTCACCCAGTAAGTGAAAGGGAAGTGACTAAGGCTATTGTGAGTAGCTTTTTACGCCAGTTTGAGGAGTATGTTGATAGCGATGTCATTATTGTTGGTGGTGGTCCTAGCGGACTGGTAGCTGGGAAGGAACTGAGTAAGGCTGGGCTTAAGGTTTTGATTATAGAGAGGAACAATTATCTAGGTGGCGGCTTCTGGGTTGGCGGTTACTTTATGAATAAGGTTACCCTGAGAGCACCAGCCCAGGAGATTCTTGATGAACTGGGTGTGCCTTATTCCATGGCTAGTGAAGGTCTATATGTGGCTGATGCCCCCCATGCCTGCTCTAGACTTATTGCTGCTACCTGTGATGCCGGGGTTAAGTTTTTCAGCCTAACTCTTCTGGAAGACCTGGTAGTTCGTGAAAATAACAGAGTGGCAGGAGTAGTGATTAACTGGAGTCCTATTACCTATTTACCCAAGGAGGTCTCAGCTCTTGACCCTATACCTTTGGAGACAAAGGTAGTGATTGACGCTACCGGTCATGATGCCTGCGTTGCTAGGAAACTGGAGCAGCGGGGTATACTCAAGATAGCTGGAGAGGGAGCACTATGGATTGATAAGTCGGAGGATGCTGTGGTAGAGCGCACTGGTGAGGTCTATCCCGGATTAATTGTCACTGGTATGGCGGTTGCCAGTGTTTTCGGGCTACCCCGCATGGGTCCTACTTTTGGCGGCATGCTTCTCTCAGGCAAGCGAGCGGCTGAGGTTGCCATAGACATTCTACAGCGAACCGAGGTAAGTACAGTAGCTGAAAATGGGTAGCGCGTTCAATATAGGCAAGATCTTTGGTATCCAACTCAGGCTGCATTATAGCTGGTTTATAATATTTATCCTGATAACTATTTCCATGGTCTTCCCTCACTGGTTATCCCCACTCTGGTGGGTCATGGGTATAGTTACCAGCCTGCTCCTTTTTGCTTCAATAGTTGCCCATGAGCTAGCTCACAGCCTTGTGGGCAGGGTCAACGGCATCCCAATAAGAAGCATAACCCTCTTTATCTTTGGTGGCGTCGCCCAGATGACTAGGGAAGCTGCCCGTCCAGGTGCTGAATTCAAGATGGCAGTTGCCGGTCCTGCCTGTAGCTTGGTGATTGGTAGCTTGTTTGGTCTGCTCTGGTTCTTTAACCGGGGCATGATTGAGCCCATAGCCATCATGGTTCAATGGCTAGCCTATATAAATGTTGCCTTGGCAGTATTCAATCTGATTCCCGGCTTCCCATTAGATGGTGGTCGAGTTTTTCGCTCTCTTCTTTGGCGAGTTACTGGCGACTACCAGCGCTCTACCCGAATTGCCACGCAAGTGGGGCGGGGCGTAGGCTATCTGTTCATTCTAGGTGGTATTTTGATAGCTTTCTTGCGCCCATTTGGTCTGGATTGGTTTAGCGGTCTGTGGCTAGCCTTTATCGGCTGGTTCCTGCAAAATGCTGCTTCCATTAGCTATCGCCAGACTCAATGGCGTGGAGCCCTTCATGGATTTACCGCATCACAGGCGATGACCTCTGACTACATGGTAGTTCCGCCAAATGTTACCGTTAGTGAGCTGGTTCAGAGATATGTCCTGCCCACCGGGCACCGCTTTTTCTTGGTAGCTGATGAAAGCAGGTTTATGGGGATTTTGACTTTACACAATATCAAGTCTATTTCCCAATCAGACTGGGATATGACCCGGGTAGAGAAAATAATAGTCCCCGTTGACCAACTAAAGGTGGCTAGTCTTGAACAGGATGCCCTGAGCATATTGGAGCAGATGGACGAGAACGATATAGATCAGATGCTGGTATCAAATGAGGGTAGGGTTATCGGGCTGATTACCCGCGATAGCCTGATGAGATTTCTCCGCACTCGCTCTGAGCTCGGGATGTAGTGCGACGAGGACTTCTTTTCATTTAGGAGGCAGAGATGAATAGTGACACCCAGAATCCAAGCCTGGGCGAGGCAGCCAGTAGTTTTCTCGCTAGCCTACCACCCAAAGAAGGAGAAACAAACCAGCAGGCAGTATATGGATTCGTTCGCTGGTATGGTTGGGAGCACCCCTTTGCTGGACTTACTGCCCACGCGGTGGCTAACTATGCTGAGCAATTATCACTATCTCATGCCAACTATTTAAAGAATCTCGAGCTAATACGAGCCTTTCTGGTTTATGCCAAAAAGCAAGGCTGGAGCAAGATTAACTTGGCAGCTCATCTCAAGACCAAGAAGGCGAAAGCTAGATTGCCCTCTTCAGCAATACAGAATTTGACATCGGCTACCTCTTTAACTCAGCAAGGGTATGCTGAACTGGAAGCTGAGCTTGCTGACCTTAAGAGCAAGCGGCCTCAGGCTATTGAGGAGATGCGCAGGGCTGCGGCAGACAAGGACTTCCGTGAGAATGCACCTTTGGAGGCAGCTAGGGAGGAACGAGGGCACTTGGAGGGACGGATTAGAGAGCTAGAAGAAGCTCTGAAATCGGCGACTATCATTGATGAAACACAAAAGGTTGCCCTTAAGGTAAGTATTGGTGATAGTATTGTCCTGCGTGACGAAGTTTCTGGCGAGGAGCTGCGCTATAAGATAGTCAGTCCTAGGGAAGTAGACCCAACCAGAGGCAAGATTTCAGACAATTCGCCCATAGGTAAGGCCATTATCGGTCGAGCCCAAGGGGAGATAGTGGAGATAATAGCACCGGTAGGCAAGCTGCGCTATCAGATTAAGCAGATTGAGCGTTAGCACACTTGGCAGCGACTATGAGGTCTAAGCCTCGGTTTTTCTATTTATGGTCGGGGTGAGAGGATTTGAACCTCCGACCTCATGGTCCCAAACCATGCGCGCTACCCCCTGCGCTACACCCCGAATGGCAGAAGTATAGCAAAGCATTTAGTTTGGGTCAATCTGGGGGCTAATCTCTGCAGTCAGGACAGTTATCAAATGCGTCAGAGGCTAAATTTACCTTTTTGATTATGTAGTCTAGCTGTCTTTCTGGGGCCCAGTATTTACCACAGGTCTTACATTTCTTTAATTTGAATTCCAGCTTACTATTAGGCATGGTTATTATCCTAGTGTCGCCGACATCCTCAAAATTTATTGCGTCTGTAGGGCAGACGTAAGCACAAGAGCCACAGCCAATGCAAGCCTCTGAATGCTCATAAAAGGGGGTAGCCATCTGTCTATCAACGCCCCGATTAACCAAGCTAATTGCCGAGACACCTACAACCTCTTGACATACCCTGACACATAACGCACAAAGAATACATTGATTATCCTCTAGTTTAAAACTTGTTTTCTCAACACCTAGCTGTTTAGCTAAATCCTGTATTACCTTGTTGTTAGGGCATCTGGCTAGTAGCAGCTCCATTATCATTCTCCGATTATCTATAATCCTTTCGGAGTTGGTCTTGACAATAAGTCCTTCCTCCACCTGGTAGAGGCAGGAGGTTACTAGTCTTTGCCTCCCATTTTTAGCGATTTCAACTAGGCAAAGTCGGCAAGCACCGTATGGTGCCACCTCCTCATGATAGCATAGAGAGGGTATATAGATATTATTCTCTCTAGCTGCCTCTAGTACCGTCACCCCTTCTTCTGCCTGAACTTCTCGTCCATCAATAGTTAATGTCACCATTTCTTGTTACCGTCACTTCCTTATTACAGCATCAAGCTTACAGACATCATAGCAAGAGCCACACTTGATGCACTTCTCTTGGTCTAAGACAACTGGCTTCTTTTTCCCCATAAAGGTTATTGCTTCCACAGGACAGGCCTTTATGCAAAGCCCACAACCCGGGCATTTCTCCTCATCAATGAGATAGGTAATCAGCTCCTTGCAGACACCGGCTGGGCACCTTTTATCTTTGATATGAGCCTCATACTCATCCCTGAAGTACCGGATGGTAGTCAAAACCGGGTTGGGAGCAGTGGTTCCCAGGGCACATAACGAACAATCGATTAGTGTTGCCGACAGGCGCTCCAGTAATTCCATATCCCCATCTTCCCCCTTCCCCTCAGTGATATCAGTCAGTATCTCGCCCATCCTTTTTAGCCCCTCACGGCAGGGAACACATTTGCCACATGACTCGCCCTTGAGGAAGCCGATGAAGTATTTGGCTATATCCACCATACAGGTATTCTCATCCATAACAATCATTCCGCCAGAGCCCATCATTGACCCAGCCTTGTTGAGTTCATCAAAATCCACGGGGAGATTAAGCAAGCTCTCTGGGATGCAGCCACCTGAGGGACCACCAGTCTGTACCGCCTTGAATTTTTTGCCCCCGGGAATACCGCCGCCGATATCATAGATAATGTCCTTCAAGTTTATTCCCATTGGGACTTCTACCAGACCAGTATTATTTATCTTACCTACCAATGAGAAAATCTTGGTTCCCTTGCTACCTTCAGTTCCTATTCTTGAATACCAATCAGCACCGTTTTTGATTATTAGCGGGACATTTGCCCAGGTTTCCACATTGTTAAGATTAGTAGGCTGTTCCCACAAGCCCTTCTCAACAGTGTGAACATACTTTGCCTTAGGCTCACCCACTTTACCTTCTAGAGAAGCCATCAATGCCGTTGACTCACCACAGACAAAAGCCCCACCTCCCCTACTTATCTTGATGTTAAAGTCAAATTGAGAACCCAAGACGTTTTTCCCCAAAAGCCCATACTCCTCGGCTTGTTTAATAGCCATCTGTGCGTTCCTTACTGCCAATGGGTACTCATTGCGAATATAGATATAGCCTTGGTGACCTCCGATAGCATAAGCTCCTATTATCATCCCTTCCAAAACACTATGAGGGTTCCCCTCCATCAGGCTCCTATCCATAAAGGCACCAGGGTCCCCCTCATCGCAATTACATATGATATACTTAGTGTCGCCCTGCGCCTGACGGCAACTTTCCCACTTAATGCCGACAGGGAATCCGCCACCACCTCGCCCTCGCAAGCCAGATTTTTTGGCTTCTTCGATTATCTGCTCAGGAGACATTTTAAAAAGTGCCTTGCCCAACGCAGCGTAGCCGCCAATGGCCAAGTAGTCCTCAATCATGGTGGGGTCAATGTTGCTATTGTCGCCAATGATAAGACGCTTTTGCTTTTTATAGAATGGCACCTCATGCTCATAGATTATTTTCTCACCAGTATTCGGGTCAATATAGAGTAATCTGTCAACAATATTGCCCTTAATAGTCTCCGAAATTATTTCAGGAATATCCTCCGCCCTTACTCGTTGATAGAGAATGCTTTCTGGTTTAATAACTACCAATGGCCCCCTTTCGCAAAAACCAGGGCAGCCTGTTATCCTGAGGTCTACCTTCGCCTCTAGACCACGTTCTTGTATTTCTCGCCTGAAACTATCGATAACATCTTCAGCTCCCAAAGCCAAGCAACCTGTCCCACCACATATAACTATGCAAGTCTTGTCGGGGTCCCTACTTCTAATTAAAGACTCTCTTATTGCCTCTAACTCTTCTAGCGAACTTAGCCTGTTCAATATTTGTTGCTTTCTCATAATTACCCATGGCCTTCCAATAAAGGTTTTACCTTGTTGCTCTTCATCTGCCCTGAATATTTCTCGTCAACTATTACTATAGGGCCCAGGGCACAAGCGCCAACGCAATTGACAGTCTCCAGGGTATATTTGAAATCCTTGGTTGTTTCTCTCGGTTTGATGTTAAGCTCTCGCTCAATCTCCTCCAGGATTCTAACTGCACCCCTAACGTGGCAGGCAGTGCCGACGCAGACATTAATTAAGTGACGCCCTCTTGGTTTCAAGCTGAAAGCTTTAAAAAAGGTGGCTACACTATAGACTTGACTTAAAGGAATATCCAAGCCCTGGCTAACCTGTACTAAGGCTTCCTTAGGAAGATAATTATATTCCGCTTGGATATCCTGCAAAACAGATACCAGCAAGCCTTGGTCACGCTGATACCTGGCCAGTATCGGCTCTACCCTCTGTTGTATCTGGTTATCCCTGACCTTCATGATGCCCTCTCCTTAAGCTTGGTGTATTCCGCATCCACCCTCTGCTGAATCTCATTTATTATATCCTCAGACAGATGCCTGAACCTTCCTTGCAGTTTCATATAGTCCGCAACCGGTCTAAGTTTAGATAAATCAAGATTTAATCTATATGTGCCATTCTCCACTTCATAAAGTGGGAATATTCCTGTCTCTATCGCCAGACGACCTATCTTAATAGCTAAATCGGTGGCAAATCTCCAGCCAGTAGGACAGGGGGATAGGATGTGGATATAAGCTGGGCCAGGGGCCGCTGCTCCCTTTGCCACCTTAGCCATCAAGTCAAAGGGGTAGCTGGGACAGGCAGTAGCTACATAGGGGATGTCATGAGCGGCAGCAATGGCTGGCATATTCTTTTTCCAGGTAACTTGTCCAATGCTTACCTTGCCGGCAGGGGAGGTAGTAGTTGAAGCACCATAAGGAGTGGCAGAAGACCTTTGAACCCCGGTATTCATATAAGCTTCATTGTCAAAGCAAATATATAAGAAGTTATGACCCCTCTCCATGGCTCCAGATAAAGCTTGGAGTCCTATATCACTGGTTGCACCATCTCCAGCCATGGCTACTATCCTGATTTCCTGTTGAGCCATTCTCCCCTTCTTCATCTGTATCTTCAGTCCCGATTCTATGCCAGAAGCCACTGCTGCGGTATTCTCAAACAGGGTATGAATCCAGGGAACGCGCCAGGAAGTATAGGGCAGCTGTGATGAAATTATCTCAATACAACCGGTAGCATTAGCAATTATTACATTCTGCCCCAGTGCTTTGCAGGCAAGCCTCACCGCTAGAGCCTCGCCACAGCCGATACAAGCTCGATGACCAGGGGCAAAATTCTCTTTCTTAGTTACCAATCTAGGGACAAAAACAGCATAATTTTCCATTATTCCCTCACCCCAAATATCTCAAATTCCTGGTCACTTCCCTTCTGTGAGATCTCTATGCCTCTATTGATTATCTCCTCAAATCCAGCCGGGGTAATATCCCTACCCCCCAACCCCCCAACGAAGCCTATGACCCTTGGCTTCTTGTCCTCACCGTATAAGGCTGACTTAACCTCAGAGCAAACCGGACCTCCAGGACCACCAAAGGAAAGCGCCCTATCCAGAACGATGAGAACCTCGGCATTTTTGACCGCTTGGCGAATTTCTCCGAAGGGGAAGGGACGCCATAAGCGAAGCCTTATCAATCCCACCCCTCTGCCATCCCCTCTCATCTTGTCTATAGCCGTCATTGCCGTTTCGCTAAAGCTGCCCATGGTTAATAGCAACACCTTAGCATCTTCACTGTGATAGCATTCTACTGGAGAGTAATATCGTTGGAAGGTTTTGCCAAATTCATTCCAGCACTGGAGGATTACCTCTCTGGCTGCTTCTAAATTTACTTCCTGCGCCCACTTTGTCTCAAAATATATAATAGGTGGACCAAAATCCCCCATTGACACCGGTTTACTAGGGTCCAGGGGTAAAGGGTATTGATTAGGTGGAAGAAACTGGTCAACCTCACTCTGCTCAGGGAAAAGTATCGGTTCAATCACATGCGATAGGTGAAACCCGTCCAGGTGAATCATTACCGGAAGCAGCACTCTGCGGTCTTCGCCAATGCGAAAGGCACACAGGACATTGTCAACAACCTCCTGCCCATTTTCGGTAAATATTTGAATCCAACCGACATCACGGACAGCCATAACATCAGAGTGGTCACCCCAAACGCTCAATGGCGCTGATAATGCTCGATTAGCCACTGTCATAATTACTGGTAGCCGCATTGATGAGGCAACATATAGCACCTCATGCATCAACTCTAGCCCTTGACCGGCGGTAGCGGTAAAGGTTCGAGCCCCTACCGCTGATGCCCCAAGGCAAGCACTCATGGCTGAGTGTTCAGATTCAACAGGAATATACTGTGCATCCAGCTCGCCATTTGCTACTAGCTCAGCAAGGTGCTCAACAATATGAGTTTGCGGCGTAATAGGATAGGCAGCAATAACATCGGCGTTGGCTAGCCTGACCGCTTCACCAATGGCTACTGATACCTCTATTCCCATCTTCGTTGCCATCATTCCTCCTCCGGAACTATAGTGATGGCTCGAGTCCAGCACTCACGGGCACAAATCCCGCAGCCCTTACAATAAAATAGATTGGCTTCAAAATACCCCTCAGCGTTTTGTTCAATGCATCCTTCAGGGCAGAAAATATAGCAAATACCACACTTTATACATTTGCTGTTATCAAAGATTGGCCTTTCTGACCTCCAATCCCCAGTCTGGTATTGGCTAGCATTTCCCGGCTCGGCTACTATTGAGCCAATTTCCAGGTCTTTCCAGGTTAGCATGCCTTCTGGATTAGTCATTGGCCTCGCTCCTCTACCAAAGTCTCCTCATAGGCTTTCTGCATAGCCTTGATATTCCTTTCGGCTAGACGGCCAAAGCGGTTTCTCAAGGGTTCAAGCAAGGATTCCAGTTTAACTACGCCGGTGGCTCTAACTAGAGCTCCAACCATGGTAGTATTAGTAATAGGAACGCCGAGGATCTCCCTAGCGATGCTGGTAGCATCAATTGTAGCTAGTCGCCAGTTAATATCAAATTCCTGTCTAATTTGCCCAGCTTGTTTTCTAGTATTAACTATTACCGTTCCATTGGTTTTAAGTCCTGAAGCGACATTCACAATGCGAAGTAGTCCTGGGTCAAGCACCGCTACTACATCAGGTTGAGCTATCTCTGCTCTTATCCTGATAGGCTCCTGGCTACTTATTCTGACGAAAGCCAATACTGGTGCTCCTCTCCTCTCCGGACCGAAGCTGGGAAATGCTTGAGCATATTTACCTTCGCTTATGGCAGCCTGTGCTACCAGCTCAGCGGAGGTAACCGCACCTTGTCCGCCACGACCGTGCCATCTAATTTCA